>Ga0164296_1002130_pt1 | contig 20035 bp, 16 predicted proteins | sample GEODES057metaG_FD_113533 | JGI IMG/M metagenome (GOLD analysis project Ga0164296, IMG submission 113533) | Dystrophic lake water microbial communities from Trout Bog Lake, Wisconsin, USA - GEODES057 metaG | ecosystem: Environmental > Aquatic > Freshwater > Lake | place: USA: Trout Bog Lake...
GCCGTGGCCGAGATGGTTCAGGTAGGTTTCCATCGATAGTGTCCATGTGTCCATTTGCCTTTCGTGGACACGAGGTTACTATCTGGGACGCCCAGTTTCAATATGACTTTATCGGTCGCTTACAGTTAATGCGCAGCGTTTGGTTTTTGAATTTTGACTAAATTTCCTCTTCTTGTGAAGTAGTTTCAGTATCCATTGTTGTTTTATGGATCGACGACATTTTTTGACGCATTGAGTCGCCCATCAAATTTATTCTGTGTGCGTTATGTACCAAGCGATCCAAGATGGCGTCAGCCTAGGAGGATTACCCTTTCTAGAATCAGTGTCAAAGTATTGCCGGAATACGCATGTCAACTACTTTTGTTGAGATTACGATTTGACCGGGACCTAGAAAACTAGAGTTTCCATGCTGCCTTAAGCCTGCTCAGTTGTAAAGACGACTCTGGTTCATTTTTCAATGATCGGATAGACTGACGGACAAAAACAACCAAGATTGACATAAAAAAACCAACAAGGAGTGAAATCAACAAGATGAATGTTCTTTTGGGGCTAGAGCGTCGCTCAGGTGGGGTTGCGACATCAATAACTTGAATAAGAGGACCTTCTTTGGATTCGTCAACTCGAGCCAACTCGAGCTGTTTCACAAAGGCCTCAAGCATAAATTCTGATGTCTTCATCTCTCGGTAAGCAGACATAGCTTCTTGTTGAATTGGGCCCAATGAAGATAAGCCAGAACCTTGCTCAAGCCTTTGAAGTGTCATACGCATGGCTGTGAGTTCTGAGGTCAACTTCTGGACTTCTGGATTTTTGGAGGTGGCAAATCGATCAATGGCCTGGAGTTGGATTTCTCGCGCTGCAATCTGCCCGTGGAGTTCAGCAATGTTTTTGAGGCTGGTGTCCGCATTGATGGAGGGCATCTGAAGCCCACTTCGACCCTGAGCTTCTCTTAACTTTGCCTCGTCTTTGGCAAGCTTGTCTTGAGTCTTGACGATTTGATTTTCGAAGAAAACTCGGCGTTGCTGTGCGTCGGTAACCGCCAATCGATCGGTTATGCTAGAGAGTTCAGCTACAAAAGAATTGGCCAAGGTGGCAGAGAAAGCAGGTTCAAAATCATCGACCTCAACTGAGATAAGCCCTGATTTCTTGTCAGAAACAATTCGAACGCGATTGAGCAAAAGTTTTCGAGTATCCATTAAGGTTTTAGATCCGTATCTTCTCTGAAGATCGTGTTCTTGGATCAGATGGTTGAGGGCACTGTCACTTTTCATTAGTGCTATGTACATTTCGTCGGGACTCTTGATGCTTGCAGCACCACCGGCCAGACCAGCCAATCCACCAAGGCTTGCAAGCATAGAGGCAGCGCCGCTGGATTGTTGCTGAGGTGGAATGAAAAGGGTTTTTGCCGTGAAAGTGGGGGTTAAGCGTAGGCTTACAAGAACTGCCACAATTGCAAAAAAAAGACTCATGCCGAGGATGAATTTCTTGTACTCACCCAAGACAGTGAGGATGTCGAGTAAAGAGATTTCCTCTTCCTCATTTGATTTCATAGTGTCCATTACTCTTTCGTCGTTCATGTTACTGTCTCAGTTTTTGAGTGTCTTGATCGCTGCAGCCCCAAGGCCGAGTTGATAGAAGATCTGCGTACCGTCAAGTGTGTTTCTAAAAATAGTGGACCACAAAGACTCACGATCGAGTTTGTCTGGAACGACAATCGTGTCACCTGGTAGAACGCTAGCACCAAGGACCTGATTTCGCCATGAGCTTGAACTGGTTAGAGCTGAGCCATCCGCACGAATCAAAATCACACCATCCCGGTCAGCCCCACTGCCAAGTCCCGAGAAAGCAAGGTAGTCTTGGACGGACCAACCTTCTTTGAAGATAAGAGCCGACTCAGTGTTGACAGATCCAAAGATATAGACGAAGTCTGGTCGCGGAGGAATCACGAAGTGGTCGTTGTTTTGAAGGTGAAGTGAGGGCAACTCATCCACGGAGTTTTTAAGATTGGCTTGCAGTCCCAGGGAAATCCGGCCTTCGGGCTTGAGAGATTTCAGACGAACGATTGCTTCTCTTTGGGTTTGCTGTGCAACTAAAATCTTCGCTTGAACCAATGAGGCGTTTGTCGAGGCTCCGGAACTTTGAGAGAGTTGAGCAAGAGAAGCGTTAGACTCGGATTCGAGACGCCTAAGAAGCTTTTCTAAGTTCTGAGCTTGAGACTGCCGAACATCTTCACGGTAAAATCCGGCACCAAATAGGTAAGCATCTGATGTCACCCCCCCGGCTCGTTTCAGTATCGATATCAAAGTGTCGCCCGTTGATGCCTGGTAGATGCCAGGGCGGACAACTTCCCCCTCGAGCTTGACAATGATGCGTCGCTTAGAGACGGGGACTCGGATGTCATCAATGGAGAACACTGTCACAATATCGCCTGGTTCAAGCGAGATATTGTCAATGGAATTCTCGTGGTCAATGGCTATTCCAAGATTGAAAGGAATGAGACTCAGGGAGAGATCCTGTCGATTGACACGTTCGATCACTGCATATTCAAAGTTAACCTGATCAAGAATTTGTCCTACACGATCGCTAAGGGTATGTGCTTTTATGTCATCAATCTTGGGTTGCTCGGCTAGGAGGCGGTCTTGGCGCAGCTTCTCCCACTGCAAAAAACTCAATTTGGTGTCTTGATTTCCAGAATCAGATAATTTAATTGAACTGTTTGCATAAGTAATTTGCTCAGGCGCTGTTTGATTAATCTTGCTTATGTCAGATGTACTGCCCCTAAAATTAACATTTGTATCTTTGGTCATCGATTGCGAGTAATCGTTTGGGGTTAATAAATCGACTGGGATGTTCTCTCTGGAGCGTTGAGTGCGCTCGCGCTCGTTGGCGTCGAAAAGCACCTCGTTTTGGCGTCGGACTGAGTCTGGGCTGATTAGTACCTGCCGATTGGGTATCAAGTCATGGATTCGCAGACCCTCATGCCAAGCAAATCGCTTTGGGACAGTAACATTGCCTCTCAAGGTAACAGAATTCTTGAGCTCAGGTGTGATGCTGAAGAAGCTCACGAGGTCACCGCTTTTGAGGGTGATCTTAAGACCCCCCTGTGCAAGGTCAATGTTTTTGACAGTTCTGGGTTGATCTTGGTTTGCATCGAGTCGTTCGAGGCGCGCACTTCTTGGGTCAGTTGTAACCGACAAGCCACCTGCGACGGATAGGAGTTGCTCTAAGGTCTCATCATTGCTCTTGAGCTCGAAAATGGCTGGGGTGCTGAGCTTGCCCACAAGGGCAGCGTAACCCAAAGCTGCAGGCATGACGATGACGTCCCCGTCAATGAGTCTAGCATCTCCAGCTGATTCCCCTTGTGAGAGGAACTGGTAGAGATCAAACTCCGATACCACTGAGCCTGAGCGCTTGAGTTGAACATGTCGCATTGATCCGGTCGAGTTAGGCCCGCCGCTTGCAAAAAGTGCTGTGCTGATGGTGGATAGGGAGCTAAGGGTGTAGCTACCTGGTCGCCTGGCTTGGCCGACCACATAGACTGTGATAGAGCGAGTCTGGACAATGCTGACGCTTAACTCAAAGTTTTTGTAGATGTTTGAGAGAGCCTGGTTGATAACGCCTTGAGCAGCAGAGAACTTGACTCCTGTGAGGGTAATAGTGCCCACTTTAGGCAGGAAAATCAGGCCGTTTCGATCAATAACCGCTTTGTAATTGAGATCGATTGAACCCCAGGCACGAATGAGTAGTTGGTCTCCTGGACCTAATACGTAGTCTTTTGAGACAGGCGCATTTGTCTCGGGAGCAAAAGGGTTGGATAGGTTGGTCAAGCCAGATAAGGCGGCAGAGGAATTACTATCAAGATTACTGGAATCGAGCAGGTGAATGTTCTCAAAGAAGTTGGCCCCAAAGAGCGGGTAACTCTGTCCAGTGACCTGAAGAACAAACTGCTGGAATGGATTTGGAGGCAGTGGCCTAAAAACCGGTACTGGCACCTTGGTATTGGCAGGCACAACCTGGTCTTGACCTTGAATTATATTGCTGCCAAGTGCGTTGACTCCCCCATTCATACCGCCAGGTCCAGATGCAATCGATCCGCCAATGCCCCCTAAGGAGCCTCCAGAACCAATCGCATTTTTCAGGGCCTCGCCCAATTGGGGCGAGATAGATGAAGGAAGAGACTGTGCTCCAGCAAGCGAGCAAAATAAGAAAAGAAGACTGACCTTGAAGAATGAGATTGGAAGTCGAGTATTGAATGGGTACATAGGAGGTTTAGTTGTTAGCGGGTGCCATGTCGGCGAGGTTAATCTGCAGGGGGTGGGTCTTTCTCATAAACTCAACAAGAACGAGCGCTCGATCTTCACCGCTCTTTTGCTCAAATATGCCACTGAGTCCCTTCAAAGGTCCAGAGAAAATCTGAACCGAGTCACCCTTTGAATAAAGTTGCCGTTGAACAGGTTTGTCGATGGATCTGAATGCATCAATCACATTGTCTGAGATTGTACTTGGTGTGCTCGCAAAACCAACCATGGAATGCACTCCTCTGGTAGATCGAATGGTGGAGAAGTTTTGGTTAGAGCTATTGAGTTTTACAAAAAGATAGCGACTAAAGAGAGGCTCTGTTTTAATGGTGAATTTGCCGCGCAGCATCTTCTCAACTTGAATGAGGGGAAGGTAACACATAAAGTGTTGACGTTCAAGATTTTCGAGCGCACGAAACTCCTCTTTGGGTTTGGTGTAGACGACGTACCACATGAATGAATTTGGAGTGAATACCGTTAAAATACTTAGCTAATTGCTAAGTATATGTTAACATTGTTCAAAACTGAACATACTCAAATTTAGGATATTGGTCCTTAACAAATATTCTATTTGGCTTTTGGGCCATTTTGAGTAGATCAACTTTAAGAATGAACTTTTTAGCCAGTATTTCTAATGGCTGTGTTGTCGTCAAGTGATATTGCTTGACTGCGGTAGCCTGCCTGTTACCAAATATCTCTAGTAGCAATAGACTTGTGAGTAGCAAAGCTGCACAGGAACGTGAAGATCTGACCTTTAGGGTCCTTCGATCAATCGAAAAGAAGCCACACAGCAGTCAGCGCTCACTTGCTGTGGAGCTTGGGATGAGCCTAGGCGCCATTAACTACACATTGAAGGCCTTGATCGAAAAGGGCTTGGTAAGGGCTAAGAATTTTAAGAATAGCGAAAATCGAGCTGCATATGCCTACATCATGACTCCTAAGGGTGCGCAAGAGAAAGCCATGCTTACGATAAGGTTCTTGCAAAGAAAGATGAGAGAGTATGAATCTTTAAATGCTGAAATAGAGGAACTTAGTTCTGATTTGGCACCAAAACCAAGGTCTGATAATGGGGTTTAGCGGGTTACGAACATAAAAAGAAAGGCATCTATGAAGATTGCAATTGCTGGTATTGGTTATGTTGGGCTGTCAAACGGCATCCTTCTGGCGCAACATAACGAGGTAGTGTGTCTTGATATCGTCCAAGCCAAGGTGGAAATGCTCAACCGCAAAGAGTCCCCGATAGAGGATGAAGAGATTGAATACTTTTTAAAGAATAAAGCACTGAACTTCCGAGCCACTCTTAGTACCAAGGAAGCGTATGAGGGTGCTGATTTTGTCGTCATTGCAACGCCTACCAACTACGATCCCGACACTAACTACTTCAATACGAGCAGCATTGAAGCCGTGACCAAAGATGTCATGGCCATCAACCCAAAAGCGATCATGGTGATCAAGTCCACTATTCCTGTGGGCTATACGGCGAAAATACGTGAAGTTTTGGGGGTGCAAAACCTCTTGTTTAGCCCCGAATTTCTTCGCGAGGGCAAAGCGCTGCAGGACAACCTCTATCCAAGCCGCATTGTGGTTGGAGAGCAAAGTGAGCGGGCCCGGAAGTTTGCGCAGTTGTTGCAGCAAGGAGCGGTTAAACAAAGCATCGTTACTTTATTCACCAATAGTACCGAGGCCGAGGCGATCAAGCTTTTTGCAAATACGTACCTGGCCATGCGGGTGTCCTATTTCAACGAGCTCGACACCTACGCTGCAACGCACAGTTTGGATGCCCGCCAGATTATTGATGGTGTCTGTCTCGACCCTCGTATCGGGGCTCATTACAACAACCCCAGCTTTGGTTATGGGGGCTACTGCCTCCCCAAAGACACCAAGCAACTGCTTTCGAATTATCAGCATGTGCCGCAATCGTTGATTGAGGCCATTGTCAAGGCAAATACCACGCGTAAAGACTTCATTGCGGCCGAGGTGGTTCGTTTGGCTCTGGCCCGCGCCAAACAAACGGGCGTCAAGCCAGTAGTGGGTTTGTACCGCCTCATCATGAAAGCTGGCTCGGACAATTACAGGGCCAGTGCCATTCAGGGCGTCATGAAGCGCATCAAGGCCAAGGGCATTGAAGTAATCGTTTACGAGCCCGTCCTTAAAGAGGCCGAGTATTTCAACTCACGAGTGGTCAACGATTTGGCGGTTTTTAAAGAGCAAGCGGATGTGATCGTTGCAAACCGCTTGAATCCCGATATCGAGGATGTCGCGCAGAAAATCTACAGTCGAGACATTTTCAGTAACGATAACTGAAGTGAGTCGGTCTGAACAATTTAAAAAGAGTCGGAATTCTTCATGAGAAACTACAACAAACATTGCAGAACGCTGGTTACAGGAGGTGCCGGTTTCTTGGGCTCCCACTTGTGCGAGCGACTCTTGGCCGACGGTCACGATGTGATCTGCCTTGACAATTTCTTCACCGGAAATAAAGACAATGTGACTCATTTGTTAGGGGACTCGCGCTTTGAGTTGATGCGCCACGATGTGACGTTTCCGCTTTATATTGAGATTGATCAAATTTATAATCTTGCGTGCCCGGCATCTCCGGTTCACTACCAGCATGATCCGGTGCAAACTACCAAGACCAGTGTGCATGGCGCGATCAATATGCTGGGGCTTGCAAAGCGCACCAAGGCTCGGATTTTTCAGGCCTCTACTAGCGAGGTCTACGGCGATCCCCGTGTCCATCCACAACCTGAGAGTTATTGGGGCAATGTCAACCCGATCGGCCTGCGCTCTTGCTACGACGAAGGCAAGCGCTGCGCAGAGACCTTGTTTTTTGATTACCATCGTCAACACGGAACGGAAATTAAGGTCGCGCGAATTTTTAACACCTATGGTCCGCGTATGAATCCAAATGATGGCCGAGTGGTGAGTAACTTCATAGTCCAGGCGCTTAAGGGCGAGCCCATCACCATTTACGGCGACGGAAGTCAGACCCGTTCTTTTTGCTACGTGGACGATCTGATCGAGGGTTTTATTAGGCTAATGGAGTCGTCTGGTGATTTCACGGGGCCTCTCAATTTGGGAAATCCCAACGAGTTCACTATGATCGAATTAGCCGAAAAGGTCAAAGCCATCACGGGTTCTGCCTCGGAGCTTGTGCAAAAACCTCTGCCCCAGGACGATCCTAAACAGCGTCGGCCAGACATCGGTCTTGCCAAAAAACTGCTCGATTGGGAGCCTAAGGTCAAACTTGATGTTGGTTTGATTAAAACTGTGGAATATTTCGAGAAAGTCCTTACATCTGGCACATATCCAAGCCACTAACTATTTTTAAGAGCTCGATTGAATCTAGAAAATAATCATATTAACGTCAGTCCGGTAATCCTCTGCGGTGGCTCTGGCACACGCCTGTGGCCTCTCTCTCGCACAGGCTTTCCCAAGCAGTTTTTGTGTCTCACCGGCCAGGATAGCCTGTTTCAACAAGTCGCCGCACGCTTCTCGGAGTTAAGCAGCACTGACATCACCGTCTCCCCGCCGCTGCTGGTAGCCGGTGAAGACCACCGCTTTCTGGCTGCAGAACAGCTGCGTGAAGCGGGCATTCCCCTGGGCCACGCCCTATTGGAGCCCTCGGGCCGCAACACCGCCCCGGCCCTCACCCTCGCGGCCCTGGCCGCCCAATCCACCGGCCAAGACCCGGTGCTGGTGGTCACCCCGGCCGATCAAACAGTGGCCGATGCCGCGGCCTTCACCCAGGCCATGCAGCATGCCATCCACGAAGCTGCCAGCGGCACCATCGTCATTCTGGGCGTCACCCCCGACCGCCCGGAAACCGGCTACGGTTACATCCAGGCCAATGATCACGGGGGCAACACCAGTGTCTACCCCGTTCAACGCTTTGTAGAAAAGCCCGACGCCGCCACCGCCCAGTCGTACCTGGACGCCGGGGGCTATTTCTGGAACGCCGGCATGTTTGTATTGAAGGCCTCGGTGTGGCTCCAGGCGCTGGCGCAATTCCGCCCCGACATTCTGCAAGCCACCCACACCGCCTGGGAGCAGCGCCGTGAGGACGGTCAGTTCATTAGGCCCGGTGAGGAGGCCTTCAAGGCCATCCCGGCCGAATCCATCGACTACGCCGTGATGGAGCACGCGCCGGGTGCAGGCCTGCCCATCAAGATGGTGCCCCTCAACGCCGGCTGGAGCGACCTGGGCGCGTGGGACGCGGTGTGGAACGTGCTGCCCAAAGATGCTGCAGGCAACGCCCACGTGGGCGATGTGCTGTGCACCGACAGCCGCAACACCCTGGTGCACGCCACCAGTCGCCTGGTGAGCCTGCTGGGGGTGGTCGACTTGATTGTGATTGAAACGCCCGACGCGGTGCTGGTGGACGACCGCGCCCGCAGCCAGGACGTGAAGCACATCGTCAGCACACTAAGTAACCAGGCCCGCGAAGAGCACACCTTGCACCGCAAGGTGCACCGACCCTGGGGCTGGTACGACAGCATTGACGAGGGCGAGCGTTTCAAGGTCAAGCGCATCCAAGTGAAGCCCGGCGCCTCGCTCAGCCTGCAAAAGCACCACCACCGCGCCGAGCATTGGGTGGTGGTGACGGGCACGGCGGAAATCACCAACGGCGACCAGAAGTTGCTGCTCAGTGAAAACCAGTCCACCTTCATTCCGCTGGGCGAGGTTCACCGCCTGGCCAACCCCGGAACCATTCCGCTCGAAATCATCGAGGTCCAGTCGGGCTCTTATCTAGGCGAGGACGACATTGTGCGGTTTGAAGACAAATACGGACGAAAGAATTAAGTGAGCCACCCCAAAATTTATGTGGCAGGCCACCGGGGCATGGTGGGCTCGGCCATTGTGCGCACGCTGCAGGCGGCGGGCCAGTTGAACATCGCGACCCGAACCCACGCCGAGTTGGACCTGACGGACCAGGCCGCCGTGCGCGCTTTCTTTGCCGCCGAGAAGCCCGATCAGGTGTACCTGGCTGCGGCCAAGGTGGGCGGCATACATGCCAACAACACCTACCCCGCCGAGTTCATCTACCAGAACCTAATGATGGAGGCCAACGTGGTGGACGCGGCGTTTCGCCACGGCGTTCGCCAGTTGTTGTTTCTGGGATCGAGCTGCATTTACCCCAAGCTGGCGCCGCAGCCCACTCGCGAAGACGCGCTGCTCACCGGAACGCTGGAGCCCACGAACGAGCCCTACGCCATTGCCAAGATTGCGGGCATCAAGCTCTGCGAAAGCTACAACCGCCAGTACGACGCCAGCCACGGCGTGGACTACCGCAGCGTGATGCCCACCAACCTCTACGGCCCGGGGGACAACTACCACCCGGAAAACTCCCACGTCATCCCGGCCCTCATCCGCCGCTTTCACGAAGCCAAGGTGGCGGGCGTGCCCACGGTGGTCATTTGGGGCACGGGCACACCCCGGCGCGAGTTTTTGTTCGTGGACGACATGGCAGCGGCGAGCGTGCACGTGATGAACCTCAGCAAAGCCGAGTACGACCAGCACACCCAGCCCATGCTGAGCCACATCAACGTGGGTTACGGCGACGACGTGACCATTCGGGAACTGGCCATGGCCGTGGGCGAGACGGTGCGCTATGCAGGTACCATCACCTTTGACACCAGCAAGCCCGACGGCACGCCGCGCAAGTGGATGGACAGCAAGCGCCTGCGCGACCTTGGTTGGGCCCCCACCGTGGATTTGCGCGAAGGGTTGAAGCGTGCCTACGCCGATTTTTTGAAACACGACACACTATGAGCCACCCCCACAAAGTTGCACTGATCACCGGCATCACCGGGCAGGACGGGTCATATCTGGCGGAGTTTTTGCTGGAGAAGGGCTACACTGTGCACGGCATAAAGCGTCGCGCCTCGCTCTTCAACACGCAGCGTGTGGACCAAATCTACCAAGACCCACACATAGACAACGCTCGTTTCAAGCTGCACTACGGTGACCTGTGCGATACCAGCAACCTGATTCGTATCATCCAGGAAACGCAGCCCGATGAGATCTACAATTTGGGTGCCATGAGCCACGTGGCCGTTAGTTTCGAGAGCCCCGAATACACCGCCGACGTGGACGCTATCGGCACCTTGCGTCTGCTGGAAGCGATCCGCATCCTAGGTCTGGAAAAGAAAACCCGCTTCTATCAAGCGTCCACGTCAGAGCTGTACGGCTTGGTGCAGGAAATTCCGCAGAAGGAGACCACGCCCTTTTACCCGCGCAGCCCTTATGCGGTGGCCAAGATGTATGCTTACTGGATCACGGTGAACTACCGTGAAGCTTATGGTTTGTACGCCTGCAATGGTATTTTATTTAACCACGAAAGCCCTCGAAGGGGCGAAACCTTTGTTACACGCAAAATCACCCGTGGCCTGGCCAACATCGCCCTAGGATTGGAAGACTGCCTGTACATGGGCAACCTTGACGCCCTGCGCGACTGGGGCCACGCGAAAGACTACGTGCGCATGCAATGGATGATGCTGCAGCAAGACCAACCCGAAGACTTTGTAATAGCCACAGGCGTGCAATACAGCGTACGCCAGTTCATCGACTGGACCTCAGGTGCCCTAGACATGCAACTGCGCTGGGAAGGCGAGGGCGTTAACGAGGTGGCTTATTGGAATGAAAAACCCGTGGTTCGCATAGACCCCCGCTACTTCCGCCCCACCGAAGTCGAAACCCTGCTCGGTGACCCCGCTAAAGCCAGACACAAACTAGGTTGGGCGCCAGAGATCACCGCACAAGAGATGTGCCATGAAATGGTCGCTCATGATTTTGCCCAGGCCAAGCAGCAAGCGTTGCTAAAGAATCATGGCTACCAGGTGAATGTGAGCGTGGAGTAATCCTCGCCCCTTGAATCTTGAAATGACTCCCATTACCGCCCTACCACATTTGCTGATGCGCCTCTGGCATCACCTCAGTCGGCGCCGCCAGTGTCAATTCTGGCTGTTAATAGGTTTGATGCTGATCAGCGCGTTTGCAGAAGTCGTCAGCCTGGGTGCTGTGTTGCCCTTCCTCGGAATACTCGTCGCGCCCGATCGGGTGTTCAGCCACCCTACCGGCGCGGGTATGGCGCAGGCTTTGGGCATCACCTCGGTCGATCAATTGGTGTTGCCCCTCACAGTCGCGTTTGCCGCGGCAGCCATGATTGCTGGAGCAATCCGCATCCTGTTATTATGGGCCAGCACCCGGCTCGCGGTTGCCAGCGGTGCAGATCTCAGCATCGATGTGTATCGACGCACCCTCTACCAGCCCTACCACGTGCATGTGGCCAGCAACAGCAGCGAGACGATCAGCGGCATCACCAATAAGGTCAACGGCGTGGTATTTGGGGTGTTGTTGCCATCGTTGACTTTGGTCAGTTCAACATTGTTGCTAGTAGCAATTATGTTCGCCTTGATCGTCATTGATCCGATGGTGGCCTCGTTGTCGGCTGTCGGTTTCGGTGCCAGTTACGCCTTGATCACCTTGATGTCACGCCGAAGGCTGCATCGCAACAGCCAGCGCATCGCCTACGAACAAACTCAAGTCATTAAAGCTCTACAAGAAGGTTTGGGCGGCATTCGCGATGTGCTGCTGGATGGTACACAGCCAGTTTACTGCGATATTTACCACCAGGCCGACCACCCATTGCGGCGCGCGCAAGGTAGTAATGTCTTTATTGGCGGGAGCCCACGCCCCGCCATGGAGGCGTTGGGGATGGTGCTGATCGCCGGCTTGGCCTATTCCCTTAGCCGACAATCAGGGGGCATTGCCACAGCCCTGCCGGTGCTCGGTGCGCTGGCACTCGGCGCGCAACGCCTGCTCCCGGCTCTGCAACAGATTTATGGAGCTTGGGCGAATATTGCCGGCAATCATGCCTCACTGGCCAATACCATCGTACTCCTCGATCAGCCCCTGCCGGCTGAGCTGCTGCACTCCGCTCGCGCGCCGCTACTCATTCAGAACGCAATCCGCTTCAACGCCGTGCGCTTCCGCTACATCGACAACGGCCCCTGGGTGCTGGATGGCCTCAATTTAGTAATCGCAAAGGGTGCGCGGGTGGGTTTCGTGGGCAGCACTGGCAGTGGCAAGAGCACTACACTAGACCTGCTGATGGGATTACTGACGCCAACCGAGGGTGAACTTATGGTGGATGGTCAACCCCTCAGCGGCAACCTTCTTAGAGCTTGGCAGCAAAGCATCGCCCACGTGCCGCAGAGCATCTACCTGGCCGACGCCACTCTGGCCGAGAACATCGCATTCGGTTTGCCGCCCGACTCCATTGATCTGGATCGGGTGCAGCAGGCAGCACGTCAAGCACAGATTGCGGATTTCATTGAAAGCAGTATTGAAGGATACCAAGCTTATGTGGGAGAGCGTGGCATCCGTCTCTCCGGCGGCCAACGCCAACGAATCGGCATCGCCCGCGCGCTTTACAAGCAGGCCAGCGTGCTGGTGTTCGACGAGGCCACCAGCGCCCTCGACAACGCCACCGAACAGTCGGTAATGGACGCCATCGAAGGGCTTAGCAGCGACCTCACCATCGTGCTTATCGCCCACCGGCTCACCACTGTGCGGCGCTGCGACACTATTGTGGAACTGGAACACGGACGGGTGGTGGCGCAAGGCACGTACGAGCAACTACTCGAGTGCAGCCCCAGCTTCTGCAGAATGGCCCAGGCGATATGAAAAAGCTACATATCATTTTCGTTACTGTGAATCCGGTGGTGAAACAGGCGGAAAAGCGGGCATGAAAATTTCAAATTTAAGGTACGATCCTGACATTCATGCTTAAGTAACTGCGATTGCCGCGTCGCTGCACACCTCAATGACGGCTAGCGTAGCAAGCCGCCCGCATTCAACCTAATTCAGCTCCTCGACCCTCAAAAAAATGAAATACAAACATCATAAAATCGCCATCATTGGTTTGGGCTATGTCGGTCTGCCCCTTGCCGTTGAATTCGGCAAGAAATTCGATACCCTGGGTTTTGACATAGACACCCAGCGCATCCAAGAATTGCTCTCCGGCCAGGATCGAACGCTTGAGACCACGCCTGAAGAATTGGCAAATGCCACCCAGTTGCGATTCATCACCGACGCTGCCTCGCTGGCAGCCTGCAATGTGTTCATCGTCACCGTGCCTACCCCCATCGACAAGGCCAACCGCCCTGACCTGACACCGTTGGTGAAGGCCAGCGAGGCGGTGGGGACGGTGCTCAAGCAAGGTGACCTCGTCATTTACGAATCCACTGTATACCCGGGCGCCACCGAAGAGGTGTGTGTACCCGTACTTGAAAAGTTCAGCGGTAAAAAGTTTAACGTCGATTTTTTCTGCGGCTACAGCCCCGAGCGCATCAACCCCGGTGACAAGGTCAACACACTAACCAAGATCAAGAAAATCACCAGCGGAAGCACGCCCGAAGTGGCGGAAACCGTTGACCAGCTTTACAAATGCATCATTACAGCCGGTACCTACAAGGCCAGCAGCATTAAGGTGGCCGAAGCCGCCAAGGTCATCGAAAACACACAGCGCGACCTCAACATCGCTTTGGTTAACGAACTTTCGGTCATTTTTGAGCGGCTAGGAATCGACACGCTCGACGTGCTGGAGGCCGCCGGCAGCAAGTGGAACTTTCTGCCCTTCCGGCCCGGACTGGTCGGCGGTCACTGTATTGGCGTGGACCCCTATTACCTCACCCATAAGGCCGAAGAAGTGGGTTACCACCCCCAAGTCATTCTGGCAGGGCGTCGAATCAATGACAACATGGCACGGTATGTGGCACGCAACACCATCAAACGCATGCTGAAAAACGGCATGGACGTGCCCCGCTGCCGCGTCGGCGTGTTGGGCATTACCTTCAAAGAAAACTGCCCGGATATCCGCAACAGCAAAGTGGTCGATTTGGTGAGGGAATTTGAGGCGTGGGGCTTAACCGTTGTCATTGTTGATGCATGGGCCAACGATGCAGAATTTACGCATGAATACGGCCTATCATTTGGCACGATTGACGCGCAGCACCAAGTAGATGCGCTGGTGGTGGCCGTGGGACACCATCAATATCGAAGCCTCTCCCCCGCTGACTTGCGCGAGCTATGCCGTGGCAGCCAGCCAGTACTTGCAGATGTCAAAAGCCTTTATAACCGGCACGATCTGGCCGCCGCTGGCTTTACTGTATTTCGCCCATAAACGAAAAAGAAAACCATGCGCAACTACCCCTCCATTACTGACCGCAAAATTCGCCTGGCCCTGATCGGCTGCGGGCGCATCGCCAATAACCATTTTTCATCCATTGAAAGCCATTCTGACAGCGTCGAGTTAGTTGACGTTTGCGACGTCAATGAGGCGGCCCTAGCACAAGCTGTGGCACGCACCCAGGCACAAGGCCACCGTAGCCTGACAGATCTCCTCAAAACTACGACGGCTGACTTGGTGGTAATTACCACCCCGAGCGGCTTGCACTCCGAGCAGACTATTCAAATCGTACAGGCGGGGCTGCATGTTATGACCGAAAAGCCCATGGCCACACGCTGGCATGACGGTGTGCGGATGGTCAAAGCGTGCGATGAAGCAGGTGTGCGCCTGTTTGTGGTCAAGCAAAATCGCCGCAACGCCACCTTGAAGTTGCTAAAGAAAGCCATTGAGCAAGATCGTTTTGGAAAAATTTACTCTGTTGCCATGAACGTGTTCTGGACACGCCCGCAGGAGTATTACGACAGCGCCAAATGGCGCGGCACTTGGGAATTTGATGGCGGAGCCTTCATGAACCAGGCCAGCCATTACATCGACCTGCTGCATTGGATGATTGGCCCGGTTGAAAGTGTAATGGCCTACACCGCCACCTTGGCACGCAACATCGAAGTTGAAGACAGTGGCGTAGCGGCCATCCGCTGGCGCTGCGGAGCTATGGGTACCCTGAATGTCACCATGCTCACCTATCCCAAAAACATGGAAGGCAGCATTACCATCCTAGGCGAAAAAGGCACGGTGCGCATCGGTGGTGTAGCAGTCAATGAGATTGAAACTTGGGAATTTGCCGATGCCCGCCCTGAAGACGCTGAAGTAGCTGCCAGCAATTACCAAACCACCTCTGTCTACGGCTTGGGCCATCCGCTTTACTATCGCAACGTGATTGAAACCTTACGAGGCGAAGCTGAACCCGAAACCGATGGCCGCGAGGGACTCATCACACTTGAGTTACTCATCGCGATGTATTTGTCGTCGCGTGACGGCAAGCGCGTTGCTTTGCCGCTGGAATACTGACATGAGCGTCACCATTCACCCGACGGCCATCGTCGACGAAGGAGCCCATATTGGTGACGGTAGCCGCGTCTGGCACTGGGTACACATCAGCGGTGATGCCCAAATAGGCCGTGATTGTTCGTTTGGCCAAAACGTGTTTGTCGGCAACCGCGTGGTGATCGGCAACAACTGCAAGATACAAAATAACGTGTCGGTATATGACAACGTCACGCTTGAAGACAACGTGTTTTGCGGCCCCAGCATGGTGTTCACCAATGTGTATAACCCACGCAGCGCGTTATGTCGTAAGGACGAATACCGCAATACACTGGTTAAACGAGGCGTTACCCTGGGTGCCAACTGCACGGTCGTCTGTGGCACCACTCTGGGCGAATACGCTTTCGTGGCGGCTGGCGCTGTAATTAATCGAAACGTCAAACCATACGCATTAATGGCAGGCGTACCTGCAAAGCAGATCGGCTGGATGAGCCAGTTTGGCGAACGGCTGGATTTGCCGTTAGCGGGCAACACCGAAACACTATGCCCACATACGGGGCAGAAATATGTGCTTCTTAATGGCGACTGCAGCGTTCAAGAATGAAATTAGGGAAAACAAGATGGAATTTTGCGACCTCAAAAACCAGTATCAACGGCTAAAAGCCGAAATTGACGCAGGTATCCAGCGCGTACTTGACCACGGGCAATACATTCTTGGCCCCGAGGTCGCTGAACTGGAGGATAAGCTGGCGGCCTACACTGGTGCCAAGTATTGCATTAGCGTTGCCAACGGCACCGACGCACTGCAAATTGCACAAATGGCGATTGGCATTGGCCCTGGTGATGAAGTCATCACCCCCGGCTTTACCTACATTGCAACCGCTGAAACCGTAGCACTGCTGGGGGCCAAGCCGGTGTATGTGGACATCAACCCACGTACCTACAATCTCGACCCGGCGTTGCTTGAGGCAGCTATTACCCCTTGCACTAAAGCCATTGTCCCGGTCAGCCTCTATGGGCAGTGCGCTGATATGGACGCCATCAACGCCATTGCCGCCAAACACGGTATCCCGGTTATTGAAGACGCGGCCCAAAGCTTTGGCGCCACCTTCAAAGGCCGCAAGAGCTGCAACCTCAGTACCATCGCCTGTACCAGCTTCTTCCCTAGCAAGCCCTTAGGATGCTATGGCGATGGCGGAGCCATTTTTACCAACGATGATGAGCTGGCCAAAGTTATGCGCCAGATTGCCCGTCATGGGCAAGACCGCCGCTACCACCATATTCGTGTGGGCGTGAACAGCCGGCTGGACACGCTGCAAGCCGCCATCTTACTGCCAAAGCTGGCGATCTTTAACGAAGAACTTGGCATGCGTCAGAAAGTAGCGGCCCATTACAACGACTTGTTTTCGTCAATGCGAGGTGCCAAGGGCGACACGAAAATCCATCTGCCACACACAGAGCCGCACAACACCAGCGCATGGGCGCAGTACACGGTGCGCATTCAAAACCGCGATGCAGTGCAAGAAAAACTCAAGCAAGTAGGCATCGTAACGGCAGTGCACTACCCGACTCCGTTGCACAAACAGCCGGCAGTCGCTGACGCTGGCGTCCTATTGCCCGTCGGTGACGAAGTAGCAGGGCAGGTGATAAGTCTGCCGATGAGCCCGCATATTGATATGCAAGCGCAGAAGAAAATCGTGCTGGCATTAGTCCAGGCACTTCAAATTAATTAGTAAGCCAGCCTAAAAACGAGCAACCACAGTGACTAAATGGAAAGTGGAAATGTCCTGAATTAGTGGTTTCATCGCGGACTGAAGATGCGCTCAAAGATACGAAATTCTCATCATTTTGATTTGCTGATATTTGAGATACGAGATTTAATAATTCAGATTTTTATAAATGACGGAGGGGAAAGCGTAATTCGCTAGCCCTTAGGTAGGAGATAGTGATGCGATTAGCAATTATTCAAAATTTATATGAAAATTACATCACTGATTTTCAGTCGAAAAATTTTTCGCAATTAATAGATTACAAGTCCAGTTTGAACTTGCTCCAGTATGACTCCTTTTCTTGGAATGGATGCTGGGGAGAGTATTTGAAAGATTACGGTATTGAGGTTGTAGAGTTGTATGTAAATTTCGATATACTCAATGCTTATTGGTGTTTGGAAAATAATTTAATAGAAAATAGAGGGATCTTAGATATAATCATAGAGCAGCTGAAGGTATATAAAGTTGATGCAGTTTTGAATGCGGATATAAATATATTAAATTCGGCATTTATTCGTCGTATTAAATTGGAAACGAATGTAAAGCATGTATACGCTCACGTTTGTTCCCCTTTCTGTTTGCGCGATGATGTCAGTGAGTACGATGGAATATTTACATGTCTACATCGACTTGTTGAAACTTTTAAAAGCTACGGTAAACCTGCCGTTTATCTCCCTCATTGCTTTAACTCAAATATCATAGAGAGAATTAAGGATAAAAAATCTCCCGAAAAAAATAATAAAATAATTTTTGCGGGGGGGGTTATTAAAGGCGAGGAATGGCACGATGACAGAGAGAGATTGTTATTAAACTTTATTTGCAATCGAATGCCAATGACATTTTTATCAGAGATTGCAAATCATAATTATATTAAGGGCTATGCAACTGCGATCGGCAAAAAAAGCTTATTTTATCTTATAAAAATGCTTCGCGAAGCGGGGATGCGCGATCAAATTCTAAGCAGAATGCCTTTAATTCGAAAGGCATTACCATGGAAAAGTGTGCCAGACAATTCAGTCAATAGAACGTTGTTTAATTTTTCGAATAAACCAATTTATGGCTTAGAGTTTTTTTCCGTAATGGGGAATCACGCAGTAGCGCTGAACAATCATGGAGGCGTTGCGCGGGATGAGGCTGCCAATATGCGCTTGTTTGAATCAACGGGTGTCGGTGCAGCATTGATCACTGATCATAAGTCTAATCTGACAGACTTCTTCGATATTGATAGAGAGGTAGTGTCTTATAAGACCATACCAGAAGCGATTGAAAAGGCCGTATATTTACTGGACCATCCGGCGGTTTCTGATCGGATTGGAAAGGCTGGGCAAGAAAGGGTATTAAAAGATCATACTTTTAAAAACCGGGCACCTTTACTTGCTTCTAGCATTTTGAGAAATTTCGGCTAGTAACCCCTATAAAATCAATACAACCTCACAGTTGTGTAAACGCCCTAATAAAATCTTCATTGATTAAAAGCAAGCTTAAACAGATCCCATTATAAGCCATCTTTATGATTAAAAAAACATTTATTATTGCCGAGATAGCTCAGGCTCATGATGGAAGTTTAGGTATAGCCCATAGTTATATCGACGCCCTCTCAGGTACGGGCGTTGACGCAGTAAAATTTCAAACACATATTGCTGAAGCTGAAAGCAGCCTATATGAGTCGTTCAGAACAAAATTTAGCTATGCAGATGATAGCAGGTTCGACTATTGGAAACGAATGGAGTTTACACATGACCAATGGCTGGGACTCAAGAGCCACTGCGAGGATGTAAACTTAGAATTTATATCCTCTCCATTCTCCTGCCAAGCTGTGGATCTACTTGAAAAAATTGGAGTGAAAAGGTATAAAATTGGCTCAGGTGAGGTTGACAACCGGTTGATCATTGAAAAAATATGTCAAACAGGAAAGCCAATATTATTGTCTTCCGGCATGAGTTCCTTCGATGAGCTAGATAGGGCTAGGGATTGGATAAAAGTATACAAGAATCCATTATCTATTTTCCAGTGTACTACCAATTACCCCACAAGACCCGAGGAATGGGGTTTGAATGTAATTAAAGAGATGAAAGATAGATATAACCTACCTATTGGTTTTTCTGATCATTCTGGTGATATCTATGCTTGTCTTGCTGCAGTAACCTTAGGGGCGGAACTATTGGAATTTCATGCAGTATTCGATAAAAAAATGTTTGGACCTGATACGAAGGCGTCATTGACAATTGCTCAGATTACCCAACTGATCGCCGGTGTGCGGCAGATAGAAGAAGCACGGTCAGAAAGCATCAATAAAAATAACAACGAAAGATTTACTGAGTTAAAGAATATTTTTGGGAAATCATTATGCATAAATAAAGAACTCAAGATCGGGCATGTACTGACGCTCGAAGATCTCGAAGCCAAGAAGCCAAGGAATAAGGGGTTAGATGCAGCACTGTATAGGAATATTTTGGGTAAGAGCTTGTGTGTTGATAAGAAAAAATGGGATTTTATAAATCTTGAAGATGTAAAATAAAAAGCAAGAAACTTCTGATCTGTGGCATTCCCCCGATCTAGTAGACATGTATTATTGTCAACTATGAATCGGAGGAATAGAAATGAAGAGAACTCAATATACGGCAGAGTTTAAGGCTGAGGCTGTAAAGCAAGTGGTCGAAAAAGGTCACTCGGTGGTTGATGTCGCCAAGCGATTGGGATTTGGAGAGGGGCTTTTATACCGCTGGGTTCAATTA
>Ga0164296_1002131_pt1 | contig 20031 bp, 34 predicted proteins | sample GEODES057metaG_FD_113533 | JGI IMG/M metagenome (GOLD analysis project Ga0164296, IMG submission 113533) | Dystrophic lake water microbial communities from Trout Bog Lake, Wisconsin, USA - GEODES057 metaG | ecosystem: Environmental > Aquatic > Freshwater > Lake | place: USA: Trout Bog Lake...
CTGTGGTGGTGGTGGCTGAAACTGTGGTGGTGGCTGGTACTGTGGCTGTGGTGGTGGTGGCGGAAACTGTGGTGGTGGCTGAAACTGTGGTGGTGGCTGAAACTGTGGCTGTGGTGGTGGTGGTGGCTGCTGTGGTGGTGGTGGTGCCTTGGAAACCCCACGAAACCCACCGCCTCTACCTTTAAAAATACCTCCACCTCCACCACCTCGGCTGCGACCACCCTCAACTCTTCCTACAGCCTTAGTAACGCCTAGGCTGCGACCACCTCCACCCCCGCCTCGACCCTGAACCTGGCCGGGTTCTGCACGCCGTTGGAAAAAATTACGACTTCCTGGCATTCTATTATATTCAAACAATTTATGCAGAACACGTCAGACAGTCTGGGTTATCACGGGAGCACGCCAAAACCTGTGGTTCCAGTGTAAACTGGATAGGCTTGGCCTTTGCACGGGTTCGAAGATAGTACATACCCGTCTTCAGCCCTTTCTTCCACCCATACAGGTGCATGCTCGACAGCTTCGCCAGTGTTGGGTTCTCCATGAAGAGGTTCAGGGACTGTGACTGACAGATGTATGCCCCCCTGTCAGCCGCCATATCAAGAATAACCTTCTGACTCATCTCCCACGCCGTCTTGTAAATATCCTTGAGGTTCTGGGGAATATCCAAACCCTGAACACTCCCACCATCACGAATAATCTGGTCCTTGATATCCTTGGTCCACATACCAATATTCTGCAAGTCAGTCACCAGGTGCTTATTTATCATCACAAACTCACCTGCAAGAGTCCGTCGCAGGTACAGGTTGGTCGTGTAGGGCTCAAACGCCTCGTTGTTCCCCAGAATCTGAGCTGTGCTCGCAGTAGGCATAGGACCAACAAGCAGAGAGTTGCGAAGCCCGTGCTTCTGTATGTCTGCACGAAGGTCATCCCAAGACCACCGGCAGGTGGGCGTAACACCCCACATATCAAACTGAAGCACACCTTGCGACGCGGGAGAGCCCTGGAAGGTTTCATACGGTCCCTCCTCGCGAGCCATAGCACAAGACTCTGTCAGAGCTGCGTGGTAAATAGTCTCAAATATGTCAAGGTTCAGGTCACGGGCACCCGGGCAGTCAAAGGGCAGACCAAGCATCATGAAGACATCTGCAAGACCCTGGACACCTATGGCTATTGGGCGGTGACGCATATTGCTCCGACGCGCCTCTGGCACTGGGTAGTAGTTCCGGTCAATCACGCGGTTCAGGTTACGTGTCACCATACGCACAATATCGTGAAGCATATCGTGGTTGAACTCGTTGTTCGCCACAAAGGTTGGCAGAGAGACACTCGCAAGGTTGCACACTGCCACCTCTTCTGGGTTTGTGTGCTGAACAATCTCAGTGCACAAGTTGCTTGACTTGATGGTTCCAAGGTTTTTCTGGTTCGACTTGCTATTGCACGCATCCTTGTAGAGCATATAGGGTGTGCCCGTCTCAATCTGGGACCGAAGCATAGCATCCCAAAGCTGCCGAGCCTTGACGACACGCCTGTACCGCCCCTGGGCCACATAGGTATTGTACAACTCGTTGAACTCGTCTGCATACACGTCACTGAGGCCAGGGCACTCGTTGGGGCACATCAGGTGCCAGTCATCATCCAGCTCCACCTTTTTCATAAACAAGTCTGGGATCCACAGGGCACTGAACAAGTCACGGCACCGAGCCTCCTCATCACCTTGGTTCAGACGCAGGTCCAGAAACTCCATAATGTCCGCGTGCCACGGCTCGAGGTACACGGCAATGCTCCCCTTGCGCCGGCCACCCTGGTTGATGTACCGAGCAGTCGCGTTGAACACACGGAGCATAGGGATGATGCCGTCGCTCTTTCCGTTGGTGCCCACAATTTTCGAACCGTTCGACCGAACGTTATGAATATGGAGGCCTATACCACCCGACCACTTTGAAATGTTCGCACACTGCTCCATAGTCTGGTAGATGCCGCCGATAGAATCCTCCTTGATACCCAGCAGAAAACACGAAGACATCTGGGAGTGAGCAGAGCCAGCGTTGAACAGGGTGGGTGTCGCGTGGATGAAGTACTTCTTGGACATAAACTCATACGTTTTCTTGACACGCTCCAAGTCATCTTGGTGGATACCAACAGCCACACGCATAAACATGTACTGTGGCGTCTCCCCAGAGTTCAAATACATCTTTTGCAAAGTTTTCAGTCCAAAATATCCAAAGTCATAGTCTCGGTCACGCTGAATATCAGCATCCAGCTCGAGGGCCACACACTTCATGAAGGTGTCAGATACGATGCCGCGAGAGTGCAGAATAAGCATAGCTTCACTGAAAGTCTTGGGACTCGTCTTGTGCATGTTGCTCACAAGAATACGTGTAGCAAGGGTCTCATAGTCGGGGTTTTCAGTCACCATATCAATAGCCACATCAGCACTCAGGTCATCAATTTCACTTGTTTTCATTCCGTCATACATATTTTTGAAAACTTTCTGGGCAATCTTGTCAGCCTGTACCCCATCAAGATCAGTACAGAGCTTACTTATGCGTTGAGTCACCTTGTCAAACAACATAGGGACTTCATCGCCGTTTCTCTTGATGACCTTCATTGTGTAAACATGGCAGAAAATTTTTAAGTGAAAATATAAATGAGCACTCATATCCAGCCCACCCCGTTGAGTAACGCCTATTTTTCCGATTTCAACCGAGAGTCACTGCACCAAGCCATAATTGACGAGACGCGGAAACGGACCGGGTACACCATCGACCGCCAAAGCGATGGTGACCTCCACGCCTACATGAAGGGTGTCTACTATAACATTGTTGAGGACCCTTACACAAACGTGAAGCAGCAGCTTGACAAGATGAATGCAGCAGTCCTGTCACAAACCATGAAGGATGTCATTCCAAATGTCCTGCAGCGCCTCGTCTACCTGCAAGACTCGAGCAGACTCCCAGTCCCCCTCAACATGCCAGCCAACACCAGCACACATGGCAACAAGATGGGGGACAATACAAAATTTGCCTTCTAATAATATATGGTCAAGGCACTCGACGAAATCTTCATAGGTTTCGTTGTGTTTTTCATAATAGAGAGAGGTGTCAGACTTGCAAGCTCCTTGAGATACCCGAGAGATCCCCAAGAGACAAGGACCATTGCGTTTGAGTTTGGTATATTGTGTGCCGCATTTGCACTCGCCTATGCCTACAGGAAAAAGATACATAATATCGACATCTAAAGTCGAAGGACACGGAGTGTCCCTTCATCATCTGTCCAAAAGTAAACGAAACTGTGTTTCATAATAAAATCAAGAGGAAGGAGAGACCAATTCGCATATAAGGACTCCAGCCCATGTATACACAAGATGAATCAGTACAAAACTGAGACTTTTGAACTGTGTCGAACCAAAGGATGGGACAAAGCCCCCGTAAGCACTGTCTGGCTCCTGTTCACAGAGGAGATTGGCGAGTTGGCAAGCGCCATTCGTCAACACCAAAGAAACTTCAAAAAGAATGGCCTCAAGAAGGACAAGGGGTCGGACATTTTGACGGAGATGGGAGATGTGTTCAGCTATTTATTTCAGCTTTCGTATATGTTGAACATTGACCTCGATGAGATGTGGTCAGTCCATAGAGAAAAGATGGCTACAAAATTTTATAAAGAGAATAATAATGGCATTGTCTATGCTCGTTGACGACAACATGAGCATGAATCGGGTGAACCCATACACCCTCACAAACACCTTTGGTCTCCCGTCCGACGGGATGTACAAGGACCAGCCCCTCGATGCCAGGTATGTCACGCAAATTGACGAGAATCCTTCAGAGGGACAAAGTGTGTTCCCAGGGGACACACCAGAGCACTTTTCAGCACTGCGCCTCAACATGTCAGGACCAATGGCTGTAAAGACGGGATATGTATACCCTGCTCCTTCTGCCATGTTCCCCGCACGCAAGTACCAGTACATCGATGGAAGTATCTCATATGTGCGCCCAGACCTGGTGGGTGGTGACCACGACCAGTACACAACCACGCGCTACGGAAAAGGACACAAGAGGGACAACATGTCTTTTATCCTCCTTCTTGCTGTCCTTGCACTTATTTTTTTTATTTATTCTAAAAAGATTAGAACCTAATAACTTTGCTTGCTACAATCTGAGGTAGGCTTTTCTCAAGCATCAGCTTTTGCTGAGCCTTGCGTTTGGCAACACCCTCACAGTTGTGCACCTCAAGCTGAATGCAGCCACAGCAAAAACTGCATGAGCACTCCTTGCATTTGAGTATCGCGGGAGTTTTCTTGCAGAACTCGCATTTCATATATTAATCATTATATAGTTATTTTTAACAGGGTCACTCCGGCTGAATCTCACATGTCACAGGCTCGCGTAGCGAGTCTTGAGCCGCAGGCCTCTTCTCGAGTTCTGTGAGCTGCGCTCACAGGGTCTTTCACTCCGGCTGAATCTCACACACAGCCTCTGTCAGCGCCTTGAACTCTATGGGGTCTGGCACCACCTCACAGAGTCCATTCTTTTTAGCGTCTTGCACCTTGTTCCAAAACGCCTCTAGGATAGGTAGTGCATTCTGGAACCACTCGCGGTCCCTCTGAACCCGCACAATGTTAAAAATCTCTGGAGTTTTCGGATCAGGAACATCTCTGTACTCACAGTAGCAATTTCCAAATACTCCAACTCGGCACCCGCTGCATTCATCTCGTTCACGAAGTGTACCACCAGGACGATACTGAATAAAGTCACACTCCTCAAGATCCAGAATTTCAAGCAAGAGCTGAATCTGAGGCATGTAGTGCTTGGGCACCTTGGACTCAATCTTGCGTGTCAGAGGGCACTTTATCTCTATGAGGAGCCCATCCTCCGTGATGCCGTCGGGGGAACCACCCAGCCACTTGTGCACAGGGTGCTGAACCAGACCAATCTCGTGACTCTTGTGGTTGTACCGCTCGTCGTACAGGTCGCGTGCAATGGGCTCGAGACGAGTCCCGTGGGCCGTGGCGGCATTCCCTGCCCACTTGAGCTTCAGAACCTTGCGCAACAGAAGCTTCTGGGGCGTCTCATAGTGGTTCTCACCAAGTGCAGTCGCAATATCACTGGCTGTGAGCATCCCCTCCCGGAGCTTCAACCACTCGGGTGACCTTTGGTCGTGGTACTTTCGCTGTAGAAGCTCCTGAACTCGAGCGACTGGACCTGTTAACATCCCTATTCTTAAATCGCGGGTCAGTTTTAAGCACTATTTCAGCCGCATTTTGTTCTGCTTGTTTCTTGTTTGTTGCAAAACCACACCCCAGTGGCAGCGTATCCACCTTGACTGTGATACAGAACAACTCCCCATTCTTCGAAGTCATCTCGTACTCGGGAGGGCTCAACTGCATCATCTGACACAGACGCATCAACTGGTCCTTGTAGTTGTCATCCACAAGAGTAATCTCAATTTTTTCAAAAGAATTCATAACAAATTCTTTGGCATACACCATCCCTAGGTCCAAGTATATGGCACCCACAAATGCCTCAAAGACATCTTCGAGGATGTTGGGGTTTTTGTTCCACCCGTTGCGGATACCCTTTTCATCCATCAAAATGTACTCATCAAACCCAAGTTTCTTGGAGATTTCACAGAGCGTCTTGCCACGGACCATCTTGGTGCGCGCCTTGGTCAAGAAACCCTCCTGCTCCTTTTCGTACTTGTCAAAGAGGTGCTTGGTGATGATGAAGCCAAGCACAGAGTCACCCATAAACTCAAGCGTTTCATACGACCCTATGAGGCCCTTGTAACGCTTGAGTGAAGACACGTGCGTGAAGGCACGACGATATATTTCGACATTTTTAACCTTTGTCCCCACGAGAGAGTTGAGAGTCTCGCGTGGGAGCAAAGGAGGCTCAATCAAAGGGACTGGCTCCTCCATGGTATATCATATTACACTATTTTTAACTCACTGTAGAGTGCACATAACCTCGTTTAGGCGGTTGGCTTGGCCACCTTGGGCCGAACCTTCTTCTCCTTTGGGGGCTCCTTGGTCTCCTCCTTGGTCTCCTTGGGTGGTGGCTTGGGCTTGGGCTCCTTGGGCGCCTTGGGCTCGGTGATGTAGTGGGGGTTCAGGAAGCGCTGCAGGTTCAGGAAGGTGATGGGGCCCTCATCCTGTGGCTTGAGCAGAGCCCGAAGCTTGTCATCCAGGTTAATCAGCTGACCCTGCTTCAGGTTGTTGTCAGCGGCATACTTGTTCACCGCCTTGGTCACAGTGGCACGAGATACCAGCTCGTCATCCGCCAGACCCAGGAACGTCTGTAGGTCAGCCGTCACCTTCTGGGGCTTGTTGAAGCCGTTATTCTTGGCACGCTCCGCAGACTTTTCACCCGTTGGGTCACCAATAAACTGACGAATCTTGCGAACATCCTTGCGCAGACCCTTCAGCTCCTTGAAGATCAGGTCAAGTGTCACGGGCTCCTCGGTTGCCATTGTACTCTATACTCGTCCAACGGCTTTAACTAATTTCTGGAGCAAAAATATGCTGGAAATCAAGTCAGAGCTCAAGGTTGTTGTCGTGACTCCTGCGGGTCGCAAGAGATATCTTGAAGTCTTGGTCCCACAAGTTGCCGCTCTCAGACCCATTGTAGACGAATACAGACTATGGGTCAACACTGAAAACCAGGAAGACATTAAATACATGGAGGCACTTGAGAAGGAATACAAAGGGTTTATAAAACTCGATAGACTCAAAGATGGACAACAATTTGAAAACAATTTATCAATTTATTATTTTTTTAAAAATTGTTGTGATCCGAATACCATCTATGTACGGTTCGATGATGACGTCGTCTATATTGATAAAGAAAACTTTGCAAAGTTTGTAGAGTTTCGGTTCAAGCACCCAGAGTTTTACTTGGTCTATGGGAATATCCTAAACAACAGTGTGATTACATACTTGCACCAAAAGTTTGGGAAACTGCCTTTGATAAAAGGCATGCATGCAGAGTACCTCTGCACAGGGGACAATGGGTGGAAAAGCACAGAGTTTGCAGAGGGTCTTCACAGAATTATTTTAAAAAATTCTCCAGAAAATTTTAGATTCCCAGGGGTTTGGATTTTATCCGAGTATGAGCGAGTCAGTATCAACTGCATATCATGGAAGGGTGAAGGCTTTGATGGAAATGTTGGAAAGGATGAAGAAATGTGGCTCTCTTGTGATAGACCAAGGGAACTCAAGAGACCCAACTGCATATTCGGCGACTTTGTCTGTGTGCACTACGCCTTTCACGTACAGCGTGAGAAATTAGACCAAACAGATATTCTCAAGCAATATAAATGCATCAGTTCCTAGAAAGACTCCAGGCCAATGCATACACCAACCTACAGGTCGAAGACTATACACCAGACTTGCAGGGGTGGATCCAGCCAGGATTTAACACACTACTAGAAATTATTTATGAAAAATTTAAAAATTCTCCTAATCTTTCTATTTTTGAAGTGGGCTCGTGGAAGGGCGCCTCTGCAGTACAAATAGCTGAAAAGTTTAGAGACAAACTTGACTTTCTGCTATGTATAGACACATGGCTCGGGGCTCCAGAGTTTTACACACTGTTTATAGATGCTCCAGAGCGTTTTGTAAACAATAATGTCAACGGATGGCCAACTATTTTTTATACTTTTACGAAAAATATGAAAAAAGGTGGACTAAGTGACTGTGTTGTTCCATTTCCTATATCAAGTGTGCAAGCGGCAGAAGTTCTAAAGTATTACGGCATCACAGCTGACATTATATACATTGACTGTGCACACGAGTATGAGGCTGTCCTATCAGACTTGGAGGCTTACAAGCCTCTTTTGAAGCCTGGTGGTGTACTATGGGGAGACGACTATGGGCACGACATGTTCCCGGGGCTCAAGCAGGCGGTTGACTTGTTTGTAGAAAAATACAATTGTACACTCCGAGTTGAGGGTATACAGTACATGATAACTCTATAGGAGGAGAGCCAGTGCAACAGCCATAGTGCCTATAAAAGCCAAGGTTGACTCGTTGTCAACTGGGATGCTCATAGGACGGTCAGGGTGTTGTGTGCTCATAATAAGAGGGTAATTTTTGACATTTTGGTTTCCTGGGTCTGTAAAAGTTCCAGGTTTGGAAACAATTTCATGCATATACATTGGTGAAGACTCGAAGGGTGTCCACCACTTTTTCTGCGAATCTCCACCAGACTGCGGCAAATTTTCATTAAACCCATAAGGCAACTTGGGGTTCCCAGTGGGCTTTATGGGTTGATCCGTCTCGGGCTGCCTCCCCGTGCACAGGTTATTACAACACGAAGCTTTGCACGGGCGAGTATACCCCTTTTCTTGGTCTATAAAGCCACACATTGTCTTCCCTGGCTCAACAGACGAGGGTATGCATGCACAGTCTGGTGCACACGCCATGCGTTTATATAATAAAACAATTATTTATATTGATAGTACAATGGAATACGGAACACCTGTGAAGCTTCCCGACGGCCGGTACTTTCTGAAGATGGCAAATGCCCTGCACCAGGTGAATGGTGTGGTACTCGTGGACAGTCTCACAGTCAGCAGCATCTCCTTTAAGATTCCAGAGAGCTCCCAGGGGGTGATTTCCAAGTGTGACACTGATATTCTCACCAAGGCGAAGGAGTGCAAGGTGGAGTGGTTCGGCAAGGAGCTCAGTGATGAGACGATCCAGGCTGCTTACCAGGAGTCCATGACGGAGGGTGTGCTCTCTGTGGCACCAGCCAAGCTCAAGGGTGAGGTTATCCTGACAGCCTACGACACCAAGAAGAACCAGCTGGAGCTGGCGGATGTCAAGCAGGGTAGCACCTGCGATGCTGTGTTCGAGCTCGCAGGCCTGTGGTTCCTGAAAAAGTCATTTGGTCCCATCTGGCGCGTGGTCCAGGTGAGAGTGCGGGGAGCGGCCCCATCGCCTGTTTTTTCCAAGCAGTACCTGTTCACGGACACCCCAGAAGACGAGCCCGAGACGGACCCAGCAGATTATGTGGACTAAAAATATTTGTAGAATTATATAAATGGCGATGAACCGTCGTGCAGTTTTCCTGATGGTGGCGGCTGTCATCCTGATTTTCCTTTTCATGTACCCACGCGGGGGTCAGGGGGCGTCTTTCTTTGAGCCCATGGGTCTGTCTCTCGGGGCGGGAGACGAGCAGGGCAGTGCCTCCAGCAACCTCCGTGTAGGTGAGGCAGCCCCAGTCAGCTTCAAGGGTCCAACCTTTGACGTGTCCGGCGCAGGTCTCATCCCCCGCGAGGTGACCGCCACCGAGGACTTTGGCCAGTTTTCTCCAGCAAACATCCTGAGCGGCCAGAACTACCTGGACCCACGCAGCCAGATTGGCTTCCCAGAGACTGTCGGCGGTGTCCTCCGCAACGCCAACCGCCAGGAGCGCAGCGAGCCCATCAACCCCCGCGACCCAGTCTCCATCTGGAACCTGTCCACCATTCCCCCAGACACTATGCGGCCTCGCTTCGAGATTACTCCAGAGTGGCAGTAGAGCGGTAACGTAGTTACCCTCCGAGGCCGGAGGCCGAGTTTCAAGGAAGTGTGTGGGTAGGCACACTCGGGTCATATATATACTTGAGAAGCCACTCCACCGTCTTGCCATCCAACTCCCCGTCGTGCATCATCTTGTGTAGCCTTTTATAAAACTCAAGTGGGCGTGCCAGTATACACTGCTTCGGCACAATGTACTGCATGCCCGAAGAAAACTCGATAAATTTTGGACCAACTGACCACGTGTCCCATGGACACTCGCCGTCAAAGAAAAGTTTATAAAAATATTCTACTCGAAGCTCTGGGAATTGGTACAGTGCACCCACATCCCACGGATTTCGCAAAAAGGGCATACCCGTCGTATAACCACGCTGCATCTCATCCTGTACAGCACGCTCCATATTCAGTGGAACCATCGAAAAGTGATCATACGGGTTCCCTTGCAAAAACACAACATAGTCTGGAAGGGTGTCGTAATTGTCCACTATGTACCGAAAGTGCGTCTCACCATCCCTGCCCACATTTGGAACAGAAATGTACTTTTCGTTCGGAACATCAGACTTGTCATAGACCACCACACACTCCTGTGGTACCTGTGACAACCACCACAGACGCTCATTGTGACGCGTCACAACCACCTTGTACTCCATATCCATAATTTATTCTAAATCTTTAATATGGCTGGAGGCATACTCGGAAGACCGTTTGAGTTTAACATCAAGTGTATCATTTTCACCGCACTCATCGCAGGAGGATACTGGTACCTTCCCCACAAAAATATTTATATTTTATTTTTTCTTTTGTGGTTCCCATACATAGCCTTGGCGTGGTATGACTATTCATACAACTGCCAGTTTAAGCTGCAGCCCACCGCAGTTCCATTCGGCCGGTACATTTGGCTGCCATTCAAGCCACCAGGGTACAAGAAAGAGTATGAGAATCTGCCACCATACAAAAAGAGCATCATGGACAATGTGGATCACCTGACGGGGTGGACAATACTCATCATATGCATTGTCATTGCGACAAAATATTTAAAAAAATAAGTTTAGGAACATATAATGAGTGAGATTTTTAAGCAAAAGATGAATGAGTGGGTCGCACTCAAGGCGCAGCTTGCCGCCATCAGAAAGGATACACAAGTTCTTACAAAGCGTGAGAAGGATCTTCGTGAATTCATCACAAAGGAGATGAAGCAGTCTGAGATTGACACTGTCAAGGTGAAGGAGGTCAAGGTGAATCTCAAGTCTGCACCACCAAAGCGCAAGTCTCTTCCAAAGCAGGTTATGGAGATGATTCAGCGCGGTCTCATCTTGTACTTTGGAGGGGATGTGGCCAAGGTGGAGGGTGCTCTCAACGCAATCATTGACTCGGCACCAGAGGTTCCCCAAAAGGACTCCATCACCGTAAGAGGCTTGCAGAAACTCGCTTAGAGAATAAACCCAAGAGATGAGTAAGACAATGGGACTCAACGACGAATATTCACGGGATGCATACCTTCCAGAGGATGTGGGCGTGGACCCACAAAACGAGTGGGAGGATGACCCATTTGACGAGTTTACCCAAGAGGATTGGGAAGACTGGTACAGTCAAGAGCTCTTGGACATGTACATGGGTATGAGAGAGTGGTACGAGACACAGTACCTCCCAGTACCAATGACCTTCAACACATTTTGTGACTTGGTGTACAAGGATGAGATTCCAGTGCCACACAATTCTCGAATCCTATAGTAATGATGATCGATGTAACCACCCCCAAGGTGGCGATACCGACTGTTCTGTTTGCAGTCTTTCAGTTGGCGCCTCTGCCTCTTGACCCCATCCAAAAGGCGCTTGCATCAGGTATTCTCTTGTATGCAATTTTCTCAACGGTCCTCACCCGTACATTTACCAAGGCTGACATTTTTGCCCACGTGCTCCTTTCCATCGTACTCACCCCAGGTGTTTTGGTGACACTGCCTCCAGGCGCGTCGTTCCAAGAGGCGGTTGCTGTCCACTCCATCGTTTTCGCCATTCTGTTTGCAGCCCTGCGTTACTCTCTTGCAGTATATTTTTAAACGTAAAGTATGAAGTACCTGGCCATTGGGCCGGGCGCCATGGGGTTCTTTATGTACCTCGGAGTTCTGAGTCGTCTCAAACTACAGAACCTCGAAGAGCTCTCTGGAGCGAGCGCAGGGGGGCTCCTCGCCTTTCTTTATGTAGCAGCCAAGGGGGACATACCGGCCATGCTCGACTTTGCACTCAAAGTCCCTATAAAACAAGTCATGAAACCCAACTTGAAAAATCTCCTCTTGAATTACGGACTTGTCCCCACCAACAAGTTGGAAGAAAAAATAAAAACAATTTGTAAAAAATTCTTGAAGAAAAGTGATGTGACGTTTCAAGAGTTGTATGAGCATAACCGTATCAAGCTTCACATATCAGCCTTTTGTGTTGATCTAAAAAAGACTGTTTATTTTTCAGTGGATACCCACCCCACCATGAGTGTCTGCCGAGCCGTGGCTGCATCCGTCGCCATACCCCTCATCATGAGCTCTGTACGCATAGGAGACTGGAACTACATAGATGGAGGGACACAAGAGCAGATACCCGGTGACCCATTCATAGGAAAGAATTTTGATGAAGTTTTCTGTATAAAAATGGCAGGCAGTGACCACACAGATATCAAGGATCTCAAGTCGTATGCACTCACCATCATATCCAGTCTAGCCTCTCTGCGTCACAAGTACGACTTTAAGACCATGTATGTACCCTCCGATACCTTTGACATGTTCAACTTTTCGTACGGAAGCGAAGAGAAACTCAGGATGTTTATGGCTGGACATCATTTACAAGAAAATTTTATATAAATTTATTATAAACATGCGTACCATAATGCGTTCAGCCTACACTGCCCACCGGACCCGCAAGGTGGTTCGCGTGCGTCCCACTATGACCAAGAAGGGTCCCCGGAAGGGCTTTACATACATGACCAAGGGTGGCCCAGTCCGCGTCAAGGCGGTGCCCATCAAGGATGTGGGTGCCGCAGGCAAGGGGCCCAAGCTGATTGGTAAGCTCAAGGCGGGTATGCTCACCAAGTACCACTACCACCCAGTGGAAAAGGAGACGTTCAGACATAACGCACTGACAAAGGCGATCCGCGTGGGAAAGGAGGATCCCCACGCCGTCGTCAAGCGGTTGATTGCTGTGAGCACATTCACAAAGAGTACACTGCCCAATGCCTCTCGCATATATAAGCGGGATGCTATGTGGGTGCGTCGCAAGTGGGCCAGCAAGTTTGGCCAGCCAACCCAAATGAAAATGTAAATAAATAGTACCAATGGTTGGACGTCCCCGCTCCACAGGCTTGAACACTGGTTTTCTGAACACCAAGCGCCGCAGCATCTTCATGACTGCCAACGGCAAGTACGCCTCTCGCACACCAAAGGGCGGTCTGTACTACAACCCAGCCGCCAAGTACTTCAAGAGTCCTGGTGGCACCGAGCGTGCGACCAAGTACCTGAAGACCATGACCATCCCCAGCCCAATCCGGCCCAAGTTTGACCGGAAGGAGCGCTCCAACAAGGAGGTGAAGCGCGGCATGTACAAGCCACGCAAGGGTGGTATGGCTGTGCACCACGTCAAGCGCCGGGCTTTCATGGGCGAGATGTTCGAGGGCTACAAGCCTGCTCGGGGTCGCGGCCGGCCACGCAAGGCGGTCAGCTGGAACCTGCCCAACCCAATGGGCAAGGGCATGCGCTAGACTACTTAAGCAGTCTCAACCTCGGGCTCTGCGACTGGCTCAGCAGCAGCAGCTTTCGCGTTGAGTGCCTCCTCAATCAGAGCACTCGCACGAGACACAGGGACATCCTCGGTCTCAGCCTCGGGAGCAGGGGGAGCAGCCTCTGGCTCAGGGACTGGCTCGGGAGCAGGGGGGGCAGCCTCGGGCTCGGGAACAGATGGAGGAGAAGGAGGATCATAATGAGCACTGCCCATTACTATTTATAAATAAAATTTTGATAAAGAAAAAACGAGACAAATTCTTATGGAATACCTTGTGCGTATGATTGCTAACCAGGTCTGGTCTGAGCTTGGACCAGGGTTTAGTGAGCGTGTGTACCACAATGCCTTTGAGGTGGCTCTTCGCCTCAATACAATAAACTATGAAACTGAAAGAATTATTCCAATATTTTTTCAGAGTCATAATGTTGGGAATGTCAGGGCTGACTTGATACTCAACAATACGTCTATAGTTGAACTCAAGTCTATTGCACGTATCAAAGAGGAGAATAGGATTCAGATAAAAAATTACATGAAACTGACTGGGTTGACACATGGGTTGCTTGTCAACTTTCCAACCACACAGGGTGATGTCGAGGTTGAAACCTTTTTCTCACAAAATAGTAATGAATCAGGAGTTTCGACAGTTCCTCATTCTCCTGACAGTGGTTCTATTGATTGGAACCTTGATGTGGTACCTCAAGCTGAGCAGGGTGCCTGAGTACTATGCACCTGCACCCAAGGGTCAGCCGGGGGCTGCGGGTCCTCTTTTCACAGCATACACAGACGAGGGGTACACCTACGAGTTTCAGCCAGGCGTCCCAGTTCCCCCTGAAATACCAAGTATTCAACAGATTACTATGGATGCAGAGATTGAAGGACCTGAGGCGTACAAGATTTATAATTAGAATGTATTCGTAGAGTATGGTCCTTGCACACATAGTCAGACCCTGGTACGACATAGAAGGCCGAAAGTACATTGACATCAGTGTTGATGATAAAGTGATAAAGGCCAAGGTGCCATACAGGTACAATCGAGTCATGTGTAAAGTGATTGGTATCCGGACAATACAGGAACTCAAAGAGAATGAAATTGTAGAAATATTTTTAGAAAAAAAGTTATGGGGGGACAATGTCTATTGGGTAATTATCAGTTTAAGCACCGCGCCTATAGTATAACATGAAGGGGACCCTCACACACAGAGGCTACGAGACTGAGAAAAATCCAGAATTAAAGAAAAATCTTACAGTAAGACCAGTGGAGAATGCGATGGGTATACGCCCACCGTCATTCAAAGTATACAGGGAGGATGGGAACACACTCATTATCCCTCGGTACTATGGTTCCCCGGCGACCCAGGATGCCCGTGTGGCCCCTTCTCATGCTCATATTGACTACAAGGGAACTCTTCGAGAAGCGACACGTCAACCAGAGGCTTTTGCAGCTGGTCTCAAAGCCTTTGAGACGGGTGGCGGGGTCCTATCACTTTTCTGTGGCGGAGGAAAAACTCAAGTCGCCCTCGCCCTTGCAGGTCATCTCAAAGTTAGAACAATGGTCATAGTCCACAAGGAGTTTCTTGCGGCCCAGTGGACTGAGCGCATCCGCGAAATGTGTCCAGGATCCACGGTAGGCCGAGTCCAAACAGAACGGTTCGAGATTGAAAATGACTTTGTGATTGCTATGATTCAGACGCTATGCGTGAGAGAACACGACCCCCACGCCTTTGACTCGATTGGCTTGGTCATTGTGGATGAGGCACACCACATTGGAGCACCAGCCTTTTCACAGTGCATGTTCAAGATGTGTCCCAAGTACACGCTGGGACTTACGGCGACACCTGAGCGAAAGGATGGCCTCACAAAGCTCCTCTACTGGTTTATGGGCCCGCCATTCTTCACAGTGGAGCGAGAAAACCAGACCCACGTCAAACTCATGAAGCTCTCCTTTGACTGTAGGGAGTTTCGGGAGGCGCCGCCGTGCACACGGTTCGGCAAGGTGAACCTCGCAGGGGTTGTCACCACACTCACAGAGATTCCAGATAGGAACAAGATGATACTCGAGACGGTGGAGAATCTCAGAAAAGAAAATAGAAAAATTTTAATTTTGACCGACAGAAGAGAGCACTGTTTTTGGTTGGTGGAGCACATCAAGGATTCTGGGCTCTACATAGGACAAATGAAGCAAGAGGAACTAGATGCGTCTGCGGAAAAGCCAGTCATTGTGGCGACATTTTCGTTGGCCCACGAAGGCTTGGATATCCCTGCACTCGATACAGTCATCTTGAGCACGCCACACTCTGATGTCAAGCAAGCCGTTGGCCGCATCATGCGTGAGACCAAGGGCAAGGTGAACAACCCAGTCATAGTGGACATTGTGGACAACTGGTCCGTCTGTTGGTCCATGTACAACAAGAGACTCAAGATGTACCAAGAGGCGGGGTTTGTTGAGAAACCAAAGACAACGGTTATTCCAAACAAGTGTCTTATTTAAAAAATAAATTAAAAAAAATAATATGGAGGCTCTTTGTTTGAAGTATAGCGCAACACCGGATGATATTGGGTCAGGTTCAGGAACTGACAAGGCGACAAACCACAGTTATGTCCCAGTCTATGAGAAAGTCCTGGGCCCTATGAGGTTCAGCCCTGTCCGTATGCTCGAAGTTGGTGTCATGACTGGGGCGTCACTGCGTATGTGGGACGAGTACTTTACGCACGAGGACAAGGAGATTCACGGTGCTGATATTCGTCCAGATTGGCTCAAGTACGAGGTGAAGAATTATCACGTGCTTGATGCAACAAAGCCAGAGGCGGCGGATATATTGGGGGGTACCTGGGACATCGTGATTGACGATGGGTCCCACATACCGTACCATCAAGTAAAAACCTTGGAAATATTTGGAAAGAGAATTCGTCCAGATGGGTATTACATCATCGAAGACATTATAAACATGGATGTAGCGACGCACCTTGCAGCCCTTGGAAGAGACCAAGGGTTTGCGGAGATGATATACGACCTGCGTGAAAACAAGGGGAGGAGTGACGATATTATGCTAGTCCTGAAGAGAGTCGCTGATGCCTAGAAGGACAACACCAACTACAAAAAACATGACGAGATAATTGCACTCTGTACGATCCGTCTTTATCGGGCTCTGCGGAATGAGCGTCTGGATGGGAGGACCCACCTCGGGGACAAAGGGGGCAAAGGCAAGTCCCATCTAATTTTTATAAATATTTTTTTTCGTCTCCCTACAGGGTCACCAAGTCGAGGGGCTTTGCCCCTCATCATCTATTTTTTTTGTCTGTACTGTGGTTGAGGGACTACGTCCCTCCCTACAGGGTCACCTCCTTCTTATTGGTCTTGGGCTTCCGGCCGCGCTTTGGCTTGTCTCCTGATACAGCGACATCTCGAACACCATCATCGACACTCACAATGTCAGACACGGACTCGATGTCATCCATGGGGCGCTCGGGGCGTGACATCATAGGCGGTGGTGGACCCATCATACCCATCAGTGACGAAATGTCCATCCCAGGTCCCTGCATCTCGCGGCGCAGCCCTTGCTGTGGGGGACCCTGCATCTGTGCCTGCTGTGTCTTTTGAACAGCATTCATCATATTCTTGACCAAGTCGGGATTCTCCTTGACCACTTGCGACATGCTTGGCATGGCCGCCTTGAACATACTGTTGGTCAAGTGGAACATCATAGCCGAGCCACCCACCATCATAATAAGCTTCACCTCTGGTGCCACCTCAATCTTATTCTTGTACTTGTTGTGCAGGTCCTCAAAGACACCGTCATAGTCATCTGCATTCTCCATCATATTCTCAGACCAGCCATCCAGCTGCAGGTCAAAGGGGTCGAACTTTTTGTTCAGAAACTCGAGACCAGTAACTGTCGCAATGAGCATACGGCGCTGAAACTTGATGGAGCGCTCCACCTCAATACCATACATCAGGCGCTTGTACTCTGTGCGAATCTCCTCAACGTCGCTGTAGTTGTTCAGGCGAGTGCTCGTCTGCAGGCCCTTTTTCGCCAGACGGGAAATCTTGTTCAGCAAGTCCGCCTTTTCATCCTCAATCGTCTTGTAGCCCTCACTTGGCATGGATGGACCACTGGCTTGGTACTGTTGCTCCTCAGGACCATCATAGCCATCCTCCTCGTGACCATCCCACTCCTCAGGAACGGGTGCAGACGGTGCAGTACGCTTCTCAGGGTTGATGAAGGCATCAAGAGCAGGGTCCTCCTCCTGTACCACACGTGGAGCACGCCGCATAAAAGGCAGGGGACGAGACGCCTTGGGCTTGGCCGAAATCACCTTCTCAGAAGGCCTTATAGAGATTTCATCCAGGAGGGTCTGGTCGTCAGCAGTCAGGTTGATAGAAGCTCCGGAATCCCCAGTGTCAATGGTTATACTATCCGCCATCTAACAGTTTATAAGAATCTTTGGTTAAAACTTTAACGCAGATTTTTTTGAAAATATATTATAAATGAAGGTCGGGAAGATGATTGTCCATGCCGTCATTGTCGCCCTGCTGCTTGCTATCCTCTACCAGCTGGTCCGTCCAGCATCCATGTATGTCCCAACCCTTGAGGGTGGTGACCTTATGACCCAAACCACCGGCAAGGATCCTTCCCAGTTTGGCGATCTCCGCCCAAGCCTGGCCTGTGTTCCAGGCCCAGAGAAGGAGTCTGCCTACTACACCATGGGCCTGACCCCAGGTGGTCTCTGCGGTGACCAGGACTTTGTCGTGTCCCAGATGCGGGACTACAAGATTACCGATGGCATCGGTGGCTCTCTGCTCGACAAGTAGATCGCTTTTCCAATAAATAAATTTGAGGGGGACCCTCATGTCCTACAGCTCCGCGTGACCACTGGTCGCAGAGCGACAAGGTTTTTATTATAAATTTATTGTATGGTGAGTGCAGTCTTTGTACCAGCGTTGGCTATTGCCGTCATGACAGCACTCCAAGCAATTGCACAGAAACACGTAGCTCACAAACTCAGTCATAAGACTGCTTTTGTGATTGCGGCCCTAGGGTACTTTGTGTTGACCCTATTCTACATAGGCTACCACAAAGAATTTTTACAAAAAGATTTACAAAATATTATCGTCCCAACTGTCCTCATTCTTTTGGGTTCGGTCCTCCTTGGGTTTGCAGCAAACCTCCTATTCTTTTCGATACTGAAACACGACCAAATATCGGTGGTGTCAGCCCTCACATCCACAGTCCCCGTGTTTGTCGCAGGGTTTTCATTCCTGATACTCAAGGAGACTTTGAGCTACAAGCAGATTGCAGGCATAGCCTCAGTCGTGGGTGGTCTTGTGCTACTTAGCTGATTTACTGAAACTCAGTCTCTTTGGACCTGGGGGTGGTATCTTGTACTTGTAGGGCTCCTTGCTCTTGCTAGGGTGCCCAGGTATCTCAGAGGCTGGTACAGCTCCAAGTTTTTTCATAATTTTTCCTGAAATTGGCGTCTGACCAGGGGCGAGCTTTTCCAAGTTCTGTGCCACCTGGTACAGAGTAAGATTGAGGTTGTGAGCTGCATTTCTGCCAATCCTTCTTTGTTCTGTGCCAATGCTAGTGCCGCGTGCCTTTTTCCCTGTCCTCCCATAGTGAACGTAAATGCCCTTAAGGTTTCCCTTTTCGTTTGCTACTGGTGCATACTGAACAAATGCCCGAGTACCTTTCTTCGACTCTCCAGACTCTACAGCTATCGTGTGGCTATACTCTTCGAGCCTGTGGGGCGTCCCTGCGACGTGCCGACTCAGTGCCGCCTTGAAGTTGTTAAAGGTGGGCATCTCCTTATAGTATAACTATACTATTTCTAGCCCGTGTTAAAGATTATATTAAAATACAAGGTACATGAAGATTGTATTTTGCCTCCCCGGAAGACAGTACTCACGCGAGTTCCTGATGAGCTGGACCGAGCTTATGATGCAGGCGACTGCAAAGGGCCACCAGTGCATGGTGTCACAAAACTACTCGTCTGTGGTGCACTTTGCGCGCGCCAAGTGTCTTGGGGGTGACGTGACGGCTGGCCCTGACCAGAAGCCTTTCCAAGGCAAGGTGGACTATGACGCCATCATGTGGATCGACTCTGACATTGTGTTCAAGCCTGAGGACTTTTTCTCGCTGCTCGAGAGCCCGCACGAAGTGACGGCTGGCACATACATGATGGAGGATATGCAGCACTTTGCAGTTGTCAAGGAGTGGGACGAGGAGTACTTCAAGCAGAATGGCACCTTTGAGTTTGTCAAGGCGGAGGATATGGAAAAGGAGACGAGCCGGTACGTGAAGGTGGCCTACTCTGGTATGGGCTGGATGCTCATCCACAAGGGTGTGCTTGAGGATATCAAGTACCCGTGGTTCTATGGGGAGCTGCAGACGATTGGGGGTATGCAGGACATGATGGCGGAGGATGTAGCCCTGTGCCGCAAGCTCAAGGAGGTGTATGTGGATACGACTGTGCGAGTTGGGCACCAGAAAAGTATCATTCTATGATAGATGAATTTCGCTGGGGATCAACTGCGGAATGAAATATATATTCCAGGGACCTGGTCACAAGCAGGGAGTTCCCTGTATACACAGGGGAATGTGGGTATCGGAGTGAACAATCCTGGATATCCTCTAGACGTGACTGGGACTGTTCGCGCAACTGGAATTCTGAAATCAAATGGAGGTACAAATACACCACAGACATTTAATATTCCAAATACATTAGGCTCTGCTCAGTGGTATAAAATAGGA
>Ga0164296_1002132_pt1 | contig 20030 bp, 25 predicted proteins | sample GEODES057metaG_FD_113533 | JGI IMG/M metagenome (GOLD analysis project Ga0164296, IMG submission 113533) | Dystrophic lake water microbial communities from Trout Bog Lake, Wisconsin, USA - GEODES057 metaG | ecosystem: Environmental > Aquatic > Freshwater > Lake | place: USA: Trout Bog Lake...
ACACGTGAAACAACATTGCCACGTTATGAAGCCGAAGCTTATCATGCAGGTCATCGCTACATTGGTGTTACAAACCACAGCATGTTCTTAACTACTATCTTAATCAACAAAGATTTTTATGCTAGTTTAACAACAGAGCAACAAGCCGCTATTGATCAAGTATCAATGGAAGTTGCTAAGTTAGAGCGTGAATGGTCTATTGCTGATGCAGTAGAATTAGCTAACAATACAGAAAAACATGCTGAAATGGGCATTACCTATACAGAGTTTTCTGAACCAGAAGTTGCTAAGTTAAAAGAAGCGACTGCTCCATTGTACGACAAGTATCGTGCAATCTTCAGTCCATTGTTAATCGATAACATTCGTTCTGCTTAACTAAACCTTTGAAGTATCCTGAAAAACAATTCGAGTTGTATGACAAGAATTGTTTTTCTACGATTGCAGGGCAAGATTTGTTTGAAGGTCGTAGAATACTAATCTGTTCAGTAAACAGACCTTCACTATGCTTCACACAGTTGTACATGAAAGATATTGAAATGTACTCTGAGTTATACAAAATGCTTGGAGTAGACGAAATATATTTCATAGCACCATCAAAACTGATGTTTACAGCTTTATCAAATCGGGTGCAACTAGTTCCAGTATTAGGTGACTACGATGCTACATTTATACAGTGGCTAGATAGTAAAACTAACAATAGTGAGCGCAGTCTTAATTTTTTAAGATCATATTGGTCATATCAGGTGTTATTAAATGATGGCGAAGTTGAACATTTAACACAACAACCGCTGGACAACTACTTAACTACGTTGCTAAAAGATACTAAAAACTTTAGAGCACTTAGAGCCGTTGGACTTAAAAATGACGCATTGATTTGGACACCTTCGTTTCTGGAAAGAAATATTAAGTTGGCTAGAGATATATTCTATTACAATCTACATCCAAATATTAAACTAAAACAGCACTTATTTTCTAGTTTACCAAACATGGTTGACAATAAAGATAAATAAATGTATAATAGCAAAACTATGATGAAGAACACTTTTAAACATCTATCCTTACCATTACAGCCAACATTAGGCGGGCTAGCCTATTGGTCAGTGGATTGCGCGATGTCAAATAGTATTCGTGAATACTCCGAGGGTCTTAGTTAAACTATAATAATCAAACTATATTTTAATTAAGACCCTGGATTAAACACCCAGGGTTTTTTGTTTATAAAGGAGAAGGAAAATGGAACGTAAAAGTATTAAAGAGCTTTCGCACTTTGTCCTTTCACCAGAGGATAAGGTAGCATTAGTAGAAGCAAAAATAGCAAGAGTAGAAGCACAAGTTAAGGCGTTGGCAGAATTGGCAAAAGCACAAGAATCTGCAAGGGGGTCGAAATACTCCTCACGCTGATAAATGGATAGAAGTTATGAAAATGACTGGTACATTTTTTGGGCAGACTATTTTTGATCAGTAGTAAGTGTTGACAGGGAACGAGGTCCTGTGCTACACTATAAACAAGCACAAACGGGCGGGCACTAGGATGGAGTTCTTCTTGTAGAACAAAAAATCAGTGTATAGTAAAGCACACTTGCCACTTAATACATAAATGCGGAGTCTTACCGGTACACCTTCCGCGGGTTATTTAGAGGGTTCGAAACTTCTAGAATTGAGTGTGCTTTACTATAAACAAAGGGGAAGAAGCATCAATGGTGATGCAGTGGACTGTAAATCCGCCGCCTATGGCACGACTGGTTCGATCCCAGTATTCCCCACCACAAATCTCGTGTTTTATATAAATATATTAAGCAGTATTTCAGATTCCGCATAAATACTTTTATATAAAATCCCAGGAGATTCTAGATGCAAAAAACTAACAAAATCAAGTGGCTAATCGCACACGAACCAGTACACCTTTTCTTACGTACAGCAGAAGCGTTTGCCGCTGATGTTAAAGCAAAGACAAATGGCGAAATCGACATTGAAATCTACACAGCAACCGAATATGCTGACAAGTTTCATAACGGTCACAAAGAAAACCCATTGACACACATGGAAAACGGCACATTAGAAATGAGCCAGTTACACATCAGTCAACTATGGAAATACAACACACCAGCATTTATGGCTCTTGAAATGCCATTCTTGTTTAGTGATCACGATCATGCTACTCGCGTATTAGAAGGTAACATTGGTCAAGACATGCTATTGAACCTAAAAGAAAAATCACCAGCACGTGGACTAGCGTTCACATACTCAGGTGGTTATCGTGTTATGGTTAGTGATACAGAAGTTAACGAACTAGCTGACTTCCGTAACATGAAGTTCTACACAGGTACAAACCCAATCGGTATGGACACTATTGAAGCCATTGGTGGTCAACCTGATCCACACGCTATTGATCATTTCTGGCAAACTATTGGTAAAGAAGGCGACAACCATGATGCGGTTGATACAACTTTACCACGTGTACTAGCTACAGTTAACCAATCAAGCAAGCGTTATGTTACAGATACTAAACACAGTTTATTCCTAACAAGTATCATCGTTAGTGAATCTTGGTGGAACAGTTTAACAGAAGAACTAAAAGATATTTTAGCTACTGCCGCAACTGATGCCGCACGTTTAGAGCGTAAGTGGTCTATTGCTGACAGCGACGCAATCATGAACGACGCACCAAAATATGGTTTAGAGTACAAAGAACTTGACAAAGCTGAAATGGACAAGTTCCGTGCATTGACAGAACCATTGTATGCCAAGTATGAATCTATTTTCATGCCAGGTTTAATCAACGGAATCATCCGCGGTTAATAAATCGTTGCAATAGTTTTAGTTTTAGTATATAATCAGACTCTATGAAAGATAATTTTTTAGAGTCTGATTTCTTTTCTGAAAAGCGAATCTTGCTTTTTGGCATCAATCGAATCCAAAGCCGCCCTACTATCACTCACGTTAAAGACATTGACGAAATGCGTGATCAGTTCTTGGCCCACGGTATTGATGAAGTATGTTTTGTTTCTATTTGTGATTTCTTATTATTTGAACCAATGATGGCTAAACTGGCACCGCATTGCGTGTACTCACAGTTAGATGCCGCAGACGATATAACTACTCTGCAACAGTTACTTGGTAAAAAAGGACATCATAGATTTTTACGTGAGTACTGGCAGTTTGCGGCCGTTGTAAATAAACAACAGGTTGAGTACTATATAGAACAGCCATTTAAAGAAAAACTTGGACCCGACACTAGAATAAACATATACGGTGAACTTAATCCAAATAAAGTTCTAGAATGGTTGTCCGATAAATCAGTTTAATGTACAATAGCTATATTAAGTAGTTAAAGTTCATTAACAATCTGAGTAGAATAAGGTACCCTGGGAAGGGTTACTATATTGAAGCATATTAGGAACTTGCTATCAGCTCACCGCTGAAAGAATACGGACCAGTAGGCTCGACAAAAACTAGTGTGTTTCAATATAGTAAGTAATGATACAATAAGGACTAATTACCCTTTGCGTATGACCTTAGAGCGCCTGGTAGAACTTGACCGTGGGCCAGGAAGGTACTCAACATTACATGCTATTTCAAATTTGCGATGTTAGCTCAGTTGGTTAGAGCGCCGACGTGTCACGGCGGGTACACGAGTTCGAATCTCGTACAGAGCGCCAAGTGTTAAATAGTAATACACCTAAGGAGTATTATTATGACAGAAGCAGATTTAGTAGCATTTTTAAAAGCCAACCTAACATTACAAGTAACTAACACACCTGATCCATGGGATTATCATGATCACATTGTTATTGATTTATGTTTGCAAGGCGAAACTATTAGCGAAATCGTTATTGATATAGGCGATGGCGATAGTTAAGTAATACAATGCGGGATTAGCTCAGCTGGTAGAGCGATACCTTGCCAAGGTATAGGTCGAGAGTTCGAACCTCTTATCCCGCTCCATGTATTTGACTCGTTAGCTCAATTGGCAGAGTGCTAGTCTCCAAAACTAGAGGTTCGGGGTTCGAGGCCCTGACGGGTCGCCAAGTAGTAAATCCTTAGCGGGATTAGTTTAATGGTAAAACAGCAGATTTCCAATCTTCGGTCAAGAGTTCGATTCTCTTATCCCGCTCCAAGTTTTATTCCCCGGTAGCTCAGTCGGTAGAAGCGCCAAACTGTTAATTTGGATGTCGTACGTTCAAGTCGTACCCGGGGAGCCAAATTGGTAAGGTGGCAGAGAGGCCCAATGCAAGGGACTGCAAATCCCTAAAACCGTCGGTTCAAATCCGACCCTTACCTCCAAGTTGACAGCAAATCCTCGATAATGTATAATAGCAGTATAGTAAGGTCTCATAGTATATCGGTTAGTATTCCTCACTGTCACTGAGGGGAGACCGGTTCGATTCCGGTTGAGACCGCCACACATAGGCTCCCGTCGTCTAGAGGCCTAGGACACGACCCTTTCACGGTTGGTACACCGGTTCGAATCCGGTCGGGAGCGCCAAGTATGTAATAAGTAATAAACTATCGCGGGTTGGAGAAGGAGTATCTCGGAAGTCTCATAAGCTTCAGTCCCTGGTTCGATTCCAGGATGGGGAGCCAAACTTTTAATTTAAAGTGTATAAATGATAAATATTGTTGATTGTTATTCAACCATATTCCAAGAAAGAAAACCATGAAAATATCATACCCAAAAGGTCACTGGCCGGCCTATATTGAAGGCGCAGATCTGGGAAATTTAACTGATGAAGAAGTGCAAACCATTGGCAAAGCTACAGCAGAACATGCCTTGGTTGTTATCAAGGGTCCTCGTAATATTACTATAGATCAAGAAGTAAATTTTGCTAAAAGATTTGGTAAATGTGTGCCTTATTTTAGAGTACCGTTAGATCCAAAAGTTGATAAAGAAAAATTTGATCGATTTTGGCGTGCCGGTCATAGAGAAAGTCCTTATATTGACAGCGTGACCGGCAAACTGAACGAAGATGGTCTTCCAGGCTTACATGGCATGAAGGAAGAACTGGGATGGCATTGTGGACAGGCCTGGAATGCACACCGTACCGATGTTGTTACACTATATGGTGTGCATGGTACTGCAGGCAGTCAAACAATTTATTTAAACAGTATAGAATCATACAACGACCTAAGTGATGAATGGAAAGAACGCATTGCTGATCTACATATTCGCCCACTGAAAAGTTATGATAATTATTCTAAGACTGGTAAGCATTTTGATTTAGACAGCACTGAAACTACACATTATCAACCACCAGCTGTTTACACAAACAAAGCCGGCCACAAATGTTTATTTGTTCCGTTTTATCAGATGGCTGGGTTCTGCGAATTACGGGATAATCCCGAAGAAGATCAACGTGTGTTGGAATATCTAAAAGCACATATGACACAAGAAAAATATCTTTACCATCACAACTGGGAAGATGGAGATTACCTAATTTGGGACAATTGGACTGGACTTCACATGCGTCCTCCATTTGAAGAAATGGAAACTAGATTGCTACATCGTATGCAATTTAACCTAGATAAAATTAACTTTTAAATATTTGTAAAACCAGTTGATCCTGCTCGTAGACGAGCAAAATTACTTTTTGTAATGGGGGCTACCTGGCATAACTCCTGCATGTTTGATGTAGAAGCCGAAGAGGACAGCCTAGCTGACATATTAACAAAAGCAAGTATAGAAACTTACAGTTTCAATAATTTTGGCACAGGACCAGAAGCCAAGCCAGACCACATCGGCAATCTACATCAAAAAAATATAGACTTTGCTGTAGACATAATTAATCAATATCAAATTGACTATGTGTTATTTTACAGTTACGGTTATTTGATGGCACCCGATGTGCTAGATCGAGTCAAAGTAAAAGGTACGCTATTGTTAGATCCATGTCCAAAAGCCGCTGGTGTCCCGCGTCAACCGCTTGATGGCAATCGAGTTGCTGTTAATAAATTGGAGTTGGCTGAGTTGTTGAAATCAACTACACCAATCAATGATCTAATGCTTGATGCACATTTGAAAAATTTATGCACAGGCGATGTTCTTACCACAGCATTTTATCCAACCTCGGTATCTATTGCCGGACGAGATAAATTTTTACAAAAAGAAAACATTGTAAAACTGTACAGAACAGCGGTAGTGCATCGCCTTCATACGGCGCAGGTCGGTAGTTCGAGTCTACCTATTTCCACCAATATTGACAATTAATCCAAAATGTAGTATAATAGCATATTAACCATAAAGAAAGGAGCATAATATGCCAGCAGTATTTTTAGTTAGCGATACGCACTTTGGTCATGCCGGTGTATGTCGCTTCACTCGTAACGATGGTTGCACACCGCTTCGCCCGTGGGATGATCCTGCGGAAATGGACGAGGCCATGATTACAGCATGGAATGACCGGGTTAGACCCAACGACAAAGTCTATCACTTAGGCGATGTTGTTATAAACAGGAGAGCACTCGACACGCTCGCACGTCTAAACGGCGATAAGGTTCTCATACGTGGTAATCATGACATCTTCCGCGATGACGAGTATCGTAAGTATTTCCGTGAACTACGTGCATACCATGTTATGAACGGAATGATTCTTAGTCATATTCCTATTCACGAAGAAAGCCTTGGTCGCTTTGGAGTAAACATCCATGGGCACTTACATGCTAATCGTGTTATGAAGTTAGACACGTATTTGAGTAAGCCTATTGTTGATGTACGCTACCATTGCGTATGCGTAGAACAGACTCCTGATTTTGCTCCTATCCTTTTTGAAGACGTTATCAAGCGTATCGAAGCAGAAGGCGGAGAAGTAGGTTTTAGGAACGGCAACGGTCCTACAATGTAAACCAGTCCTGGACACGCGGACTTAAAAACGAGGTGGGAGTAAGTGGAAGCCTTACACCAATTGGAAATATAGCACAGCGGTAGTGCACCTCCTTCATACGGAGATGGTCGTTAGTTCGAATCTAACTATTTCCACCAATCTATCGCGGGTTGGAGAAGGAGTATCTCGAGGGTCTCATAAGCCCTAGTCTCTGGTGCGATTCCAGAACCCGCAACCAAATAGCCTCGTTAGTTTAATGGTAGAACTCGGTCCTTACACGGCCGTTGCGGAAGTTCGATTCTTTCACGAGGCACCAAGTACTCAGTGTAGGCTAGTCTGGCCAAGTCACCTGGTTTGGGACCAGGATATCGCTGGTTCGAATCCAGCCACTGAGACCATTTAAGAAATATTTTTAATGCCACCGTTAGTATCTAGCGAGTCATGATATTTGACAAATATATTAGCGTCAGAAGATTGTATAAACCTTGTAATAAGGTCGCTATCAGTTAATAGCGCATGCAGTACAAACTCATTATTAGCCGATTCAATCACATAGTTGAGTATCTTTGTTGCTGATTCAAATGCCTGTTTAAACTCTTCAACTGAAACTAGATTACCGTGTAAGCGTATCATGCTCAGTGCCCGGCCTAAAAATGTCAGTTGATCATCAACTAGCATTCCGCGATCGCTAGTAACAAACACAGCACCATCAGGACGAGTAATCTTAATCTTATCACCTGTAATACCAACTTGGTAAGAATCATTTACCCAAGTAAATGGCTTATTTAAATCTGCTATAGACTGTACACGACGTACAGCTAGAGGTGGCAAGCATTCAGTTAAACCATATATGTCATAGACATTGTCGACTTGACATTGTGATTGTATTTGTTCCAGGAATGTTGACTTTAAACTATTACCGCCTGTGGTTAAGACTCTTAACTGTTTAGGTAACTGCAAGAAACTCATGGTAGCAAAAAACTGTACGTGAGTAGCATGGACCATTTCTTCGTCCCATGTGTGGTCGGCTAGACTAACAACACGTGCTCGAAATAAGCCCGGAAGTATAGCAGTGGTATGTACACCCATGTGGCTCATACCGTGTGCAAAAACACAGTAATCGTCATTGACAAAGAACAAATCCATTGCTAATCGGATGCTTAAGGACTCGATATATGCAGACATTGCTACTGCACCAGGCCGTCCTGTAGAACCTGAAGTAAAAGCATTAATTGTTTGTGCGTCAGTAAATGGTATCACAAGTTCTTCTTGCCCTGTCCATGTAGAACAGTTGTAAGCATGATCCCATGTATCGGTATGATGCAGTTGATTGGATATAAAATCTAGTTTGATATTAGAATGGAATAAATCGCCAACAACAAAGATAGCACCTAGTTGTTGGTCGTGTAATAGTTGTTCAGTAACTTCTCGTCCAACAACACCTAGGTGTGTGAATGGGCGACCACTTTTATACAATGCAAGCAAAAATGCAACACTACTAAAACTTAAGGTAGCATAAGCAATACCGATGGTACCTTGAGTACAATTGATTTGGTCAAGCCAGTAGCTGACTGCTTGTGCTATGTCTCGATAAGAGTAATCACGTCGACGATATCTTAATACAAAATCGTCGCGTATGCGAAAGTTATTTTGCATTTCGATTTTTTGAAAGTCTGGCTAGCGCCTTGGTTTTACGTTCACTATAGCCTGTAAGAACATCGGGGTATATGGCATGTATAATACTAGCAACGCCCGCCAGCAATAATACAATACCCGCACCTAACGCAAAGCGAAAGTGGGGTACATAGCGAATATTTCTAGATATTAAATGTTTGAACACAACATATTTATAGCCGTGTAGCTCAGTGGTAGAGCATTCGCTTGATAAGCGAAGGGCCGGTGGATCGTTCCCACCCACGGCTACCAAACAATGGTGACTATAGTGTAAAGGTTAACACCACGGATTGTGATTCCGTTAATATGGGTTCGATTCCCATTAGTTACCCCAGTAATACCCCGGTGGTGGAATGGTAGACACACTTCTCTTAAAAGGAAGAAGGAAAAACCTAGTTGAGGGTTCGAATCCCTCCCGGGGCACCAAAAAAAATACGGAGAGTTGTCTGAGTCTGGCTTAAGGAAACAGTCTTGAAAACTGTCGGCTGTAAAAGGTCCGTGGGTTCGAATCCCACACTCTCCTCCAGCTTTAATATTGCGTAATCTTTAATGAAGTTAGAAAATCAACTACTTCTTGATACGTTGGTCCATCAGTTAAAGACAAAGATAGTATTATACGTTCTTCGTCGGAGTTATTAAAAACAGAATGTTCAACGGATGTGTCGAATATAGTCGGATAATGCTCCTGATACGTTATTTCCTCTAAGTCCCAAAATAGTCTATGTTGATTGTTACTACGATACCAAACTCGTGCATCGGTATTAGATTTAACAATCCAGTTAATAGTACATAGTCGATTTTTATCAATATGCCAGTCGTAAATGCTGTGCGGGGGATTTTTAAGATATCTTGCAACTACATTGCCAAACCGTTTTTCTAATAAACGAACAAAATCAGTTTTAGAAAAAGAGTTAGCTAACGTAGCGTACACCGATGATAATGTCCTACCATCATTTACAGAGTTGGGTTCTGTATACTTGAAAGGACTATTAAGTCCTTCATTGATATAAAGATCTGACAGTTGTGGTAAGTTGAGAAGTTCGGTAAATCTAGTAGACACTTAACTTACCTTCGATGCAATGTACATATTTAGGCTGATCTGCTCTAACATTAGGTGCCTTAAATGCACCGTTATTAACAATATTACAAGGGCCAACATAGTACATAGGGCTAATATAAAACTTAACATCGTGTATCTGTCCGTTGGCGCCTTTGTTTAAATATCTAGAATCAAAGTTATCGTAAACAAAGTCTACACCAGCTTCCCAAACTTGATATTCTTTAGTATCAACAAAGTTTTGATAAAACCAGTTGTCCATTTCGGCACGAATACCTGTACTAGACTTAGCAACTTGGAACGTATTAAAATCGTAGTCGGGGTAGATAATAGCACGTACAAGACTTTCGTAAGTAGTACGATTAACTAAGTCACCATTGGGCCAACGCACAGAACTTTGAAAACTTGAATGCATGGGCATTTCAAACCACTCGCGTACCATGTGCGCTTGTTTAGCCAGCATAGCACACGACTCTGGCGCCCAGTAAAATAACTCTGTTGTTACATTAGTAATGTCGCCCATGTCGGCGGCATTGTGGTTAGCAAATGTATCTTGAAAGTAAACAAACCAACGTCCATCCTTAACACAGATTCTAGGCTTGTCACATCCAAACACCATAGCAATACGTATATTGCGATCTACTAGGTTCTTTTGTTCTGTACTGCTAGCAACTGTGTGCTTGGCCCACTGTCCAGGCTGTAGTGCGTTACGGGTGCGAAAGATCCACGATTCATCGTTACCTTGTAGGTTAACTAGGTCATCTGTGTAATCGTGAATAGTAATCTTTGTCTTGGGATAGTTTGTAGCAATCCAGTTTAAGATAGGCTTAACAGCAAAGTTAAACTCACTAAGGTGATTGCCTGGACCGGTGTCATATGGATTACCCGCGGCATCCTTGTCGCCCTTTGCAGGATAACGATATATAACTTCATCTAAGTGTATACTGTTTAACAAAAACGCAAATGCTACTGTAGCAGAATCTGAGCCGCCACTTAGCTCTAAACGTACATAATCATAGTTGTCACGAATGCCCTGGGCACGTTGACGATACAGTTCACGTATATCTTCTTCGGGCTCAATATGCCAAGGATATTTAACAAACACTTCTTCGTTAAAGTGCCAACGTATTGGATCGTTGTTGAGATTATTAGCATGTCCCGGAAGTTTTGATCCAGCTAACATAGCATGATTCTTATTGTAGAATATTTCTTTGTTTAGGCTATAGTAGCCAAGTTTTTTATTTGGCTCAAAGTTAACGCCGCCTGCTGAGGTGTGTTCGATTTTAGTTGACATAGTTGATTATAACAGATAAGTAAGTGTTGACGCAAGTATTTATTTAATGTATAATCAACTATGAGCCAAAAAGATACCATCAATCGAGCCTACGGTAACACACCAAAAGAAATACCTAACTCTTTTAGTTTTCTTGATTTTATTCCAGAAAGCAGAACAGTTCGATATATTTGGATTAAATGGATAGCACGAAAACTTTTTAGATAAAGATGTTTTACTTAATATTACATCCATTAAAACGCCCTGCTGAAAAACAAGTAGATTTATTAACAGCTACATTGGATATGCATGGCATAGAATATATTAAGTGTGGCATAGATGCAGTACCTGATGGTGGAACCATCGTTACAGACTGTTTCCTTATGGAAACCCCCTGTGGCGATCCTGGCAATGCTATTGCCGCCAGGATTATTGACCATGCCGCAGGACAAAACAATAATATTATATTTTATTACCCTAGCGAAAGCTACGCAACACTCTCGGCAAGTTTTTGTACTACTGCTGAAGCATTACAAGCAAAAGGCATCAACGGTTATTTAATCAAGTGCGGCGATTGGGATATAGATGGCTACGTAAAGAACTATAACATGCCGGAGTTCTTTGCGTGGATCATTAACAACGAGTTCAATCGAGCTCGTTTATCATATACATGCAACCGGATTGACACAGCAACAAAGACTCATAAGTTTCTGTTCTTCAATGGTGAGTTCCGTAACAATAGAGAACGTTTCTTTGAGTTATTTAAAACGGCCGGCTTACTAGACTCAAGTATATGGAGTCATAGGAGTGGCAAAAGTGCAGATGGCTTTGGTCCAGACGAAGATTGGCCAGATCCGTTTATACATCCAGACTTTCGTTTCTATGCTTACTATCCCAGTCATTACTATCAAACTACAATAAGCATAGCCAGTGAAACAACACAAACAGAATGGTTTCCTACAGAAAAAACTTATAAGAGTTTAATGCTGGGGCATCCTTTTGCCATCTACGGCGGACAGCACAGTTTGAAAAAACTACGTGCATTGGGATTTGAAACACACAGCAATGAAATAGATGAAACTTATGATCTTTGCCGTTGGCCTGAAGAACGTGCTGATGCATTGATTGAAAGTTTAAAGAATTCAGGAATGCCTAAACCTAGCGTCCACAATAGAGTACAGTTTCAGCGTGTAGCAAACTCTGCATACGGACACTTGTTAGAGATACTTAAAGATATTGAACCCGGCTTAACTACTAAAGAAAACTTTGTAGTAGACTCTACGTTACTAAAACGTTATTTTCTTTAATATAGTTGATTAGGTAATCATTTAGTACTTGATGCTGACCCACAGCACGATGTCTGATATTAGCTGGAACATCGGTAGGACCAATATAAGTAACAGGACCATCTGGGGCTGTAGCTACACCTTGTTCATGTTGATAGTTGATTGCCAACCACCGAAAGCCACCAATGATATTTGGATGATTAAAGTGCTCAAGTTGATCTAGGTAACCGTGATAGTCGACGTCGGCCTGTTGATAAACAAGCACTTGATGGCCACGTGATTGTAAACTGCTGATAGCAGATAGTACAGAATACATTAAATCTTCCGTACGATCTAACAGGCTATGCATTTCGGTTAGTAGCTTAATGCGTACAAACTCTTCAGATAACCGACGATTCCAAAAATAGTCCCAGCGATCAGCAAACTCTTGATTCTGCGGATTACACCAGCGTCCTTCAAATGGATTGTCATCTTTAAGTATAGGTATTTCACTTCTACTTACAAAAGTGAGTCCAAGAATGTAAAGTGTGGGTTCTGCGGTTTGATAACTATGTTTAAGTGTAGTACGAATTATTCTTGAGTTGGCACTACCGCCTATAGCAAGGCTAGTAGCGTTTGATATACCTAAATGGCAAGCTAGATCGACATGCCCATTTCCACGAGCATATCCTTCCATATAGGAACAACCGTTAACAACCAAACTTTTTATTGAACTCATGACAATATTTAGTTGACAGGTAAAGACGTTTATGTTAAACTGTTACATTACTACACACTTATAAGGTTTATATGTCATCAAACAAATATCATAGTCGCCATAGCGAGTTTAATAAAGAAACCTGTGTTAAAAATGCTGGCGGAAACCAGTTTGATTTAATCATTATGGCCGCGCAACGTGCCCGTGAAATCAAAATGGGCAATAGCCACAGTACAAAAATGGAACATCATCATGGTGTGCTTACAGCACTATTAGAAATACAAGATGGTAAAGTAGACGAAGAATATTTTAAAAAGATTAAATGAAACCTAAGTTAGTACAAGCCTACATGAAGACCGCAGAAACATTTGCGGAACTTAGCCATGCACGTAGACTTCATGTAGGTGCAATCGTAGTTAAAGATGATCGTATTATCAGTATCGGCTATAACGGTATGCCCGCAGGTTGGGACAACAACTGTGAAGATGTTGTACAATATAGCGACGATACAACTGCATTAAAAACTAAACCTGAGGTATTACATGCTGAAACTAATGCTATTGCAAAACTGGCTAGAAGTAGTGATAGCGGTTTGGGTGCTGATATTTTTATCACTCATAGTCCTTGCTTGGACTGCGCCAAACTCATATATCAGTCTGGTATTAAGCGTGTTTGGTATGGCACTGAGTACCGTGATAGCGCAGGCCCGGATTTCTTACGAAAATCGGGAGTAGAAGTAAATCTAGTAGAATAATTTGGGGGTTTAGCTCATTTGGTAGAGCATCTGCTTTGCAAGCAGAGGGTGAGGAGTTCGAATCTCCTAACCTCCACCAAGTTGTATAGGAGAGCTGGCCGAGCGGTCAAAGGCACCCGCCTACTAAGCGGGCATGGATCTAAACAGTCCATCTGGGGTTCGAATCCCTAGCTCTCCGCCATAAAGGTATAAATAAGTACATATATACTTTCAGGAGTTTCCCCCATGAGTCAAACACGTACAATACGTTGGGTTTTATACCACGAGCCAGTTGATTTGTTTTTGCGTACAGCTAAGGCATTTAGCGAAGAGCTTGTCCGCACAAGTCAAGGTCGTTTAGCAGTTGAAATCCTAACAACACAAGAATTTGCCGAAAAATACAACAAAGTTGCTGACATAGAGCCATTGAGTTGGATGCAGTCCGGCGATGTAGAAATGACGCAGATTCAGATTGGGCATTTAGGCCATTGGAATGCTCCAGATTTTCTTGCATTTGAAATGCCATTTCTCTTTGATAGTCACGAACATGCGACTCGTGTATTAGAAGGCGACATCGGTGAAACAATGTTAAATAACCTTGAAAAAACTACACCTGTTCACGGATTAGCATTTACATACTCGGGCGGATATCGTTGTTTAGCCGTAGACCGCCCTATTACTAAAGTAGAAGATCTACAAGGTCTTCGAATGATTACTCATACAAATCCAGTAATGATTGATACAGCAGAAGCATTTGGTTGTGTAGCTGTTCCAGTAGGTGTTAAAGATGTATTCAATGATGAAAAAGATAGAAGAAGTAACCTTAACGGTAACAACGCTATCGAAACAACATTGCCACGTTATGAAAAAGAAGCTAAAACAGAACTGCATACACACGTGGTTAACACAAAACACAGTATGTATTTGACAAGCATTTTGATTGCTAAGGATTTCTGGAATAGTTTATCTGTAGAAGATCAAGACGCTATTAAATCTGCCGCAATGCATAGTGCTACATTAGAGCGTCACTGGACTGTTGAAGATTCTAACAAGATTGCTACTAGTGCCGATGAACAGAACAAACTAGGTATTAGTTATAGTGAGTTCGACGAAGCTGAACGTGCTAAGTTAAAAGAGCTAGTACAGCCAGTATACGACAAGTATCGTCAGTTCTTTACAGCTAACTTACTAGACGGCATTATCAAAGGATAATCATATTTCCATAATGGAAGATATTAGTTTTTCAGTTTATCTCAATAACAAGCTACAAAACATAACATTTCAGGACTTAGCCAGCAAAAGGCGAGTCCTGATTTGTTCTGTTGCCCGCGCATATCAACATCTAACTACTGTATATATTAATCGTATTATCGACCAACTACCATTTTATTATAACAATGGTATTGATGAAGTTTATCTAGTTTTTTCGTCTGGTGGTGTTTTTCCGCTAGCTCGCATTGATAAAGTCTTTCCGGGCATTACTGGATTAGCTGACATTGACCAAACCTTTGTTACACATATGAGAAACTATGCTAAAAAAACAACCGAATCTTTGGATTATCTAGCACAGTTTTGGAGCTATCAGGCTTTATTCAACGATGGCGTACTTGAACAGTTTTACGAGCAACCAACTGAAAACTATATGAAGCATCTGCTCAAAGCTGGACTAAAACCAAATGATACTATGCGACACCTATTAGCAACCGAAGGAGATAAGTTTGTGTTGCAAAGACACTTAGTGTCGAGATTTGAACAGTTTACTGATGATAAAAATCTTCCTAACTATGAACATCGTGATGAGAAGAAATATCCGTTTCATAAATGTACACCGTTAGAGTTTATGTATTTTAATCTTTGCCCAAACAAAAAATTAAACGAATATTTAGTTGACACACGCCAACAATCTGTTGTATAATATATGCAAGTAATAAGTTTGGGCAGACGGTGTGGCGACCATCTGATACATGTGGTAGTGTGAGTAACAGTCGTAGTATTGGCCCCGTGGCATGGAAATGCAATATCGGGTACTCCCGAGGGTACAAGAAATTTTAAAACTGTGAAAGCGTTGCTAGATCCCATGAAAAAGCCTGGGAAGGCGAGCCTTTATTGCCAAGTCGCTCTTGGTAGGCATTGTGGTCCACTGTCGAAAAGCAGATTTTAGTCTGCCTAAACTTATTACTATTAAATAGTATTATGCCCCTTTAGCTCATCTGGTAGAGCAACTGATTTGTAATCAGTAGGTGGTCTGTTCGAGTCGGACAAGGGGCACCACATAACAGTTGACACACAAATCCTTTTAAGTTATAATAAGCATTCTACCAACTTAACAAGGTGAAAACCGTGAAAAAACTCTTAGTTGCATTAGCTATTCTAGCATCTAGTACTAGTTTGTTTGCCGCTGAAGGCGACATTGATTTTATTGGACTAGTGTATACTCAGCATTTTACTCCTCCCCCATCGTGGCTTAAAAATGGCTATAACGATTGGACCTTGGGCGGAGGTCTTAGCTATGAACCTATTAATGATGTAATTTTTCGTGTAAGCGCAAATGAAAATAGCTTACGAAATACCACTTATAGCGGACAGGTGGCCTATCGTTTCTTAACCATTGATCGAGTAAGTTTTGAGTTAGCCGAACAAGCCAACACTGGGTACGGCAGTAGTGGAAACTCAACTAACTATGCTACTAAACTAACCGGTTGTTACAATACCAAAATGTTTGACGATCGTAGAACTGCTTTTTGTCTAAGTACCCCACTTGCCCAATCAGTCCAAACTGGAAGTGGACCTTTTACTGAAGTAAACTTTCAATTCAGAATTGGAATAAACTAATATGACAGAAAAAAAGTTTAAAAATCCTTTTATAGCGGCAGCAAATGCGGCCAAAGCGGCAGCCTCTAATCCCAAGGCTCCGGGCGCCAAGACAGCAGAAGTGCAAAAAGCCAAGTTTGGCACTCAAGTACAAGGCAATAAACCAGCTAAAAGATCAGCAGGACGAGGTCGCTAAGGTATCAAGCATAAATAAAGCTATACACTGATTTAGGAAAAATTATGCACATTATATCATCAACTGACAGCTGGGATTTACATACTCGTCAGATAGACATTGGGTTATTAGTATCTGCTACTAATTCTGCAACAGCAACAACCGGATCTGCTACTATTGCAATCAACGGACAAACTGTAGCAACAGGTGTAACAGTTGCAAATACAGCCACAGATAACGAAACACTTGATCCTATTGGTGCAGATAAAGATAGTTTAACTATTACTAGTATCTACGCAAATATTCGTGCTACTGATGCACCTATTACTGTAACAGTAACAGCTGAAGAAACCGGTGCTGATTTATTATGGTGCTATGCTCACTCAACTAGTGTTCCTTATGTAGCTATTAATGAAGACCAAACTCTTAGTTATGCTACTGTCGCAAATACTAAACCTCGTCATTTTGGCGATACACCGGTAAACATACCTGCACTAAATCCAATTGGTAATGTAGAACTTGGCGGTTGGAGAACTATTAATTCTGGTGCTAACGTAACTGTTGATGTAACAACCATGTTGGGCAATCTAGCCGTTATCTAACTAAATCAAACCAAAATAATCCGCTCATTAGGGCGGATTTTTTTTGACCTTTAAATCATAATATGTTATACTAGCTACTAGTTAACCCCTACTGGAGAAGTCGATGTTTGAATCACTAGAAATCCGCCGTGCGGCAAATGGTTTTATTTTGGTAGTTAATACCGAAGAAGAAGCCAAGGAATATGTTTATGATACAGAACGCAAACTAGTTCGTGTAGTTAAACAATACCTTGGCGAGCGTGTTACAGCACAAGAAGCTGATTAACGTTCGAACAACTTACGCTCAAAGTTCTCTTTGAGCTCATCTGCTGAACGGTTAGCTTGGTACCATCGAATAGTTTCTGTGATACCTTCTTTAAAGCTAACCTTAGGTTCCCATCCCAACCATAGTTTCTGATTGGTCGTATCTGCCGCGCGGGCATGTACGCCTTCGGGCTTGCTACGATCAAAGAAGAAACCATCTGCTGGTATGTAGCCCATAATGTCGCATACTGTTTCGACAGCATCAGCAATCTTGGTAATCTCGCTAGTACCAATGTTAATACTACGACAATCGGTAATGTTTTCGCAAGCTAACTTTAGGCCTTCAACAATGTCGCTTACATAAGTGAAGTTACGATCTTGTTGGCCGCTACCCCAAACTTCATATGGATTCTGTTCGATCATTGCTTTGGCAATAAACGCAATGATAGCATGACTTTCGTTTTCACGTGGTCCGTATACTGTAAACAGTCGGCAACTTACGCCCTTGGTACCAAACTGTTTATTGTAACCTTTAAGAGCCATTTCACCCATGAACTTGGCCCAACCATATTCGCCATCACTTAATGCACAGCCCTTCTTAAATGGATCGGCCATTTCTTCGCTTAGGTAGCGTTGTTGATCTGGACCATCTTCTTGTAAGTTAGTTGGGTACGCACAAGCACTTGAAGTATAAACCACACGGTCTACACCATTCAAGTGACTGTAATAAAATACGTTACCGTCGATTAGGAAGTTTTGGCTAATCTCTCCTGGGTGTGTTTCAATAAAGCCGCGACCACCATGGATGTTAGCTAAGTGGAATACAATGTCTTTATCTCTAGTAACATTGCGAGCAACTTCAGCATCACGTAGGTCACCTAGAACAAACGTAATCTGTTCACGTACAGATTCAATGTTTTCAATCTTACCGCTACTTAGATCATCTACTACAGTAACGTGTGCACCATCTGCTAGTAGACTTTCAACTAAGAAGCTACCAATAAAACAGCAACCGCCAGTGACTAAAACTCTTTTATTTTTAAAAAACATATTTTTCCTTTATTCGATAGCAACAGTATACAAACAGTTACGTCCAGACTGTATAGGATTATTCCATACAGTTTCTGTTTCGCAAGTCATTAAGTAATACTGCCCATCTTTTAATATAAATGCTGTTGGGTCAATGATGTTGTAACGATCGTCCCAGGCAAAATCAACATTGACTATATCAACTTTGTGATTAATCATATCTGCACACCAAACAAATGGTCTATGCGTAATAGCATTATCTCGAGCATAGTTATCATGTCCAAACCCTAGCACTCGCCCATTGCCAATGTCTAAACCATTGCATCCGCCACGCAGTACAGGGTAACGATCCAATGGCTGTATTTCTGTGGGTAAGTCTTGTTGGAACACTGAGTATACTACATCACCTTCTAGTTTTACTACCCTAAATGGTGAAATCTCATGTACAAAATATATTTCGTTGTTGTAGGTAAATGGAGCCCAGTTTTTACCTGGGCTTAGATTATCACCCATGGCAATATCGATACGATCCCACTCGTCGTTGCCATTGTTAATGTATAACTGTGGTATAAAACGAACAGTTGGCTCTTCAAACTTAACAGAGTAGCAGGCCGGTGTTCCTAATAGATCAAATGCTCTAGGATCTTCGCCATAGCCCAGTACAGTATCTCCAACTTTGATTTGGGTATTAAACCATTCTAGGTTGTTGACTATTCTTGAAAAGGTATAGGCTTGCCCATCAACTACGCATTGACTATGGAATACATCAAAATTAGTAGGGCCAAAGTTAAACTCGTTGATTACAGACGAATCTGTTATTGATATTTTCATTATACGTATTTATTTGTTACTTTTTTTCAGCTTTTCTTTCTGCCCACAATTTCTTTCGAGCCTCGGACATTTTTAATCTGGTTTCATCTGACATTACTCTCCCTTTTAATTTATTGGAAAGTTTTTCTTTATGTTCACCCGACATTGGCCCTCTAACTCTGCCTAGATGTGCGTCTGATAACTTTTTACGAGTTTCGTTGGATACAGTTCTTCCTTGCAAATCTGGACGTTGTCTGCCTTGTTGCCAAGCAGACATTTTTAATCTGGTTTCTTCTGAGACAATCTTGTTTTGATGTGCGGCAGACATTTTTAATCTGGTTTCTTCTGAATGCGACTTCCCGGAAAACCCCTTGGTGCGCCCGCCATCACCAGACTCTGGCATACAGTTAGCCCATTCTGGACTTTGAACAACATTCCATAGCTTGCTATAATATAAACCCCAGTATTTAATTTCTTCTTTAGTTTGACATTCTTTCAGGATTTCAGTATTATAGTACTTGCCATGCTTTTTAAGATGGCGTTGCCAATATACACCAGATCCGGGATATTGGTGCGGATCTGGGTTTGATGTTTTACCTAGGTATTTGAGCCCAGTATTTTTATGAGTCTTAACATACAAATAAATAACCATAGTGCTATACTACTCCTTATCAATTATTTATGACATCTAAAATATACGATTGTTTTACATTTTACAACGAACTCGACTTACTTGAATTTAGACTAGAAGAACTTTATGATCACGTTGATCATTTTGTTATAGTTGAAGCAAACACTACCTATACTAGCATACCTAAGCCA
>Ga0164296_1002135_pt1 | contig 20025 bp, 22 predicted proteins | sample GEODES057metaG_FD_113533 | JGI IMG/M metagenome (GOLD analysis project Ga0164296, IMG submission 113533) | Dystrophic lake water microbial communities from Trout Bog Lake, Wisconsin, USA - GEODES057 metaG | ecosystem: Environmental > Aquatic > Freshwater > Lake | place: USA: Trout Bog Lake...
AGACATGTCTGATTTGTAATAGAAATGAATTTTAACAGTAGATAGGTGATTTGAAGAAAGGGCTAAGGTCTCATATCTCAAATCTCATATCTCAAATCTAAATAAATAGTTATGCCAAAAATGAAGACCAATTCCAGTGCAAAAAAGCGCTTTAAGCTTACTGGAACAGGTAAAATCTCGAGAAATCACGCTTACAAAAGTCACATTTTGACAAAAAAGACGACTAAAAGAAAGCGTAATTTGACCCATGTTGGATTGGTATCCAACGCTGATTCAGGCAACGTTAAGTTGATGCTTGCTATCGGTAAATAATTAACAGAGTTTAAAACCAGGTTTTAGAGTTTACAAGATTCGTCTCAATTAGTTTTGGGAGAACACTCACTACCAAAAAAGAAAAAAAATGCCACGTTCAGTTAACGCAGTCGCGTCGAGAAGACGCCGGAAAAAGGTGATGGACCTTGCAAAAGGTTATTACGGTTCACGCAGCAAGGTTTATACCGTTGCAAAGAATACAGTTGAAAAAGGTTTACAGTACGCTTACCGCGACCGTAAGACCAAGAAAAGAGAATTCAGGGCTTTATGGATCCAGCGTATCAATGCAGGTGCTCGTTTGCACGGCATTTCTTACTCGCAGTTGATCGGTAAATTGGCCGCCAATGAAATTGGTTTAAACCGTAAGGTTTTAGCTGATTTGGCCATGAACCATCCAGATGCTTTTAAAGCAGTTATTGACGCTGTAAAATAAATTATAATGTTCGTGGGGACACGAACATTGGATACGAAATAACGAAGACCCGCTTATGGCGGGTCTTTTTTGTTCCGATGTTTGTGTCCCCACAAACATCACGACGTCCCCACAAACATCACGATGTCCCGACAAACATCACCACGTCCCCACAAACATCACCACGATGTCCCCACAAACATCACCACGATGAACATCACGATGCCCGTACGTACGACACACTGTCCACGAAGTGTTGTTCGTGGGGACACGAACAACGGGGGAGGACACCTACAACGGCCGGCGATCAAATCAAATACATCAGGTACCCCGCCACAGATCCACCCAAAACCACAAAAGCGCTGTTGACTCTGGGGAATTGGAACGAGATTCCAAAACCTGCAATTGCCAGTAACGTTGTTCTCCAGTCGAAAATAGAGTCCCTACCAAGATCAACACAAATAGCAACAATCAAAGCAATGGAAGCCACATTGACCGTATCTAAAAAAACCGACATTGTTTTGGAGCTGCGTAAACGTTTGACCAGCGGATTTAGAAAAGCAACAAAAACAAACGATGGTAGGAAAATACCCAGTGTAGCCGCGGCAGCACCTTGCAGGCCACCCAGTTGCCATCCTATAAATGTGGCAGAAGAAAAAACAGGACCCGGTGTAAACTGCCCGGCAGCTATCGCATCAACCAATACATGTTTTGTAAGCATCCCGGTTTGCACCAGTTCAGAATTCAGGAAACCAAAAAGTACATAACCGCTGCCATATAATATCGAACCGATCTTCAGGAAGATCCAAAAAATGCGCCAGTTTGGCGAACTGATTTTCGTTTCAGCAAGCAGGAAAAGTGGTATTAACACCGGCAATGCCTGCGACCTTTGTTTAGCCAGATGAATTAAAATACCTAACAATCCGGCACCAAACAGGATATAGATATCATTGATCTGGAGCATTGCCAGTATAATGCAGGCAAAGCCTATAACGCCTAATTCGATAGTTTTTAGGGCTTTACGACCCAGCCTGATCATCATGGCCAGAATGATCCCGATTATAGCTGGTTTAATGCCATAAATGAAGGGTGCAACTTGCGGTAATGCACCATATGCCTTGTAAGCCCAGGCAAGTAAACCCGTAAGAAATACTGCCGGGAGAATAAAACAGGCACCGGCCAGCAGCAGACCTCGCCAACCGCCCCGTTCCTGTCCGCAGTGCAGTGCCATTTCGGTTGAATTGGGGCCTGGGATCAAATTTGTTGCACCGATCAGGTCTAAAAAGTGTTCCTGTGTCATCCATTGCCGCTTGCGGACGATCTCTTCCTCCATCATTGCAATATGTACGGCAGGACCGCCAAATCCCAGAAATCCCAGCTTTAAAAACACCCGGGCCACTTCGCCAAGGCCCGCTCTTTTATTTTCGGTAGCTGCTTGCATCGTAAAATGGCAGGTTAAAATTCAAATATATGCGGCCTAAGTAAAGGCTATATTAATAACTAAATTTAAACTTGCGAAGATCAGGTTTAAATTTACGTTCGCGGTTCAACTCCAGCTGGTAAATGGTTTGTCCCAGGTCGCGCAGGAAGGGCAAGCAAACGGTTTTATACTCGTATTTATCATCGTTATAGATTCCGTCGTCATTGGATTGAACAACAGCAGATAACATAAACTCTACCTTGTTTTTAAAGTCAATGATATAGGCATTGTCAATATCAAAGCCATAGGAGTCGCCTACCTTGTTGAATATGCGTATATCAGGGTTTATCGTTGCCAGGCTATCGGCTCCGTAAAACAAAAATTTGCAATAGGCCGGGTAATATTCGGGCTCGCTGTAATGTGGATATTTGCTCTCCGTCGGGAACATGCTCATGTAATGATAAATGAGTTTGTAATCGTCCCTGGTAAGGTTATAGCGTTCTTGCTCCGGAAACACCTCCGGGAACAATAATCGTTTCAATACCGCTTGCTGGTCGGCCAGAGGATAAACATTGAATTTGGAAAAGTCGAAGGGTTTCATCACCAGTTTATCGTTATTATCCATATAACCCTTACCCATGATCATATTTTCTAACTGCATGGGGTACTCATTGGGGTCATATTGAGCTGGTTTCTGGTAGACCAGCTTTTTGCCTTCATAAAAATTGATAGGGTTGGTATGTTTTGCACTTTCCCCGCCGTCGCCAATTGCCAACCGGCCAATAATTCGGGTTCCGTTTAGGCCGTATTTTTTAAGTTTTTGGTTAATGTCTTCACGACCAACAAATTCATATAATCGATTATAAGCATCGTTATCGCTTACCAGAAGTATTTTTTTGATGTAATGTTCAATGCTTGGCAAGCCGTTCCTGGCAGAAGTATCTATTGTAACTTTTGTTTGCCTGGCAAATGAACTGTCAGTTATCATGGTTGAATTTCGATTCAAACCTTTGATCTTTAATTCATTCAGTTTTTCGAGGGCAAAAATGGCTGTCGGTAGTTTAACAGTACTTGCCGGATAGAAATAGTGTTTACTGTTTAGACGATAACTGTAAGATCTGAAATGTGGTACATTATGTTCATCCCTGTCGATCTGCGTATACAAGATCTGCACTTCATTATGTGTGGAGTGGTTCAATAAGTGATCGAATAAGTCAGGGTGTGATTCGATGAGTTTTTTCAGAAATATGGTATCAATTTCCTGTGCGGAAGCATACAAACCGGTCATAAGCATTAAAAAAGTCAGGAAATATTTCATTGAACATAAAGGTATTAATTAAGCCGAATATTAATAACCCCGTATTTGTTGAAAACATTTCAGCGCGATATAACAAACGAGCATCTACCTTTACAACGCTTTTGGTTCGGTCCATTGTTGTTTTTTGGATCGATTAAAAGGGAACCGGGTGTAAATCCCGGACTGTCCCGCAGCTGTAAGCTCCAAAACCAAAGCCCATTCATCGCCACTGTTTCGAGACGTCCGGAACGGGAAGGCAGGGCAGAGGGGAGTAAGTCAGAAGACCTGCCAGAGCCATTATATTATTCATAGCTTTCGGGGATTGAAGCTTGAATGTGAAATCTGCTTCGGCTGTTTACATTCCAAACTTTTTGTTTCTGTATGCTGTGGGATAAAACTCACAACAACATGAAAAAAATTCATTTCGTAGTTGCTGCAGGCCTGGGGCTTGTACAACTGGCCCTGTCCGGTGCAGCGGCCCAAGCCCAGGATACGTCCCGGGTACTCAATAATGTGGTGGTCACGGCTACGCGCTCGGCAAAAAAACTATCGGAGATCGGGCGTGATGTGGTCATCATCAGTGCCGACCAAATTAACCGCTCGCAAGGTAAAAGTCTGCCTGAAATACTTAATTCAGTACCCGGTATCACTTTTTCAGGCGCTAACAACGCACCGGGTATCGGTACATCGGTATACCTGCGGGGTGCATCTACAGGAAATACACTCATTTTGGTTGATGGGTTTCCGGTAAACAATGCTTCAGCCATTGACAATAGTTACGATCTGAATGCTTTTCCGGTAGATCAGATCGATCATATTGAAATACTAAAAGGCAGCGGCTCAACGCTCTATGGTTCGGATGCAGTTGCAGGTGTGATCAATATTATCACTAAACATGCCAAAGGTCAGGGGATTAAGGCTGCATTTCAGATTTCAGGTGGCAGTTACAATACATTCAACGAATCGGCTGGCATTAACGGTAATATTAGTAATACCGGTATAGCACTTAATTTATCACATTCCGATTCTCATGGTTTCCCGGCTGCAACTGATACTACGGGCAAAGGGAATTTTAGGAACGACGATTTTCACCAGCGCTCAGCCAGTTTGAATCTAAGTCAGAAAATATCAAGCAATTTCTCCCTCACCGGCAATCTGCAGCTAACCAGCAATACCGGTCATTTACCCTATGGCGCTTTTGCAGATGATCCTAATTTTGCCTATACTAATAATTTCCTTTTTGCAGGGCTGGGAGCCAGGCTTCAACTTAAAAAAGGCGATCTGCGCGTTAATATTAGTCAAAACAGTGTACAGAATAACTTTACCGACCAACCCAGTGCTATCAATTTTGATACCTATTCGTTCCAAAAGAATAGCGGACATATTACCGATGCAGAAGCAATTTTCGATTATAGTCTGGGTAAATACGTTGATCTTACCAGTGGTGTCGACTTTAAATACAGTGGTACGCACCAACTGAGCACCTATGACACTATCCGGCCTGTAAGCAGTAGTATAGCCAGTGTATACAGCTCTTTGTTTTTCAGGAACGGTATAGAGCATTTAGAATTAGGTGGCCGATATAATCACGATAACAGATATGGGAGTAATTTCACCTTTACTGCCAACGAATCGGTTATTTTAGCCAATCAGTTTATGCTGTTTTCTACTGTATCCTCAGCATTTAAAGCGCCGTCGCTATATCAGTTAACATCTCCATACAGCAATCCATTTTTAAAGCCGGAAACTACGCTATCCTATGAAGGAGGCTTTAACTGGGAAATCATCAGTAATATTTTATCGCTTAATGCCGATGTTTTTCAGCGGGATACCAAAGATGTTATCTATTTTAAATCGTTGGCTAATGCACCTTATGGTATTTATGAAAATGGGTCCAAAGAAAATGACCGGGGCTACGAAAGCTCCGTTGGACTAAAATTAACCAGATTTTCGGCAACAGCCTATATAGCTCATGTAACAGGCAGTTTGACTGATGCCTCTGGCCTTAAATCAGATATCCTGTATCGTCGCCCGAAAAACACTTTAGGGGCTAATATTAATTATCAGCTGAATAAAGACTTTGCGCTCGGTTTTAATTACAAATATACAGGCGACCGGGTAGATAAAGGTTTTAACCCCGTGACGTTTGAGGCCTTTGACACTACATTGAAAAGCTACAATATTGTAGATGCCCATCTGCAGTGTCAGGCAACTAAAAAACTGACCATTTTTGCTGATCTGAAAAATATATTTAACGAAAAATATACCGAATGGCTGGGCTATAACACCCGGGGCCGTAATTTTATGGCAGGCTTAAAATACCAGATCAACTAAGAGTTTTATTTGAACATATTATTAACTATTTTTACCAGCATAAATAAGAACATGACAATCAAAAAAGTAAATTCCCGCAACGCCATTTTAGTTTTGATCATTGTATTGGCGGCAGCATTCAGGCTGGTTAGTGCCAAATTTCCTTATGTGTTAAGCAATTTTAATCCAGTTGGAGCAATCGCGTTGTTTGGTGGTGCCTATTTTACTGATAAATGGAAGGCCTATATCGTTCCTTTATTGACATTGTTTGTAAGTGACTTTTTCCTGAACCATTTTTATAATGGCCAATGGGAGCTTTTTGATAACAGTTCAATTATGGTATACGTGTTCTTTGTGCTGATGGTATTTATCGGCTCGCTTATCAAAAAGGCCAATGTGATTAATGTTGGGGTTGTTTCGGTAGCGGGCGTACTGCTACATTGGTTGCTGACCGATTTGCCAATGGGCAATCTTTACCCGCATACCTGGGCCGGCTATATGCAATCGTTAGCCGCTGCTATTCCTTTTGAACGTAATATGCTTTTAGGCGACGTTGTTTTCTGTGCGATCCTTTTCGGAGGCTTTGAACTGGCTAAAACCAAATTCACCTTCCTGCGAAGCAGAAGCGAATTGGCGGCTTAGTCTGAAAATATTAAAATACAAAGCGATCCCCGGATCGCTTTTTTTGTTTCACACCTATTTCTCTGTGAACATTGAGCCTTCTTTGTGCGCGCTATGGTTGATCGATTTAACCACAAAGCACACTGAGGGAGAATACACTGAGTAGACAGAGGATATATTATGAAGAAAATCGTTGTATTAACAGGCGCCGGTATCAGTGCAGAAAGTGGGCTGCAAACCTTTAGGGACAGCGACGGGCTTTGGGAAGGCTATAACATTGAAGATGTAGCAACCCCCGATGCCTGGCGCCGCAACCCCGTTTTGGTGCAGGACTTTTACAATATGCGCCGTAAAGCAGTTTTAGAAGCAAGACCCAACGCGGCCCATATCGCCCTGGCCGCACTCGAGGAACGATACGCTGTTACCATCATTACACAGAATATAGACGATCTGCACGAACGCGGAGGTTCGAGTCATGTGGTACACCTGCATGGTGTAATCACGCGCTCACAATCGAGCTTAAACCCCAACCTGACCTATCCCATCGAGGGCTGGGAACTAAAAATGGGGGAGTTGTGCGAATTAGGCTCGCAGTTACGTGCTCATGTGGTATGGTTCGGTGAAGCAGTACCCATGATAGAAGAGGCAGCCCGCATATGCAGCCAGGCTGATATTTTTATCCTGGTTGGCACTTCACTTAACGTTTACCCCGCTGCCGGCTTAATACATTACGTACCCAACGATGTTCCCAAATTCATCATCGATCCGAAGATCCCGCCAATAACAGCCAGCAACTTTACCCGGATAGAAGCGAAAGCAACGGAAGGAGTGGTGTTTTTAGTGAGAGAATTAGTGAGTGAGTGAATATTAGGTATCAGATATTAGGTATCTGGTATCAGGGAGTAGGTTATTAAATAAATCAATTATCCCGATAGTTATCGGGACAACCACTATAACTAATACAACCAATACAACCAACCCATGCCAACTTGCATTTTCAACTGGAGCGGCGGAAAAGACAGCTCACTTGCTCTTTACCATTGCCTAAAAAACCCGGAGCTGGATATCCGTTATCTGGTAACTACTATTAATGATGCAGCCGATCGGATTTCTATGCACGGCGTTAGGGTAGAGTTGTTGAGGATACAAGCCAAGCAGATTGGTATACCTTTGGTTGAAATACGCCTGCCTGAAATGCCGGGCATGACCGAGTATGATGCGATCATGAAAGCCAACCTGCAGCGTTTCCGGCAGGAAGGAATTACTCATGTCATCTATGGCGATATATTTTTGGAAGACCTTAAACAGTACCGCGACGAGCGCCTGGCAGAGGTTGGGATGACCGGGATCTACCCGCTCTGGAAACGAGATACCCGTGAACTGATCAATGAGTTTTTTGAACTTGGTTTTGGTACAGTCATCGCCTGTACTCAGGAGCGCCTGGAGCCTTTTGTTGGTAAAGAGATCAGCCCTGAACTGATCGCTGCATTGCCTGAAGACGTGGATGTTTGCGGAGAGAATGGCGAGTTCCATACTTTCACTTTTGAAGGGCCTATCCTTAAAAAGCCGATCGGGTACAAAACAGGAGAGAAGGTATACCGTGAATATGCTACCCCAAAAGATACAACAGATTCTTGCTTTTCTGATACTCCTCAAAAGGCTGCTGGTTTCTGGTATTGTGATTTACTTCCTGCTTGAATTACTAATATTTTAAGCCTGAAAATTGATTTTTTGATCGGTTTTAATGCCCAAAATCGGGCCAAATATTATTCTGTTAGTCTATATTTTATGTATATAAATAATTGTATATCAATTTTTTATATAATTTATATTAAAGTTATAGTTTAAATATGTGTTTGTGGTGAATTTAGACCGAATTGCCCTGGCGTATCAGAAACGCTGATTTAGCTGCCAAATAAAATTTGGTGCTCTTAAAGTAAAAATTATAAATTACTATAATACAAGTATTTATGTTAGTTATTTAAATTAATAGTTATACCTAAAGTAGGCTTCTTTGTAATCCTTGCGCATTTCCGCGAAACGGGCGCCAGCTGCCTTCAAAAACGCTTCATCTAGTATTTCGAAGACGCTGTTGACCCCATCAGTAAGGTCGAGTTCGGAGATCTTATAACTCTGCTCCAGGGTCCCCTGCTCCATCTTTACGATGAATTTCTGATTTATGTACAGAATAGAAATCTTAAATTCTGGGTGCGGCAGTTCGGCGATGATTCTCATGAGGTGCGCAATTTAGTTATTTTAGTATTATGCTTTTTGCTCCGGCTTCGGTTGCAAGCTGAACCCCTTCAATGGGTCGGCGCCATGCAAGGTGCCAAAAGATTCGATCGGTTTAAAGCGGGCAAAAAGTTCTTCGCTGTACCAGTTCTCCTCTTTGGTTTTTTGTATCACTTCCCGATGTTCGGCCGAGCGGTAGGCAAAGGCTTTCATGCTTTCGGCATTCTCCCAAATCGAAAAAGTGGCTTGTTTATAAGCTGGCATTTCACCAATGCCAAAGGAGGTCACTAAGCCTTTAACATCTTTCATCAGGTCGGCGACTTTTGCGGCGCTGGCCCAAAAAGGTTTCATGCGTCTGAAACGTATAGTAGCTCGGGTAATAACAGCTATTGACCCGGCTTCATCCGGTTTTGCAGTTGGGGAAAAGGGTTCTTTGCCATCCCATTTACCGTGACTCTGGATAGGTTCGCACAAAATAGTCCAGCTTTCAGTATTAAAAAAACGCCACCATTTAGCGATGAAAGAGGTATTGTAAAACTGATCAAAGCTTTCACGATTGTCCCAGCAAGCCATTAACGCCCACTGCTGCCAGTCGGGATTCAGGTCAAATGTTCCTTTTTTTCCACTGCCCATCAATTGCCAGAAAGTGCAGCCTTTTTGAAAACGCATCGGCAATCGGAATACAGCCATTGCTAATAAGGCAAATGGAATATATCTTCTGCGGTAACGGGTAATGCTGAGGCTGACGATCATCGGTCTAAAATATGATATTAGAGTTATTTAATTTACGTAAAGCGTACTTACTTTTGTTTTATGGCCGAAGATTTGACTATTGTCCGCTCGACAAGCAAAAAAGAGCAATATGAATCGCTGCTACCGCAAATAGCCGCATTGATAACCGGGGAGACCGACCAGGTGGCCAATCTGGCCAATATCAGCGCAGCGCTGAAAGCACAGTTCGGCTGGTTTTGGGTCGGCTTTTACCTGGTGAAGCAAGGCGAATTGGTTCTTGGGCCTTTCCAGGGACCAGTGGCCTGCACCCGCATTGCCAAAGGTAAAGGCGTATGTGGCGCAGCCTGGGAGCAGGCCAGAACATTAGTTGTGCCCGATGTGGAGGCTTTTCCCGGGCATATCGCTTGTAGTTCCTTATCCCGATCGGAAATTGTGGTGCCTATTTTTAAGGGGGACGAAGTTGCAGGCGTGTTGGATGTGGACAGCGAATTGCTGAATCAGTTTGATGCGACAGATGCCTATTATCTGGAACAACTCGTAAAACTGGTATCGCTTTGACCAGAATATTTTTGATCCCGGGCCTTGGGGCAGACAACAGGATTTATAAAAACCTGGAATTTCAGGGTTATGATATTGTGAATATAACCTGGATCGAACCAAAGCCGAAAGATACCCTCGCTGATTATGCCCAAAAGCTGATCGATCATTATCAAATTCAAGCGGGCTCGATAATTGTCGGTAACTCGCTGGGAGGGATGCTGGCGACGGAGATCGCTAAAAAATTGGAGCTAAAGAAAGTCTTACTGATATCGAGTATCAAAACAAAATCAGAAGCGCCCAAGAGTCACCTTTGGTACAGGCGGATCCCATTATACAAAATACTACCCGCCGGTTTATTTCCGAAGTTGGGTGTATTCGTCAAATTTGCATTTGGTAAAATGAACAAGGCCGATCAGTGGTTGTTTGTTGATATGCTCGAAAAAACGCCTCCGCATTTTGCCAAATGGGCTTTGGGTGCTATCCTGCATTGGGATAACCAAACTATACCCCAGAATGTATTTCATATCCATGGCAACCGCGACCTGGTATTCCCTTACCGGCGGCTTAAGAATGCAAGCATATTGGAAGGAGGTTCACATATCATGGTACTTAACCGACCTGCAGCAATCAATGCCTGGATTAAATCTTTACTTCATTCATGAAAATACCCCAATCGTTTTATCTCGGAACTGATGTTGTTGTTATCAGCAAAGCGCTATTAGGAAAGTATTTGTTTACTTCAATAAACGGTGTAATTAGTGGAGGATATATTGTTGAAGCAGAAGCATATAATGGTACAGTTGATAAAGCCTCGCATGCTTATGGCAACCGACGGACGCCACGTACCGAAGTGATGTTCAGAGAAGGTGGTATCGCTTATGTTTACCTTTGTTATGGTATCCATGAGATGCTGAATATTGTAACTTCTACGGAGGGGCATGCTCAGGCAATATTGATCAGGGCCATTCATCCGACAGATGGAATTGATCTGATAATGGAGCGACGCAAGATGAAAAAACTAAAATCCAATATCACCGCCGGGCCCGGCTCGGTAGCTAAGGCGCTTGGGATCGACCGCCGGTTGAACGGCCATAGTCTGCAAAGCGATGTGCTTTGGTTAGAAGACCGTGGATTGAGCTTTAGAGACGATGAGATAGCTGCTGTGCCACGCATAGGGGTTGACTACGCAGAGGACGACTCCTTATTACCCTACCGGTTTTATGTAAAAGGAGACCCGTATGTAAGCAAGCCGAATAAATAGCTCTCTCGGTGCCGTCTGTGTAAACCCTCTGCGCCCTCTGTGGTTAAAATAACCACAGGGCATTAAACACATGAATTGAATTTAGAACATATTCGTAATATTGAAAATGGATTTTGAGAACAGCAGGGCATTCGCCCAAATCCTCGACGAGCAGGATGAGTTGAAAAATTTTCGCAAAGAATTCCTTATACCGCAGCATGATGGCAGGGATGCGATCTACCTTTGTGGTAATTCATTGGGACTGCAACCTATAAGGGCGGCTGCATATCTCAACAAGCAATTAACCAACTGGCATGACCTGGCAGTAGAAGGATGGTTCAATGGCGATGAGCCCTGGTTACAATATCATCAATCGCTTCGGGCTACATTGGGAGGATTGGTTGGCGCGCTTGAAGATGAAGTTACGGTAATGAATTCACTTACAGTAAATCTTCATTTATTGCTTGTAAGTTTCTATAATCCAAGTGTTAAAAGGTTTAAAATAATGATGGAAGGAGGCGCTTTTCCGTCCGATCAGTATGCGGTGGAAAGCCAGGTATTGTTCCATGGCTTTGATCCGAAAGAAGCCATCATTGAAGTGTTTCCAAGAGCTGGTGAGTATACTTTGCGAACCGAAGATATCGTAGCATCAATAGAACAACATGCCGATGAATTGGCCCTTGTACTCTTCGGCGGGATAAATTATTATACCGGGCAGGTGTTCGATATGCAGGTTATTACGGAAGCTGGGCATAAGGCAGGCGCCTATGTTGGCTTCGATCTGGCGCATGCTGCCGGCAATGTTCCGGTTAAATTGCATGATTGGGGTATTGACTTTGCGTGCTGGTGTTCCTACAAGTACATCAATTCGGGCCCGGGCGGTATCAGCGGTATCTTTGTACATCAAAAGCATTTTGAAAATCCGGATTTAAAGCGTTTTTATGGATGGTGGGGGTATGACCTGAGAAAGCGTTTTCAGATGACCCCGGGTTTTGTTCCCGCGCAGGGCGCCGAAGGCTGGCAGGTAAGTACAAGTCCGATATTATTGTTGGCGGTACATAAAGCCGCATTGAGCTTGTTTGAAGAAGCAGGCGGCCTTTCAATACTTCGAAAAAAGAGTCTCTTGCTAACAGCCTATCTGGAATATCTTATCAGAGAGATCAACCTAAAGCATGGTGAGGAACTATTGAGAATTATTACACCAAAAGAACCACAATGGCGGGGTTGCCAGTTATCCATCGTCTGCAAACGCAATGGAAAAAAACTGTTTGACCACCTCGTGGAAAACGGGGTTATAGGCGACTGGCGCGAACCTGATGTGATCAGACTTGCGCCGGTGCCCTTGTATAACACGTTTTCAGACGTTTATAGCGCAGCAATCTTATTGGACGAGTCTTTGGTTATCCTGAATAAAAACGATGCTGAAGATCGCTTATGACCCTGTATATGCCCATCCCTTGCCGGCTGGTCACCGCTTTCCGATGCTCAAGTATGAATTGATACCCGAACAGCTATTGCATGAGGGGATAGTTGTTGCCGAAAATTTCTTTTCATCACCGCCTGTTGATGAAGAGGTAATTCTATGGACGCACGAACAAGAATATTGGTATCATCTTCGCGACCTGACTTTGCCTGCTAAAGAGATCAGGCGCACAGGTTTCCCATTGTCGGCCTTGTTGGTTGATCGTGAACGCCGGATAGCCCAGGGTACAATTGATGGTTGTGGTTTTGCAAAAGAGTTTGGAATTGCCTTCAATGTTGCTGGCGGCACCCACCATGCCGGAACCAATTGGGGCGAAGGTTTTTGTTTGTTGAATGATCAGGCAATAGCAGCTAACTATTTATTAAATAATCAGTTAGCATCATCTATCTTAATCATTGATTTAGATGTACATCAGGGTAACGGCACAGCTCAGATCTTTGCAAATGAACTCCGGGTATTTACTTTTTCTATGCATGGCGCCAATAATTTTCCTTATCGAAAAGAACGGTCGGATCTGGATATTGCCTTGCCTGATGGTACTGACGATGACCATTACCTCGCCCTTTTAAAAGAAACTTTACCAGCGTTGATCGCACAGCAAAAACCTGATTTTATATTTTACCTATCCGGAGTTGATGTGCTTAAAACCGATAAACTGGGTAAGCTTGGCATGACCAGGGAAGGTTGCCGTGAGCGGGATAGATTCGTGCTGGAACAATGCAAAAGTAATGCTATTCCGGTGCAGGTGAGTATGGGAGGCGGATATTCGGTCGAAATTAAAGACATTGTGGAGGCCCATTGCAATACCTACCGCTTAGCACATGATCTGTATTTCTGAACAGGCATGATGGTGAGAAAAAAGCAGAGAGCGCGGAGGATTTGCACAGGGTGCACGGTGAAGACTTAGTCGCGTGCAATTATATAGTCTTGTTTTACCTCATGACGACGACTGATATACTGAAACCTGAAAAAAAGCAGGATAGAGGAAGTCAGTAAGCCCATGACCAATCCGTACCAAACCCCGGTAACTCCCATTTTGAATACAATACCGAGTAGGTACCCTACAGGTAAACCCACAATCCAATAGGCGATCATGGTGAAAAGTGTTGGTATATTCACATCGCCCATGCCACGCAATATACCCAGACCAACTACCTGTGTGCCATCGAATAACTGAAATAATGCTGCGATTATAAGTAGCTGTGCTGCAATAGTTATTACGGCTTCATCTGTAGTATACATCCAGGGCAATAAATGGTTGCCAACAGCAAACAATATGGCAGTCAATGACATGAATGCGATCACAATATGGTAATTGGATATAGCCGATAGCCGGAGGTCGCGGTGTTGTTTGGCACCCAGGTAATTTCCTGATTTGATCGCTGAAGCAGCTGATACACCGCTAGCTGCCATATAGGTTAGAGCTGCAAGGTTAATGGCAATCTGATGCGCGGCCTGCGCAACCGGACTGATCGTGCCGATTAAAATGGCTGCGCCGCTGAAGGCGCTGATCTCAAAAACGTATTGCATAGCAACGGGTGCGCCAATTTTTAAAATCGATAAACATCTGAGCCTATCGATATTTTTCATGGCGAAGCTTTTAAGGTACACTTTAAAATTCTTCGATTTGAAGACGTAGAAAGCCATTACCGATGCCATACAAAAACGGTCGATCAATGTACTCCAGCCAACTCCGGCAACACCCATTGGTTTAACACCGAAAAGGCCTTTAACAAAGATGATACCTAAAACAACGTTCAGGATATTACCCACAACGGATATCACCATGGCCTGAAAAGTAAAGCCAAGGCCCTCGGCAAACTGTTTGAAGGTGTTGAAGATCATTAGCGGGGCAAGGGATATTCCCATCAGGAAGAGGTATGGTTTTGCCTGTCTTACCACCTCCGGTGCCTGATCGAGGTGACCGATCAGTTGCATCGTACCAACACTAATGAGTAGAAACAGCAGTATACCTGCAATGCCGTTAATAAGTAAGGCATTGGATAGCAGGCGACCGCATTCAGTGTAGTCCTTCCGCCCGTTAAATTGCGCTATAAGGGGAGTGATGCCATACGATATACCCAGACCGATAACCAGTCCCAGTACAAAAATACTATTAACCAGCGAAACAGCTGCGAGGGAAATAGTACCAGAAAAGTGCCCAACGATGATACTATCGGCAGTTTGCACCAAAGTGTGGCCAACCTGCGAAAATACCACGGGTATAGCCAAAAGCAAGCTTTCGATATAATAGGGTCTATATTTTTGGTATATTTTTTTCATTGATCATTCCCGTCCGGTCCCGTTGTTTGTGTCCCCACAAACAACGCTAAGCCGCTGTGTAATACTCTTCCTTTTCGGTCGTATGGATCCGGATGACACCTGACAATACCATATTCACCAGTACGCGCTGGGCGCTACGGCGACTCATTTTAGCCAGTTTGCAATATTCTTTCACATCGATCCTGTCTTTTTCCTCCAGGTACTGCAGCAAAGCCTTTTCCTTGTCTGAATATTCGATCAGTATGCCGGTTTTATCGGCAGAATGTTTCAATACATCAACCACGATCTTACTTGCCAGCACGCTTTTATCTTTTACCCTCACATAAACCCACCATTTACCATCCTCAGCCAGGGCATAGTGTGGTTTGGTATCGCTTTCGGGTATTTCTACCACCAAAACCAGTTTGTCATCCACATATACCTCCTCAAATTTTGGCTCTATAGCAGGTTTGGCAAACAGCTGCGCCGCGCGGGTAATCATATAGCGCTCTTCGTCCTCTGATTTTACACCCTTAATTGTCCCATCATCTGCTACGCCTATCAGTAGCCGGCCACCTTTATTATTGGCAAAAGAAACCATGGTTCGGGCTATCTTTTCACAGCTGGTAATGGTCTTCTTAAAATCGAGCGTTACACTTTCCCCTTCAAATATTACTCTTTTAATATTCATGTGCTCTGTGTATAAGGTTTAAAAATTTCCATCCAGTTGCCAGGTTTGCTCAATGGAACAAAACCAAACTGGCTATAAAGTTTATGTGCATCCGAGGTTGCCAGCGACCATCGCCTTAAGCCCTGTAGTTCGGGGTAATTAACAATGGTTTGTATCAGCCATTTTGATAGACCAAGCCGCCGGTGCGACTCCAGAATAAATACGTCGCAAATATAGGCGAAAGTAGCTTTATCGGTCACAACACGAGCAAAGCCAACAAGTTGCTGTTGATGATACACCCCAAAACACTGCGAATTTTCAATAGCTATTGTCAAACGTGCGCTTGTTACACCCTTTGCCCAATAAGATTCTTTATCGAGGTATTCATAAACCTTTTCAAAATCAATCAGGCTTCTGTCGGTTGATATCAGGTATCCTTTATCAGCGTAAACCTTGTCGTTAATGATGCTTTTACTCATATCGAAACGGTTGTTTTGGTTTCAGTAAATTCCAAACTTCTAACGTATATCTCACAGCGCACTTCGACGCATAGTTCGCCTTTTTTATCAAACATTGTTATAGGATGAACTTTAATGTATTTTTCACCCCTAATTAAGGTTTCCTCAATATTGGCTATCACTTCGTCGGTTATCGCTATCGTGAAAAAAAGATCTTTCCAGGCAGGTTTCAAGTATTGTATTTCGGAGGCTTTCATCCAAACACGCACCCTGTAACCCTTATGAGTAAGTATTTGATGAAAAAGCAAGGGATAGAACGGGTCGGCCGCTGCAAATATGGTTCCGCCGAAGATAGAGTTGTTGTAATTGCTGTTGACCAGACTTTTATTAACTTTTACACTTACGCCCCTGAAGTTTTGATCAAATCTGAGCACCCAGATACGCTGAAATAATAGCGGAGGATAAAGCCGCATTGCCCATTTCAATACATTTTCAGAAACCCGCATGATGGCTAAATATCTGAAAATTCCGCTTAAAGCAATGTTGGGAACTGAAAAAGTAATTAACAAAATGAACAAATACAACGATCATAATTTTATAACACTGATTGTCAGGCCTGGCCATAACAGATATCATTAAATAGTTTAAGCCTCCACATTTCCGGAAAATATCAACATAAAATTATAGGCCACAATAAAATACACAATTAGCTATATTTGAACCATGAACCACCTCGTTTCGCCATCTATCCTCGCTTCCGATTTTGGCAACCTACAGCGCGATATTGAAATGCTCAACCGCAGTGAAGCTGATTGGATACATGTGGATGTAATGGATGGCCTGTTCGTTCCCAACATATCTTTCGGCTTTCCGGTAGTAGAAAAAGTAAAGCAGCATGCTCAAAAACCATTGGACGTACACCTGATGATCGTTGATCCCGACCGGTACCTTGAACGTTTCAGCAAAGCTGGTGCCGATGTTATTACGGTTCATTTTGAGGCTTGTACCCATTTGAACCGGACGGTAAACGCGATCAAGGAGTTAGGCTGTAAGGCTGGTGTGGCTTTAAACCCACATACACCGGTTGCGTTGCTCGATGATATTATAGAATACCTGGATTTGGTGCTCATTATGTCAGTTAACCCGGGGTTTGGTGGACAGAAGTTTATCGCAAATACCTATAAAAAGATAGGCGACCTGGTAAAGCTAAGTGCCGGCCGGAATGAAAATCTTTTTATCGAGATCGATGGGGGAGTTGCTGAGCATAACGCTCAGTCGCTGATCGATACCGGAGCCAATGTGCTGGTGGCTGGAAATTCGGTTTTTTCTGCCAAAGATCCTATCGCCGCTATCCGTGATCTGAAACATCGGGCTTAATTTTGTCAAATCAGTATCATTATTCCGTTTTTCTGAACTATTGTTAATAAAATAGGCGGTTGTTATAAAAATTTCGCAAATAATCTATTTAATCATTAACAATTTCACTAACTTCGCAGCACCAAATATAAATAGCTATCAAGCAAAAAATTACCCTATACATAAAGTTATGAAACATAATTTCGGTGCCGGACCAGGCATATTACCGCACGAAGTATTAAAACAATCAGCTGAGGGCGTTTTGAATTTTAACGGGACAGGATTATCTATATTAGAGATCTCGCACCGCTCGCCTGAGTTTGAGGCTGTTTTAGACGAAGCGGTTGCGCTGGTAAAAGAACTTTTGGAAGTTCCGGAAGGCTATTCAGTTTTGTTCCTGCAAGGCGGAGCAAGTACCCAGTTTGCGCTGGCACCATATAACCTGCTGCCTGAGGGTGGTAAAGCTGCTTATGTTGAAAGCGGTGTTTGGGCAAACAAAGCTTTGAAAGAAGCAAAATTCTTCGGTCAGGTTGAAGTGGTTGCTACTTCAAAACCAACTAATTTCAACTATATCCCTAAGGACTTTACGATCCCCGAAGATGCTGCCTACATTCACATCACTTCAAACAATACTATTTACGGCACACAATTACAGCAATTTTTTAAATCGCCGATACCGGTGGTTTGCGATATGTCGTCTGATATTTTCAGCCGCAAATTTGATGTGGCCGATTTCGGTCTGATCTACGCTGGTGCTCAAAAAAATATGGGCCCTGCTGGTGTTACGCTGGTTGTTGTTAAAAACGATATCCTTGGTAAAACCGGTCGCGCCATCCCTGCGATGTTTAATTACCAGGTGCAGATCGAAGGTGGCTCTATGTACAATACGCCACCGTGTTTTGCTATCTATGTTGCTATGCTAACCCTACGTTGGTTAAAAGCAAAAGGTGGTGTTGCTGGTATAGAGTTAGAAAACATCGCGAAGGCAAAAGCTTTGTATACCGAGATCGACCGTAACCCATTATTCAAAGGCGTAGCTGCTTTGGAAGATCGCTCACACATGAACGTTACTTTCGTAGTAGAAAATCCTGAGCATGAAAAACCATTCCTTAAATACTGCGATGAAAAAGGTATCGTAGGTATCAAGGGGCACCGTAGTGTAGGTGGTTTCAGGGCATCGATATATAATGCATTGCCTATAACCAGCGTACATGTGCTGATTGATGCCATGCAGGAGTTTGAAGAGAAATATAAATAGTAGTGATTTGGTATCAGTTACTAGTTATCAGGATTGATAGCGTTTACTGTTCCTAATCACAAAATAATAAATCACTAAACGATGATTAAAATATTAGCCAATGACGGTATCGATCCAATAGGCAAAAAAATGCTGGAGGATGCCGGTTTTATTGTTGATACCAACAACATACCGCAGGACGAATTACCTGTAAGATTGAATGAATACGACGCCATTACTGTGCGTAGCGCAACCAAAGTGCGTAAGGCGTTGATCGACGCAACTCCGAACCTGAAACTGATCGGTCGCGGTGGCGTAGGCGTAGATAATATTGATGTTGAATATGCCAAAGAAAAAGGCATTGGTGTTTATAATACGCCAGCTTCATCATCTTTATCTGTTGCCGAACTGGTTTTCGCTAGCTTATTCAGCAGCGTACGCTTTCTGCCAGACAGTAACCGTAAAATGCCGGTAGAGGGTCATACCAAATTCAACGACCTGAAAAAAGCTTATGCCAAAGGTGTTGAGCTTCGGGGCAAAACTTTGGGTATCGTAGGTTTCGGTCGCATTGGCCGCGAAGTAGCTAAAATTGCTATAGGTGTGGGTATGGACGTGATCGCTTATGATCTTTACCCATTCAACCCTGAACTTGATCTGGTTTTAGGTGGTGGTATCCAGGTTAAAGCCTCGGTTAAAACTGCAACTTTAGATGAGATCATCACTACAGCCGATTTCATCACCCTGCACACACCATTTATCGACAAAGCCCTCTTAGGTGCTGAAGAATTAGCTAAGACCAAAAAAGGTGTTGGCCTGGTGAACATCTCCCGCGGTGGTTTGATCGACGAATTAGCGCTGATAGATGCGTTGAACAGCGGTCATGTTTCTTTCGCTGCTTTAGATGTTTTCGATAATGAACCTACGCCGCGTGAAGAAATATTGAAACATCCGAAGATATCCCTAACCCCGCATATCGGTGCTGCCACCAACGAAGCCCAGGAGCGCATCGGTGTTGAACTGGCTAGCCTGATCATCGGGCACTTTAAGAAATAACACGAGTTTCTCGAACTAGAACGAATTGCACGAATGCCTGGAAATGGTGTTCGTGCTTTTTTTTGGACACGATTGAAGGATTTTTTTTTGATAGACAGGCTTTGATTTTTTTACTGTCATTGCTAGGAGCTGTTGTATAGGGCTGACGGGCTGGCGCGACGAAACAATCGCAATGACATAAGAAATTGTCATTGCGAGGAGCCAGTGCAGGCCTTTAGCGCAGGGCAACGACGAAGCAATCGCAAGTAGGACGGCACGCAGGTAGGTTATGCACGTAAAGCTCAACGGCAAAGCGGGCCTAAAGGCATACCTTGCGATTGCCACGTCATTTCATTCCTCGCAATGACATAAAAAAATTGTCATTGCGAGGAGCTGGGTAGGCCTGAG
>Ga0164296_1002137_pt1 | contig 20008 bp, 27 predicted proteins | sample GEODES057metaG_FD_113533 | JGI IMG/M metagenome (GOLD analysis project Ga0164296, IMG submission 113533) | Dystrophic lake water microbial communities from Trout Bog Lake, Wisconsin, USA - GEODES057 metaG | ecosystem: Environmental > Aquatic > Freshwater > Lake | place: USA: Trout Bog Lake...
AGCTGCCTGTAGCTTCTGCGTGGCGTGTTCTAGGAACGTCTTGCGCAGCTGGCGCGTCTGCATGCTCCCCTGCTCATCGCCAGCGCTGCACACGCCACGCAGGGCGAGGAACACGTCCGCAAGCCAAGAGATGGCTTTCGCCGCAATCTCGTGAGATGCTCCTGCCGCCCAGTCCCACATGCACGAGAAGCCATCGAAGTCTAGTGATCTCACCACGTGTGCGGGGCCCTGGGCGAAGGGCGTCTTGAAAAGGACATTCTCAATGGTGCCGCTGGTCCGCCCCAGGGTGTGGATGAGTGCAACTGCACACTGGAAGGTGGCAGGCGTCTGCTCCGCGGGCGGGATGGACGCCACCAGCGACAGGACGCGGCGACATGCGTCTGGCATGAGCACAGGGGTGCGTGCAGAAGAGAACTGCAAGTTGATGTGTTGCTGGCAGGCGTCTGCAAACCACACCGCGTTGGTGGTGTCTCCTCCATTCGCCGCGGGCTCAGCGACAGTGGCGCGCCACAGGCGCTCTGCATCGTCGCTGCTCAGCATGGTGCCTGACCAGCGCATGATGTTGAGCGCGAACGCCAGGCGCTCGCGGGTGCCGTCGCCGCCGAAGGGGTGAAGCACCGCGTAGGCACACACATCGTTGAGTAGGAGCGGGACGAGCGAGTAGCGGTCACTCAGCTCTCTCACGCGCGCCACCCCCGGGTCGGCGTCCATGCCGCCACCGCTGGTGGTCATGGCGCTATACCGCGTCGTCTGCTGATACTGCTGCTCCATGAGACGGCACAGGAGACTCACCACTGGTGTCGTCCCGCGCCCGCAGTGCGTCTGCAGCGCTTTCACGCAGCACACCAGCAGCTCCTCCAGCGACGAGTGAGCCAGGGCACGAGAGCTGTAATGCTGGCACACTTCAACCAGAGTGTCCAACACTGCGCGGCTGCGCGTGTCCATCATTGCAGATGGTTGTTGCTGTGCAAGCCCCGGCGGCGGCGGCGTGCTGCTGCGTCCCGCGAACGCGCCTAAGTGTGCGAGGTCAGCTGCTGACGAGGCGCCAGGATCACGGGACGCGCTGAGCTTCGTCCACAGAAGGCTGGTCAGCCGACCCGCCATGGCGCCCGTGGCATCGCCCTTGGCCAGGGCGGTGATAAGGCTCAGCATGCGGCTCTGGTCCGCGGCGCTGGCCGTCATGCCACTGGGTGTGTCACTCTCCTCGAAGCGAGCGAACAGGACGTCCAGCTGAGCAGCTGTGAATTCCGCGGCGAGGCTTGCAAGCATGCCAAACAAATTGGCCTTGGTCTCCTCGAACGTGTCCGCCCGCTGGCACATGTCCCACACTAGCGCAAGGTGCTCGTCCGGCAGCGCATGTGCGCGCAGGAGGCAGCGCATGATGCGCTCCACCTGCTCAGTGTATTGCTTCAGATGCAGGGCGCCCCGCAGAGCGGCAGCCAGCACTCCTGTCTCATTCACCCATCGCACTGCCTCCTCCGCCAACCGCGCCAACTCAGACGTCTCAGCTGCTGGCGGCGGAATGGATGGGCCACCACCGTGTTGGCTGTTTGCAAGCGCGCTCGCAATGTCTGCATCTAGGTTGCTTTGCGCTTCCGCCAGGAAGCCGCCCGGCAGCGGCGGCAAGTCGCTACCTAATTCATTGTCCATGCCAGCTGCTGGCGGCTGTGTAGGCTGTGCCCCATGGCTGGCGCCTTGGCCAGGCAGTCGAAGAGTCAACAACACATTCGACGCGGCCGCTACTGCGCCTGTTCCCGTCAACGGCTGTTGCATGGGACCAATGGTGGTACCGGGATGCACGAAATCCAGGAAGCTGTTGATTTCCCGCACGCCGGCGAGCTGCGTGTTGAAGGTGCCAGCAGCAAGCATCGCAGACGCCAAGTTGCGTTGAACCGGCAGAACCGCCGCCGTCGCGCGCGCAGATGACCCTAAAATTGCACTCAGCATCGTGTGCAACGTGCGCAGCAGCGTGGAGAGAAGTGTCAGGGAGCGTTCGCGCTGCTCGCGTTGTCGGGGAAGCATCTCGTCCGGGACCGCGACGCAGCGCTCCGCGTAAGACAGCGCACGAAGTGCGGTCGTGCGGAGTCGCTCTTGGTGCTGTGGCATGACCCATGGCGCGACCTGCACGTGTGGATGGTGTGTCAGGAAGCAGGGCCTGTTGTGTGTGGGGTAATATTGTATCGACACCGCGACACGGACACGCGCCTTTGAAAGCAGCTTCACACACGCCTCCAATGTGCGCAGTGTCAGCGTCTCTGCATTTTCGATGGCCTGTGTACACAGCACAGCCGCCGCGCGGATGAGGTTCGTGTCATTTGGACGCCAGCGATGAGACCACATGGTGAGCCAAGCGCATGGCAGACAGCGCAGCCATCATCGCTGCGCACCTGTGCGACGGCGTCGAACACGCCGTGCTGGCCGCCGTAGTTGATGAGGAAGGTGAGCCAATGGTGGTAGGGCCGCACTTGTTGAACAAATGTGTTTCCCATCTCCTGGGATGTGCAGATGCATCGCACACATGACGGCGAGTGAGTGGTTGAGATTTCGGGAGTGATGCGCGTCGCGCTGGCCGCCATAGATGCCTCAAGCGCAGTGCCCAGGCACCGGTCACCTCGCCCCTGGTCAGAGCGGTACTTGTTAGCTGCCCTTAGGGTTCCCTTGGCACGCACGCACCACGAGCGCGTCGCCGTCGTCTCGAGCCACCGCCCAGTCCTCCGGCACGCCTGGGCTCATGCGCTGCGGCAGCGCGTCGTACTTGTGGCGCTGGTGGAACGTGGTCGTCGACTCCAGCGCCAAGGCTGCGCACAGAAGCAAAGGCACCACATCGGCCTCGTCCGCGTCGCCGCTGCCGCCTGTATTCAAGCCCAGCCGCTCCTTGGTGGCCAGCAGGAGGAAGGCACACGCCTCGAGGATATCCGTCCGGATGTTGGGCGCCCACCCGTTCACCGCGTTATCCTCCAAGCTTTTGCTGAACGACTCCGGCATCAGCTCCTGCAAATACACCTCCTCCTCCGTCCTGGGCAAGCACCACACGTGTCAGACAACGAGCGACGACGTGCACCACCACATGTAGCACAACTGCAGGCTGTCTTGCCGCGCGATGCGGCGGCAGCAAAGCAGCAAGGGACGCACCTATGCGACATCCAGTCACCTCGTCTGTACTGCAGTGCCAAGGCGTAGAGCAGCCGCGCGTTATCCTTGGGATAGACCACCCAGGTGAGCTTCTGAAGGCCAGCCACGATGTTGTTGTACAAGTTCCGGTCCCACTCGCCGGTGAAGGTGACTCCAAACGAAGGCGGTGTCAGCGACCAACCACCTGTTCCGCCAACCACCTGCGCCCACGCGCCGCCACGCTGCAGCTGCAAGGCCGCCTGCAGAGGCAGACCGTCGGGTAAGTCACCCGTGGACGTCGTCTCGTCGTCGCTGCCCTCGTCGCTGCCTTCGCCGCGGGAAGCGGCTGCATCAGAGCCTTCGAAGAAGCCGTCATCTTGCTGCTCTTGGTTCCACATGCTGTGTGACTGTCTACTATCTCCCCACACAGGGCGAGCAGCGCGGCGTGTTCGTACTTCAAGGGCGACGAGCAAACGCCCGGAGGAGGGCGCTGCTGTGAACAGCTCGCCGCCAACGTCACCGCCGGCGAAAATTACTGTGACCCCTTTGCAGAGCCCAGTGCATGTGAGCAGACTGGGCTCTGGCGGCATCGCACTCGCGCTCTGCTTGCGTGCAACAGTGCATGCTACGCGCTTGCAGGCTGCTTCCGGCGCACAGTCGGCGACATTTAAGCTCCGCGCGCGCTGGTAAACACATAATGGCTGCTTCCACTGGAGCTGCTGCAGGCAGCCCGAGCGACGGCGAGGCGCTCACTCAGTTACTGCGTGCCGGAAGAAAAGCTGCCTTGTCTGGCGACGGACCAGTCACTGTCGTCATGGGCAACGAAGCGGCTGACCTCGACTCCGTCGTCTGTGCCGTTGCCGTGGCTACTGCGCTGCAGAGCGGTGGAGCTGCTGCGTGTGCCTTCGTCGCAGTGCCCCGAAACGACTTGCGTCTCCGCCCCGACGTGGAGTGGATATTCAACACAACGGGCGTGCATCTAGACGCGCTCGTCTGCGCGGATGAGCTGGACGTCGTCCAGCTCGCAACCAGCAAGCGACGACAGGTGGACGTCGCCCTCGTGGGTGAGTCTCCCCTCTCTCACGTCTTCGCGTGCTGGTTGCTGACACCACCATCCAAATGTATGTCGGGCACAGATCATAACCACTTGACACGCGCGCAGCATGACGCATTGGCTGAGCATGTGGTACTGGTCATCGACCACCATGAGGGAGAGTGCCCATACAGAGCGGCAGTTCGAGACATTGCGCAAGTGGGCTCCTGCTCTGCACTAGTGGTGCGTCATTGCGTGGATGCGCATGCACGGATCATGGCATAGGCCCTGACACAATGCGCTGCGACGGCACAGACGGGATATGTGCAGTCTCATGCGCCTGCGCTGCTCCACAATCGCGCATTGCGCACCTTGCTGCTGGCAGCCACGCTGATTGACACGGGGAACTTGTCAGGCGCATCGGTACGTGGTCTGGGGCCCGATGTTGGAGGGCAATACATGAGGGTCTCACCCAAATGACACATCCTGTGGCTTGCAGTCGCGATGCACGGACGCAGACAGATCAGCAGCAGCACAGCTGTCTGCCGGCATGTCTGCATTGGAGCGCTCAGCGCTGTTGGGGACGCTGTATGAAAAGCGGATGGACCAGAGTGGCCTCTGCTGCTCTGACCTCCTACGCAGGTACGCCCTGAGAAATGCCATTCATCTGCCACGTCCCTTCAATTGACATGCTCTCTTCGCTGCAGGGATTATAAGGAGTGGATGCTGTCAGGCGTGCACGTCGGCATCAGCAGCATCGGTGTATCCATCGCAGACATGCTGGCCAGAGATGGCACTGACTCCCTCCAGCTCGCGCTTCGTTCGTGGGCTGCTAGCCGTCATGTCGATCTCCTGGTTGTGATGACAGGACACAGCAACGGACCAGAAGGCTACGCCAGAGATTTGGGCCTTTGGGCAGCAACTCCGGTGGCGAAAGGCATGCTGTCAGCCCTGGTGCGCACAATTGCAGAGCTGCTGTCGAAGGTATGCGTGTGCCCTGACACTCAACCGCGCTGCGTACAGGTTGCTGAGCTGCAGGCTGAGAAGGATTTGAAGCTAAGGCCCCTGGAGGAGTCCTCCTCATGGCCACAGCCAGGCGTAGCTTTCGCGCAGTTGAATCTGAAGGCGACGCGCAAAGTGGTCCAGCCTGCTCTGGCGGCGGCATTCGAGAGGCTAGCGCGCAAAGCAGCGAATGACATTTCATGATGACGTTGGCAATGTCACTGAGAAATTCACCTTCGAGAAGCCGTGTGTACCTTGCGCAATCCTCAAAGTGACGAGAGACGCACGCACTCTCCGTCTGGCTGTGTTCCGCACACAGAAGTCGACGTCGGCCTGGACTTCCACTCGACCATGACCTCGTCTCCGTCTTTAGAGCAAATCATAGAGGGCGAGCCGACCGCGCCTGTGAAGACGAAAATCGTGTGCACGCTGGGGCCCAAGGTGCGGCGCCGCCCCAAGACTGTTGTTGTCCTCGCCGGCTGCTGCTTCACCTTATAACCTTCCGGTGCTCGCGTGTGTGTCGCAGTCGCGGTCCGTGCCTGTGCTGGAAGAGCTTCTGCATGCTGGTACGTCGCACTGCGCCAACCTGTGCGAGCTCTGCGTCAGCGGGGCTTCGTGACCAGGCGACAGTTAGTTGTTTGGCCGCCGTAACCAACTTTTGCTCTGTGTAAACCCCACTGCACAGGCATGAACGTGGCTCGCTTCAACTTCAGTCACGGGACGCACGAGTACCACCAGGAGACACTGAACAACTTGAGGCAGGCACAGACAAACACTCGCATCATGTGCGCCGTGTTGCTGGACACCAAAGGCCCGGAGATCCGGACGGGCACCTTGAAGGGCGGCAAGTCGGTGACGTACACCTCCGGCACGGAGGTGACTGTCACGACGGACTACACAGTCGAGGGTGACAGCACCTGCATCGCCTTGTCCTATGCAAAGCTGGCGGAGCACGTGCACCCGGGCGGGCAGATCCTCATCGCAGACGGGGCTCTAGTTCTAGTCGTCCTCTCTTGTAATGTCGCAGCTGGCACAGTGCGTGCGCGATGTAACAATACGGCCACCATTGGTGAGCGGAAGAACTGCAACCTGCCTGGTGTGCAAGTCGATTTGCCGACAATCACAGACAAGGACGCGGAGGACATTCTGAAGTGGGGAGTGCCTAATCAGATCGATTTCATCGCCGCGTCCTTCGTGCGCAAGGGCAGCGACGTGACCTACATTAGGCAAGTCCTTGGCAAAGCTGGCGAGAGCATCCGGATTGTGAGCAAGATCGAGAACGGCGAGGGGCTGTCCAACTTCGACGACATCCTGCACCAGAGCGACGGCATCATGGTTGCTCGCGGCGACCTGGGCATGGAGATCGACACAAGCGTCATCTTTCTTGCCCAGAAGCTCATGATCTACCGCTGCAATTTAGCCGGCAAGCCTGTGGTGACGGCCACTCAGATGTTGGAGAGCATGGTGAAAAACCCGAGGCCCACTCGTGCCGAGGCGACGGATGTGGCGAACGCGGTGCTGGACGGCACCGATTGCGTCATGCTCAGCGGCGAGACTGCTGCTGGCGCTTGGCCCGTGCAGAGCGTCAAGGTCATGGTCCAAATCTGTCGCGAGGCGGAGCAGAGTCTCAACTACTACGAGCTGTTCCGGTCCGTTATGAAGACGGCGCCGATGCCCATGTCTCCGCTGGAGAGTCTGGCCAGCAGTGCGGTTCGCACCGCACACAAAGTGCGTGCCGCCCTCATCGTGGTGCTCACCCGCGGAGGCACTACCGCCCGGCTAGTGGCCAAGTACCGACCAAGCGTGCCTGTGCTCACTGTCGCGGTGCCGGTGCTCACCACGGACTCCTTGACCTGGACCTGCTCTGGCGAGGCTCCTGCCCGCCACGCGCTCCTTACGCGAGGCCTTGTCCCCATGCTGGCGGAGGGCAGCGCTCGAGCTACTGACACGGATACCACTGATAGCATCCTTGCGCAGGCGATCGAGCACGCGAAGGTGGCTGGCTTCTGTGCACCAGGGGATGCAGTGGTGGCACTGCACCGCATCGGCTCAGCTTCAGTCGTGAAAATTGTGACTTGCAAATGAATCCACGCTCATTCTTTTCCACTCTCACGTTCAAGTCAGTCCAGTTCATGAGCGTCAGTGCCGTTCAAACTGCTGAAATCCTCTGTCAGAAAGCGGTGCAGCAGCGCCTGCTTCTCCGGCGCAGCCTCCGCGTCTTCGGCGCATTGCTCCCTCAACGCAGCTAAATGGCCCCTCCTTGAGGAACCCGTCAGAGCGCCTTTGACTGCGCCCACAGCAGCAGCTGCACCATGAATAGTAAGCGCGAAGGGCAGGATGACAAGGGCCGCAGACACGCGGATGGGCGCCACTACAGCAGATAGAGCGGATCGGCTAAGCACCAACATGCCGCGCACCACTGGCGGCGGTTGCCTCGACACGTTCCCACTCCCTGTGCCTCCTCCGTCGCGCCTGGGCGTGAACCTCAAGCGGGACATCAGCAGCGCGTCTCCCTCATCCGGCATTGTGCTGCCGTCTGTGGAGCTATCGCCGTCGTCGGAGCTGTACTCGAGCCCAGAGGCCGGCACCAGAAGTCGTGAATTATCACCAAGAAGTGAGCCAGCATGATGCAACGCTGGTCGTGCTAAGCTCGTCAGCAACGGTGCGCCGAGCGCTAAACTCGCGGCGTTGAGAGCAGCGACCCAGCCATCCGTCTCCTGCTTCGTGTTGCAACGCAGCAGTAAGCACTGACTCCCCACGGCTTCGTCTGCTGTATCCAACGTGAAACACAACGGCTCTCCATGCACAGACGCAGCGACTGCACCATGTAAGCGCACCGCTTCAGGAGCGCCAGCGCCAGGGGACAGGGACCGCATGTGCAAGCTATGGTCTGCTCTCAGCAACAGCACCCGCTCACACCACTGCCCGCTGTCACGCACAAACACCGCAGAGCCCTTGGACACCGGCGCGAGCATGCCGTCACCCACGTCCGTGCCGTTGTCCGCGTCTGGTGCACACTGCGTCTGGTGGGTGTTCAATGCGGCAGTCCCATGGCCTGAAGGCGGCGAGCACACGGGCTCGTCTCCAGGCTGTGTATCAGCTCTACCCGTATCGCGGGGTCTAGGCCTGCGTGTCAAGCGCAGAAGGAGCAGGAGCAACGCAGAACCCCCTAAAGCCGCAGTTGTCACTACATGCTCAGTCTGCAGCGCATACCGCTGCACAGCAGCCGCTACGTGGTTCACCGCCGCCAACGTAGCAGCCACAGAACTGTCTCCGTCGGGGTGCCACTCTGAAGCCTTCAAGCGAGGCACGAGCGGCTCAAGCTCGGCCGGAGGCTGCAATGCATCGCCACTCGGCAAGTCCCCATGCGGCACTTCTCGAGCAGAAACAACAGGTCTTTGAGCTTCCGGCTCTGCAGCGCGCGTGTCTTGCGCAGCCACAGGCGAACGTGTGCGTCTGCGTCGTCTACGCCTTGGTTGTGTAGCGGCGGCAGCACCTGAACCCAGCAACCACGCGCCGGCTTCGGAGCGGCCGTGTTCAAGGGCAAGCATGCTAAGCCAAGACAGTGTGGCTCGCGGGTCTGGCCCAGGAAGGGCCGCCATTCCTGGCACCTATGGGCCTGCCGAAGACCAGAGAGTCTCGTCTGCACATTTGCGCGCGAGAGATCATTTTTCTGCGTGTTGGATTGCTATTGCATTGGGCACAGGGCGATGCTTGTGAGGCAGCATTGCACTCACTGCGCGGCGGAATCGCCCCTGAGCGACAGGAGGGAGACATTGTGTCAGGGCCTGCATGTGCACATGGCGTGCAGAGTGTTTGTGCACGCACCATCGCACGTTGTGCTTCGCGCCCAGGTAGTGCGCGCCCAGCGGGCCGCGGCTGCCGTAAGGATACAGCTCCGGAGCCTGTGGAAGGGGAAAAAACGTGTGTCAGTTTGCGAGTCACATCCCAACGGCGTGCGCAGTGCACACAATCCGCACCATGCGGCTGCTCTCAATCTGCTGAAGCAGCGGAGTGAACAATTTCCACGCAGCTTCCAGCTCGTCGTTGCGGATGAACAGGCGCTTGTCCCCCTGGATGACATCCAGGATGAGGCGCTCGTACGCATCCGGCAGCTCCAGCTGATACCTCGCCTTGTACTGCAAATCCAGGTTGCTGCGGTCCAGACGCAAGCCCAAGCCAGGCACCTTGTTGTTGATCTTCAAATAAATGGCTTCATCCGGCTGGATGCGGATCACCAGCTCGTTCGTCAGCTTCTCCGACGACCCCTGGGCTTTGTACAGGTTCCCGGGCACGTGACGGAACTGGATGCGGATCTCCGCGTACCGGCGGTCGAGTGCTTTGCCGGCTTTCATGAGGAAGGGAACTCCGTCCCATCTCGAGTTGTCGATGAAGAATGCGAGCGCCGCGAAGGTGGGGCACAGCGACCCTTTTGGCACAGTGGCGTCATCCAGGTATGACGGGTACTTCTTGCCGCCAGACTCGTGGCCCTTGTACTGGCCAATGACGACGTCGTCGATGCTGATGGGCCGGATGCTCCTCAAGAGCTTTACTTTCTCGTTGCGCACATCCTCCGCGTCCAGACTCACCGGCTGCTCCATGGCAAACAGGGCGAGCACTTGCAGCAGGTGGTTCTGCATGATGTCGCGGATGATGCCGTAGTTGTCGAAATACCCACCACGGCCTTCTGTCCCGAAGTTCTCGCTGAAAATGATCTGCACGTTGCGTATGAACTGCCGGTTCCACAGCGGCTGGAACACGAGGTTGCTGAAGCGCAGCACAGTCAAGTTCTCAATCAGCTCTTTGCCCAGGTAATGGTCGATGCGGTAAATCTGCTCTTCAGTCAGCGCCTCGTAGAGGCCCCGCCCCAGGGCGCGGCTGCTCTCTAAGTCTCTGCCGAACGGCTTCTCCACAATCACGCGCGTGTACCCCGTCGTGCTGCTCGCCTTGCGCGCCGCATTCTGCGCAACAGGCACGAAAATCGATGGTGGTGTGGACAGGTAGAAGATGCGGTTCGCCTTCCGTCCCGCCTCGTAGCTACACAGCGCCGCATCCAGCGCCACGAAGCTGGACTCCTGGTCGTATTGGCCAGACACGTAGAAGCAGCGCTTCAGGAAAGCGTCCTGCTTGTCACCGCAATTCTCACTGTAAGAGACACAAGCAAGCATGTGCGCGTCAGCTCATTGCAACACGATGTGACGATGGATGGCACAAGCTGGACGCACCGCTGGTCGATGCGGCACGTGAGTGTCAGCGCAATCATGTCCCGGAACTCCTCGAGAGTCATCTGGCTGCGAGCGAACCCTACAATGGTGAAGTTCTGCAGTCGAGGAGCACACAATAGGTGTGACATGCGCGTAGGAGTCAGCGTCTCGTATTTATAGAGCCCCGGCGGGAGCGCAAAGAGCCCGGTGCACACAGCACAGACGAGCGCCCTTGGTACGCACCGGCGGCAAGCTCCCCTCGTAAAACAGCGCGAACAGCGCCGGGAAGATCTTTTTCTTGGCAAGGTCGCCAGAGGCACCAACCACCTGCAGCGGCGTGCGCGTCAGAGACGTTCGAGAAAGAGGCAGGTGACGGCTGCATAGACGCGCCGTGACGGACAGCGTCTCCGTCGACGCCGTCTCTGCAGGCGCTGCGACGTCTTCCATCGGCATGGGAGTGACTGGCAGTGGAAAGCGTGCGTTTTGAGCAAAGGCGAGGCGTCGTGTCAGACAGACTGGCGAGGAGTCTAACCACCTGCGAATGCCCTTTTTGGAGAGCCGCATTCACGGCCGTGTTCCAGGGGCCTAGCTCCACGTGAACGCGCCTTTGTCTGCAGTGGCAACCACGCCGTTGGTTGCACGACCAGCAAGACGTGCACGCAGCCGTGGGTGTGCACTTGCAAGTGTCAGTGACCTTGACTGTCCGCTGGACTGCCGTCTAACCGACACTGGCTGCACATGCTGACGTGCTGCCTCGCGGCTGGTAGCTCTTGTGCGAGGCAACGCCGCAGCTGGGGGTGCTCCAGCGCGCAGCATGAGCACGTGTGAGAGTGGTGCAGCGCCAAAGCTGACTCAGTGTCACGCGGCCTTAGGATGCCCCAGTCACAGAAGAATGAGTTGCGCAGTATCAAAACGACTGCGCGAGACCAAAAAACCCGAGTGGCGGCGCCAGCGTGGCAGGTCGCACATCCTGTTGTGTGGCTTCGCCATGGCGACGAAGCCAGGGACTCGGAGGATGGAGAAGCGAGCCGCGAAGAAGGTGAGGCGGTCTCTGGCCGTGCAGACGGCCACACTCTGCGTCTGCTGTGTCCTGACACTGTGCCTATTTCCCTCTCGTCCTCAGGCGAAGAAGAAGCGGGCAAGCATCAAGAACATGCTACGTAGTAACGAGCGCGCGTTAGCTAAGGCACGACACACGTGCGTGCGCTGCGCTGTGGCCACCACCTCTCCTCGCCCCTCTGCTGACGGCCACCTCCGAACGCCAGACGACGGACCCCGGAGCTAAGGCGGCGCTGCAGGCCGCACGGGAGAAGTTGCTGAAGCAGCAGCATGAGGTCAAGAAGTTGAAGCTCGAGGAGAAGTATGCGCGCAAGTACGGCAAAGTGCGCTTCTTCGGTGCGTCAACTCTGCACTTCCCCTCTTCCGCGCTGCTCGGTTTTTTCCCTCTCACCACCGCTGTGGCTTGTCCAGAGCGCAAGCGCATCATGAAGGCCCGTCGGAAGTTGAACCGCGAGATCGAGGCACAAGGCTGGGTGCGTGTCGGTTTCTTCTGCATGGCATTCAGTGAGCGGCTTACGATGCGCATCATCCAGGCTAATAAGGAGCAGCGTGAGAAGTTGAAGCAGCTGGATGCGGATGCGGAATATGTACAGGTGAGCGCGCGACACGCACGAGGTGGAAGTGGTCAAGAGTTGGATGCTTACTCGCTGGTCCTTGGTCTTGATTGCACCGCAGTTCTTCCCAAAGAGCGAGAAGTACGTGTCGCTGTTTGTGACAGAAGGCGACCAGGTCCACGCGGAGGCAGAGCGCACGCGGCTGCGGGCACTCATCAAGGCACAGCGGGCACAGGAGGCTCTCTTGACTGAAAAGGATGAGGGCGGCTTCACGGCCGCAGACCTGGCGCCTGCAGACGAAGACGACGATGGCGGGATCGAGGATGACGAGTTCTTTGCAGAAGAAGGAGAGCACGGCAACAACGGTGGAAGTCATCGAGCGGACATCCACACGCCAAAGTCCGCATCAAAGTCGCGTGCACAAGGCAGTCATGAGCCGCCATTCACGCACGCGTCTGGCGGTAGTACACCTGGCGGCAGTGCTGGCGTCAAGTCGCCCAGCAGGCGCGAGGTGAAGGCGAATAGGAGGGAGGAGCGGCGTGCTGGGAAGCAGTCCTATAGCGCTGGCTTCGCGGGCAGGGTTGCGAAGCAGCAGTATTTGCCAGCGTCTGAGCGCAAGCGCCAGCGCAAGTTGAAGTTGAGGGAGGCGGTCAAGGCGGCGGGCTTTGGTGCTGGCTCCATGGTGACCAATGCAGATGGCATGCCAATGACGTCCAAGCAGCGGCATTTGCTGAAGAAGGCGGCACGCAAGGCGGCGCTGAAAAATATCAAGCAAGAGCACAAGCCGAAGCGGACAAGGGCAGAGGGCGGACGCAAAAGAAGCAAAGGGCGCGGGAAAGCCAAAGACGGTTCAGCTTGATTTACACACACAAACACACACTATTCAAGGCTCGTAATGCAGCGCTGCAGCCAATGCCACCTGCAAGTCACGCGTTGGGTGTCAAATGCGTGTGGACAATCTTGTGGGCGGGGGTACTGTACCACACGTGCCTTGTATCGCCACGCCTCCACCTCCGCGTCTGCCTGCGCCGCCCGCCAGATGGCGCCCCGTCCGAGAGGTGAGCCCACATAAGCAGCACCGAACAGCTGCGCGTAGCCTACACAGATGGACGCAGTCAGCGCTGCAAATGCTGCAAGCAGATCAGGAGTCACACACCCTCTTGAGTCGCTGGCAACCCGAGACGCTCGAGCACCGGCTTGGTGACCTCCAAGTCTATGGGCTGGGCCTTATGTCCAGGAGGTAGCCCGTCCCACGCGCCAGCACCACAACCAGGGGACGGAAACGACAGGTCTTTGTCTACGTTCTTGTACGTCGGGTTGCTCATATCAACTCGCCGTCCTTCCAAGTTCGCTGCGCTCAGAAAGCACGTGTCAGGTGTGCGTTGAAGAGCGCAGAAGAGTGGAGGAGGAGAGAGAGAGGCCCCCACAAAAACGACGACTCCAGGAGAACGAACAGTCTGTTTTGCTGTCTGAGACGCCGAGAAGCAGCGAGTGCGTGCCTTCTTTACGCTCCCAGAACACAGGTTCCATGAACGCCACCTTGCCGAGCTGGGCGTGTATGTGTTGCAGCGCGTCTGCGTCCAGGCGCGTGGCGTGTGTAAGAGTTGTCCTCAGAGGCACGCACGCACTTGCGCAGGCGTGAGCGCACCAATCGCCTCCTCCTTGGTCAAGTCACGCGTCATGGTCATGCTGCTCACTCGACTGACACACTAGTGCTGGCGGAGGCACGAGAAACGTACCGGTAAAGTGCACCCGCGCAGGCAATGATCGATTCGACTGCATTACAGCCTAGCATGCGCTCCAAAGCATGCCAGTGCAGCGACAGCCACACCATCCGGGTCTTCTAGTGGGCCGAAGTGGCCTTGTGCTGTGAACAGTTGCTGCTTCCCCCTGCACACCTTGCTCGCGACAGCGGGCGCCACCGATGCGGGTCCATCATGGATGTCCCGCCCGCCGAGTGCTACTGTCACGGGACATGCGACGCGGCCCAGCTGCGACTGGATGCCAGCTTGAGGCCCCAGTCTAAAGATCTCACTCTCCGTCTCTGGGCGACATCTCAACGTGATTGAACCGCCCTTGCGCTCCTCGAACCCATGCATGACATACAAATCCAAACACTCGGGCGATAAATAGCTCAGCGGCGGCTTGGATGCATATAACTCCTTTGCTGCTGCTCGTGACGGGAAATCCGCGCGCCGCTTCAACGCAGTCTTGACCAACACACTGAGTGGCTTGTCCCACGGATGTGGCTCACCAGCTTGAGCGTCTGGAGCAGCCACGGGCTCGAACAAGAACAGTGCATCAAAAGTTCCGGGCTGCTTCTCCTCGGCCAGCAAACAAGCGGCCCCGCCTAGAGAGTGTCCAAAGCCGTAGAGCGGCCTTGTGCGTGTCTGCAGCGCTAACGCTTTAATGACAGCAAGCACGTCGTCACCGAAGTGAGACCAGTGCAAGTCGGCACGGCCGTGTCGGGGCAGCGGCGAGTGCCCAGAGCCCCGCTGGTCGAGTGCGACTACATACAGGCCAGCTGCACAAAGTGTGCGTATGACAGGCTCGTAACATCGAGCAGGCAGGCCGTTGCCGTGCAGGAGAAGACACGCTGCGTTGCTATGCGGGTCACCGTAGCACCATGCCGCAAGCTCCACAGCGCCATCCGCGCTGCGAATGCGACGCAGGTCAGGCTCAGCAAGACTCATCGTCTTCGCGACAGCCACTGACACATGCCACGTGTTGCGGGGCTCATGTTCACAAGTGCCTCCGCCCAAGCGCTTCGTTCTCCGCGCAAGCTGATGAATGTCGCAGGACGTCTACGCCTGGGGCTTCCTTGGCGACAGAGAGCTTTCGATTCCGCAGCGCATCGACGTCGGGTCGGTTCCCGTGACTGCTCTCCTCCCAGGAGGCTTCACTTTCGGTACCGCTCTATCGCGTAAAGGCCATGTCCACGTCTTCGGCGGCCTTGGCGTCGTCCAGGAGGGCAGCGGCCTTGCCGGCGCGTTGAGCGAGTCAACATCAGAGCCAGTGAGTTGTGGGGCTGCAGGCTACGATCACGTGGTCGCCGCCTGCGGTGACTCCGGCACCGCCGGTGACTCCGGCCGTTTTCGGTGCCACCTCTACGGCTGGGGTGCAAACGCGAATGGTCAGGCAGTGCCGGAGCTTGCAGAAACGGAGGTTCTTACGCCCAAAAGCATCAGCTTTGGCCACCCAGTGAAGCAGATTGCATGCGGCGCGCGGCATACGCTTGTCCTGACCGCTGACGCTGGAGTTTTTGCATTTGGCGACAATTCAAATGGGCAACTAGGCTGTGCTACCGAATCCCACAGGAATGGCATCGTGCATGTGCCTCTCAACGCCGGCCATACTGTCATTTCTATCGCTGCCGGTGCATTGCACAGCTTGCTGGCTCTAGCAGGCGATTCAGGTGTCTACGCGTTCGGATGGAATCTATATGGACAATGTGGAACGGGCGACAATCTGGACGTCAGGACGGCGGCGCTCATACCCGGCTTGTCTGGAATTGCTGTCAGCGGCATCGCGGGTGGCTTATCGCACAGCGCCTGCGTAACACAGAGTGGCGATGCATACGTGTGGGGACGCATCGATGGCGCCAGCATTCAGCACGGAGGGCAAGATAACACAGGCTCACCAGCACTGACGCCACAACTGTGCGAATCCCCGGACCTGGATGGTTGCGTGAGTGCAATCCGGTGTGGGGCACGACATATTGCTGCGCTACGCCATGATGGCAGCGTCGTATGTTGGGGCTGGAACGGACATGGACAAACAAGTGCGCTGACTGTGCCTGCCGTTGACATTCAGTGCGGCTGGTGGCACACACTAGCGCTCATCACCCGGAGCGGAGAACCCCCAGCCACCGCATCTGCTGCACCTTGCTGAGTGTCACCTGCAGCACTCGGTCCGGACCAGCTTGAGCGAGCGTCCAGCTGCACTCATCTGGCCTCACGCGCTGGAAGAGGTCGCCCTGCAGCACGTCCTTCTTGCCATCGGGCAGTGTAGCCACGCGCAGCACGATGCTCTCCGGCTTGATGGTGCACTGCACATGCGCCCCCTTAGTCTCAGGAGGCACCTTCACTTCGATGGTCACCTCCTCACCGCTCTGGCTGTATGTGTACCCCCCACCCGGTGCATCCCGCTGCTGTGCATCAGCGTCAGCAACGTCGCGCGCAGATGCGGAGCTGGTGTCTATGCGCGTTGCCCCTGGAACCAGGCTTGCAACCTTCTCGCTGTTGTCGCGCCGCTTTTCATTGCGGCGCCGAGCATCTGCCATCCACGGAGCCTCAGCGTCCAACTGCGGACAGGAGGTTGAGCGTATGAGCGTCGAACACGTGAAATCAGAAATAACCATGCCATCTGCGCACCTCTGCTAACGTGAAATCCATGCGTTGGAAATCCTCGTCCGAGTCCATGACGCGGCTCACAAACGCGTCCCCGCGCACATCCACTGGATGGCCCGCCGCCGCCGCGAGGCGCGAAGCCCTGTCATTGGAAGGCAGTCCTTTGAGCGAGCCTGTATCATCCACGTAGATGTTCACATGCCTGAGCACCGACACGTGCAAAAATGACTGCAGTCAGGCACACATGGATTGACGATGCATCCTGACGGAGGTGGGGCGCGCACGTGAAGTTGTTGTCAGGCCCGCCAGACAGGAGGGCAACAGACTCGACCAGCTGCATGTCGCCCACAGCGTCCAGCATGTCGTCTGACACGTCCACACCCGTTGGCATCTGTGACAGGAAGCACCCGGCTTAAGGGTCGTCGTGAAGACAAAGGCCATAAGCCGACATCATGTTGTCATCTTTGGAGGACGGCAGCTGAAACGCACGTGCTGTTGCAACATCTTGCGCCGCTCGTCTTTGAGGGCAGCTGCGTCTCCGGCACCTTTAGCGGCGGCGCTGTGCGTCCGTAGCGGTGCAGAGCAGTGTCGTAAGTCTTTCCGACGCCTGAAGAGGAGAGCTCAGTGTTGCGTGTGCTCGCACCTCTTGAAGTGGCCTTGCAGACGCTGTGTCAAGCACTCCACCTCCTTGCCGGGTGGCACCTCTTGCTCTAACTCCTCCATCGGTTGAGAGCTGGCCACACAGACAGGTCTGGTCAGCACACTCTGGCACACAAGACGGCACACTGGCGCGCCCCGGAGCTCACCTGTCTGCGGGGATGTACACGAACTTGAACTTCGGCAACTGCGCCATGTGTGCTGGTCTGCAACGACTGTCTCGCGAAGGAGGTCGAAGCTGGCCACGTCGACGCCTCCGTGTCTTTCTTTTCGCGAGAGCCCGACGCCCATGGTCGCGTCCCCGTGCGTGCATGACACAGTCGTGTGGGTCACACAGTCCCACAGTGGTGGCAGAGCGAGACGGCGCGCGAGTTCGCAGAGGCTGCATAGAAGGCACTGCTGTAGTGCAGCTTCTACCGCCGAAGCTGACGTCCAAGCACGTAGCGAGCAATACCAGGCACGAGAAGCGACGCGACCATTCCCAGTTGTCATGCAAGCAAGGAACGCTGACGCCCCCGCACTGCTTGATGGTTGCCCACCACAGTCCTTAACAGCCGTCCTCCGAGAGGCCGCGTCGGCGTCGCAGGAGACGCTCCGCGCCGCAGTTGCGGAACACAGACAGCAGCTCACCACCGGCTTTCTGACCTGGTTGAGCGACCGAGCTGTCGAGGAGGAGGAACTGGACAGGTTGGGCGCACAAGTTGCAGCTCTGTGCGACACGTGCGTTGTGTGCCTCCGGTTGCGCCTCCAGCTCTCGGGTCTCTGTGCTCGCGCTCACACGTGTGGGGGCATGGCTCTTTGTGTGCTTACAGGCTGGACGGTTCAGCATTTGCTCAGCAGCTTGCCGCCGCCGCACAGGGGCAGCTCACCGCCCTCGGGTCGCTGTCTGACGACGAAGTCACATCTCTCGTGAATGGCGTGGATGCGGCGCAGCTGCGACAGCGCTGGGCGGCGCTCGCGGTGTGGGGCGTAGAGAATGCACCGGGTCAGGAGGCGCTCAACGCAATGTCAAGGCGCCAGTCTGCCACGGAACTGCTTGGCCGGGCGCAGCTGGGTGTCACACAAGTTCAAGCGGTGAAGCAACCCATTGTGGAGGTGCGCGGAATGCCACAGGAAGGCACCACTTGCTGCCATGTTCTTACACTGCAATGCCTCCCACTGCAGGACCGCATCCTGGCTGTTCTCTTGTCCATCCAAGACGAGGCGGAGCGCTTAGCTGCCGTGGGCGATGCGCTCACCCCGTGCGCCGCCGAGTCGGAGCAGGCAGGCGATGAAGATGAAGAGATGTTGTCCACTACGCCCCCTCGGTTGCTCGCCTCCATCGATAGAGCGATGGCGCTTGCAATGCGCGGCACAAGTGACAGCAATTCGATGATGCCACCATCTGCGCCTCTGCTTCTGCCTGGGGGCTCAATAGACGACACCGTGCAGGCCTTGCGGCGACTGCGAGACGTGGTGATAAAGTGCTTGTGAATGCCATTCACATTTAGTCACTGTCTATTCCGTGCGGGCGCCTTCTTTTTCGTTGCTGTCGATGGCAAGAACGTCGCAAGAGTGTCTCCAGGCGCAGGCTCATGCATGAGCACTGCAACAGCCGGCTCCTTCGCGCCTCCAGGTCTGATGATGCGGCATCCAAGAGCCAACAGATGGGGCAGCAGTCTAGCAGGCTCGACTTGCAGCGCTGCTGCAATATCTCGGAAGTCGAGGCGGTGCTGCTCCAGCATGAGTGCACAGACCAGGATGTATGAGATCAGCAGATCACGCAACGCTTGCGGCCGCTTCAACATAGCCGGCCTCTTCCCCGGCCCCGGGACGTCTAAACCAGCTCCTCCGTCTGTGAACCGCGCTGTCAGGTGCTCCCTCATCGCCACTGGAAGATCGCTTAGTGGGCTGTCGGCCCACCATTCGGCGTTGAATTGTCGTGGTGCAGACACGCAGAAGCGGAGCAAACACGACAAGTACGCTCCACATTTGGCAGCTCGCTCCCGCTGTTGCGCTTCCGGCAACGATTTGACGCACGATGCCAATCTGCTGTGCACATATGCATGCAGATGAGGCACGGTCCCGCCCGATTTGCTGGCTGAAACAATAGCTTTCCATGGCAAAGATAACAACGTCGCAACATCACACAGCCTCTCCAAGGTATACGCATGCTCTGGCGTGGTCGCCTCGGAATCGTGCGGCGGTATGTTTCGAGACTCAGCGAGACGACTGGACAGCTGTGCGCTTGTCATCTGCTGCTGTGTGGCTGCGGAAAAGTAGCCCATCAACGCATCTGCGTCTGGCAGCGCCTCCGCAGCGACTGAACGAGCAGCTGCCAACTTCGCTGTCGTCCTCCTCCGCTTGTCTGTGGCGAACGCGTCGTCCAGCTGCGCTCGCGCCCGTGCCCGTGCCTCCGGAGTGTCATCCACAGGCTCCCACGCTGGAGCGCCATAGTCGACGCCCTGGACGCGCGCCTCAAGGCGAAGCACTCGGCGGCTGGACACGGGGTGGAAGCACACGGTGCCGGCTTCCTCGTCCACTGTCGCTAGAGCATACTGGCACACTGCCTTGCCGGCGCTCTCGCCGCCAGTGTTGGTTCCAGTGTACGTGACGCCGTCCTGGCAGACAGACAGGAAACGTGGTGTCAGTGTCGATAACAGTGCAAGTCTCTACAGAATGAGGGACGCACCGCTCGACCGTTCAGCACTATCTGATTGCGCGTCCGGCTCCCAGAGCCGCGAGAAGCTGTGAATTTGGCGCTGGAGGGTGCACCAGAGGGGAAGTAGCACGCAAAGGCACCACCCAGAGTGCCCGGCTCCGCCTGTGGCGGCGCCACGCACTGGAAGCTACGCTTGGACATCGCGCTTTGACCCTGCGACGGGATGACGGCCTCTATAGAGCAGCCACGCTGGCAGACTCACGGTTGAGAGTCGTTCCCTCGAAGGGCGCGCGCGCGTGGGGCGCAACTGTGCTTTTTCCTGCGTGCTTCATACGGGGCTGGGATGTTCGGCAAGCGCGCCAAGGCGCTGGGCGTGAGTGCCGCACGGCAGGACGCCC
>Ga0164296_1002139_pt1 | contig 20005 bp, 18 predicted proteins | sample GEODES057metaG_FD_113533 | JGI IMG/M metagenome (GOLD analysis project Ga0164296, IMG submission 113533) | Dystrophic lake water microbial communities from Trout Bog Lake, Wisconsin, USA - GEODES057 metaG | ecosystem: Environmental > Aquatic > Freshwater > Lake | place: USA: Trout Bog Lake...
CCGTACTAGAGGCTATTAATCCAACTAGTCCGCTTGATGTAGATAGAGTAAAGTCAGGTTGGAATACTATTGTAAAATCAATATAGTTTTGAGCCAAAGTTGAACTGATATAGTTTCCGCTACCAGCTGTGGCAAAACGCCAGTAACTGGATTCACCGTAGGTGCCCCCGCGAGTCCAAGTCACAGTACCGTTCATGGTGGCATTGTTGTTGGCTACCAAATCAAACACCGGAACACTACTGCCAGTGGTCACACCGTTGCCGTTGAAACTGCTTAATTTTCCAGCATCTATGTAAGCAATCAATCCATTGGTTACTACCATACCAGTAACTTCGTCAAACTGACCAGCAACCTGTAGGTTACCTGAAGGAAAATGCTTCATGGCCGACGAACCGCCACTGTTGGTCACTTCATCCAGTAATGCGGTATAAACCACATTGCCGCGAGTGCTGATTGTTGCCTGTGTAACTTCATCAAAGTAACCGTTGTAACCATTGGTCATTAGATTGCCAGTGTTGGTTAACCTGGTTGTAAGAATCTGCGGCATTGATTATCCAAAAATAGTGTCAAGACTATAGGTAGCACTATTGAACACTTGATATACTGCGCTGGTGGTATTGCCCGACCAAACAAAGTCAACACGATTATTGACAAACACATTGCCCATTGTCAAGTTGCCGTAGCTTTGTACTGCCACGTTGGAATTGGTAGTACCGGTGTTGGCCGTCAATGCTATGACCATGCTTTGTGTGGTTTCTGACCAATACAGGGCCACGTTTGAAACCAATCCATTGGCCCGATTAAATATGAATCCCACGTCCACGTTGGGGCTGGTAGCGCCCTGGTGCAATACTGTGATAGGGTCCATGAAATACTCGATATTAGTATCCAGGTCCCAAATTTTTGGTCTTGTTAATGCCATATAGTTATATCCGTAATATTACATATTTATCGTCAAAACGAAAGGGTCCGTAGACCCTTTCATCGTTTGTGTTGATTGCAGTATTAGTAACGACCTACTGCTACCTCAATAACAGCTTTTGAGCTGCTTGGAAAGTCAACCAAGGCCTTGCCAACAACTGTACCAATTGACGGGTTGGTGCTTGATTTGGCGTAACCGTAACCGGCGCTGACCAATAGATCACCTTTGGCAACTGGACCAATAATCATACATGGTACACGACCTGTCAATGCCACTGGAACCACTGTACCGCCCTGTAATCCGCCATTCATCAAATGTGATGGATTTGTACTAACAATACCTGCCACTGCTGTTGTTTCTGGATCAGCCACAGTGACTTCTTGCGTACCGCCAAACATGACCACTGTACCAGCGGCATAACTCTTATCGCCCACGTAGTTCTCTGCCAAGTCAGCGTATAAGGAGTGTATTGCTGTACCATAAATGTTGTTGAACCAGTTTGTGGTTGAACCAATGTTAACAGTATTGGCTGTGGACGCCAAAATAGCTCCGCTTACAGTTAATCCGGTCAATGTGCCCACTGACGTAATGTTTGTTTGTGCAGCAGTCTGCAATGTACCTGTTATGGTAGTTGCCGAACTGGCACCAATACTGGTCACTCCGCCCAATGTGGTAATGTTTGGCTGACTTGCACTTGAGCTGTTCAATGTACCGTACAATATTGCGCCCGAGTTACCAATGGTAACAGCTTGTAATGTTGTGGCATTGATTGTTGTTGCTGTTTCAGTATTAACTGATGTGGTTGTGCCTTGTACAGTAAAGTTGCCAGGAATAGTCAAACCAGTTGAGGTGAACGTTGCCACGTTGCCGTAGCCAGCTATACCAATTGTAACTTGCGAACCGGATACTGTTACGTTACTGGCAGCACCTGAATAAATTTGGTTTGGGCTTAGGCCGCCGAAGCCGTTGGCCGAGTTAATACTACCCGAACCTGTTGTGGTAACGTTACCGGCCAAGATGATATCGCCGTTACCTGCAAAAATTGTTGTTGTGCCTACTGTAAGACCATTTTGTACTACGAAATTATTGTTTGCCATTTTGTTCTCTTTTCCCCGGTTCCATGTTCCCCGATAAGGATTAAATGATTAGGCTGGACCACCCAGCCTAATCGGTATTGCATTAAATTCTCATGTATACTGGATATACACGTACTGTGGTTGACGCATTTGCTGCAACAAACTGTACCAATGTGTTTGAACCACTTTGTGTAGCAGTTAATACGCCCAGGTTACCGTTTGTTTGTACTATACCATAGTTAACAATTGACGCCGTTGTACCGTTGCTGAGTACCAATGCTTCTGCCACTTGATAGTTGGCACCGTTTGTGGCCTGTACCATGTACTTGGCTGAACGATACTGTGTGTTATCCATTGTATCAACTGTGGTCAATGTGTTGGCTGAACTTACCGATACGTTGGCAATGTTACTGACCATCTGTCCACCAATTGTCCAACTTGTGGTTACTGTTGCTGTCAAACCGCTACTACCAGTAATAACTTGAACACCGTTGGTGTCATCCACAGCAACCTGCGCTTTACCAGTTGTACTTTGAAGTGCGCTAACAGTAGTGGTTGATGTCATAATACGTATATCAATAATATCACCGTTACTTGGAACTTCACTGAATACAATGTTGTTGTTACCACTAAATGTACTGTAAGCTATGGTTGGAATCTGTACCACACCGTTGATACTGACCATACTTGCAGCAGTTGTGCCGTATGGGCTCATTGAGAAGGTGTTGTTTACACCATCAGCAGTGATTGTCTGATCGGTTACTGGAGTAAACGATGTTGACGCACTTTGCCAAATTGTACCATTCCACCACTCAATCGCATGACTTGCGTAGCTATAACGGAACATACCCTCAACTGGTGTACCAGGACGACCTGCGTTATCACCGTGTGGTAATATCATGGAGTCGTTACTGTTAACAATAAACTTGGCACCAGTTGCCAATGAAGCTGTGTTACCAGCGCCACCGACTGTGACAGAGTCATAACTTGCACCAGAGTGTGCCCATAATACTGTGGTATCGTTTGCACCTGCTACGTAGAAGTCGGCACCCACCGCTCTGCTTACGTTAACGTTAGCACCAGTGTTGACCAACACGTTAGCACCAAAGCCTGCGCCACCTGCAACTACCAGCGCACCTGTTGTTACTGTGGTTGTTGGTGTTGTTGCGTTGGCTACCAAGTTACCAGCATGTATTGATGTGCCTGATGTTACCAATGTTGTAAATGTACCTGCTGCCGCTGTTGTGGCACCAATTGGGGTACCATTTACACTACCACCGGTGATTACAGCATTACCTGAGCTGAAGTTTGTACCTTGCAAAGTGGTAAACGAACCGGATGTCATACCAGTTGTACTACCGCCTGTGATTACAGCATTACCAGTTGCAAAACCAGTTGTGGCATTAACATATTGACCAGCCAACTGTGTGAATGCACCAGTTGAAGCTGATGCGGCACCAATCGGAGTGCTGTTAACACTACCACCTGTGATTACAGCGTTGGCTGTACTAAATCCTGTTGTGACCAAAGCTGTGGTAAATGTACCAGTTGAAGCTGTTGTTGCACCAATTGGAGTACTGTTAACACTACCGCCTGTGATTACAGCATTACCTGAACTGAGGTTTGTACCTTGCAAAGTGGTAAACGAACCAGATGTCATACCAGTTGTACTACCGCCTGTGATTACAGCGTTGGCTGTAGCAAAGCCGCTTGTGGCGTTAACATACTGACCTGCCAACTGTGTGAATGCACCAGTGCTGGCTGTGGTTGAACCAATTGGAGTATTTTGAACACTACCTGCATAAATTGCGCCACTGACACCAGCACCGCCAACAACAACCAATGCACCAGTTGATGTTGATGAACTTGCTGTACCCGAGTTGGCAACCAAGTTACCAGCAACAATTTCAACACCAGATACCAATTCTGTTGTGGTGTTGATGTAGGTCAATGTACCAGAAACTTTTAAGTTACCGCCAATATTAACATCGCCTACAACGCCAACACCACCAGCCACTGTCAATGCGCCAGTTGTTGTAGTTGTGGAAACGTTGGTTGATTTGATTGCAACCACGTTGGCCTGAGTAATACGCATTACTTCGTTGTTGGTGTTGATACCTTGCACAGAAAAAACGATGTCGTTTGTGTAGCCGGTACCAATGATCAAGTTACCGCCACCTGTGGTAGCATTACCCCAGTTGAACAAGTAAGCGTCGTTTGGTTTAATCAGACTGTAGCCAGGGTAGTTGTAGGTACTACTTGCAATACCCATGTCAAGGTATGTGTCATTTAGCGTACCGTTGTTTGGACTTAGGAAAACGTCTGTACTGGCCAATGGACCTGCGTTGATGTTTTGTCCATTGATAATACCAGCGTAGTTGTTCATGTTGGCAGTACTTTGTACAATCGCCTGTGGCTCTGGCAAATAACCGCCTGTGATACCAGCAAACAATGCACCAGCACCACCGGTGTTACCGTAGAACTCACCGTAGTTGGTAGAAATGGATGTTGCTATAGCGTTGATGTTACCAGCAACATACAAGTTACCAGCAATGTAAGCACCACCGGCTAACTGTAATGCGCCTGTTCCAATACCGGTATTTTGTGTAGTGTTGGTAAGGTTGATAGGACCGGCCACTGTCAAGTTACCACTGATACCTGTACCACCTTGTACTACCAATGCACCGGTTGTTGTGCTGGTACTGGCTGTGCCTGATGCAGCAACAATGTTACCGCTGTGGATTGATGTGCCTGTTGATGTTATTGTTGTAAATGCACCAGTTGATGGTGTTGCGGCACCAATTGGTGTACTATTAACACTACCGCCTGTGATTACAGCATTGGCTGTGGCAAAGCCACTTGTGGCATTTAAATAGGCACTGGTTAGCTGTGTAAACGAACCTGATGTTAATCCTGTTAAGCTACCGCCAGTGATTACTGCATTACCAGTACTGAAGTTTGTGGCTACCAATGTTATCACGTTACCGTTGGTAGCGTTCAAGTTAACTGGTGTTGTCGTGGTAGAAGTTAATGTTGTAAATGCACCAGTTGAAGCTGTTGTACTACCAATTGGAGTATTTTGTAAACCGCCTGTTGCGGCTGTGATTGCACCAACCGACACAGTGATACCACCGGTTGTAATAGTTGCGCTGTTGCTGGTCAAGTTACCTAACTTGACGTTGGCAAAGCCCGAATTTGTCAAGCCAGTGATTGCGTTACCACTGGTACTGGTTGCGATTGCCAAGAATGCGCCGGCATTTTCGTCCCACACAAACGCAGTATTAACAGAACCGTAGCCGGCCAAGCTGGCCCAGTTACGATTGACAATGATACCAATGTCGTAGTTGGTCAAGCTGCCAGTATAGCCGTTGTTGAATGTTACCAACGGATCTTGGATATATGTGTTGACTGAGTTGATTGTGCTGGTATTACCACCAACACTCAAGTTACCAATAATGGTAACGTTACTGTTAAGGGTTAAGTTTGGATTGAAGACCGAGCCGACCAGTGTTCCCGGTACCAGACGTGTATAGTCAATGGTATTAACTGTAATCTGGTTATTTTTTATTCTTGTTAAATTATTAGTAGTCACAGCGCGATATCCTTTATAATTATCGGTATATAGTTATTTATCGCAGTCGTGAGAAAACGGTCCTTGTGGTGTTGATTTTGGAAGGACTTGGGGAATTTTTAAGTTGTGTCGTTGATCAGAATCTGACCAAGAAGTTGATATTAATATTTAGTCGATTTAGAAAACACCGCCGGTTAATGCCACTCTTTTCCAGGTATTTGTAGCAGTACACACATAGATATAGTTGGCATCCCAAGCAATTTGTCCAGCTGTGCCGGTTGATGTAGATGTTTTTGTTGCGAGTGGTGCCAATAAAACACCGCCCAAGGTTAAATTTCCTGTCACAGTCAAATTGTCTGTCAAGGTATTGTTGATTGTGACAGCCGCACCCAGGAATCGCACATCAACAATGTCACTGGTCAACGGAACTTCTGTAAATGTTATTTGATTACCAGCCACAGTATAGGCCACAGTGGGGTTTTGCAAGGTACCGTTGATACTTACAATGACACCACTGGCAGTGGTTGATTGAGACAATGTATAGGTTTGACTAACACCGTCGGGTGTGATCTGCTGATCAATAACGGTGTTGGTGATTGGAACCCAGGTTGATCCTTCGTAATATTCCAATGACGGAGTGTCAGTGTTGAAGCGGATCATTCCGTTGTAACCGGCTGGACGAGTAGCACTACTGCCCACTGGAACTTGTATGGCTCCGCCGCCTGCAAAGGCAATCACATTGCCGGTGTTGCCAAAAATGTAGTCTGCGTGTACATTTCCATAAAATTTTGAATTCACGTTGCCAGGATTTAGATTGCCTGTGTAAGTTGGCAAATATACCTGTACGTTGGCGTTGCCATATGCGGCCGGACCAATGTACAAGTTGGCATAACTTTCAAACGAGCTGACATTGGCATTGATGGTGTTGATCAGAGTGGCTTGGCTGGCAGCATTGGCATTGGCATACAGTTGGTATGCACCCAGGTTGGCGTTGATCGCGGAAACATTGGCGTTGATGCTGACCACAGCCGGCACAGTATTGGCGTCAACAAAACTGGTACTACCAGTTCCATCTGTGATCAATACTCCATCAACAGTTGTGTAACCAGGTACGCTTAAAAATAAATTGCCTGTGGTGACCACATTACCAGCAATGTTGGTAATGTTGCCCAGTATGTTGTCCAAGGTGTTGATAGCAGTGGCCACGTCCATACCTGTGGTAAGCGCACTGGTACCGTACCCATCATGTGATATTGGTGTTGTACCAACAACGATATTATTGGCGGTAAAACCTTCAAGTCCAGCCAACAGAGCCAGTGATCCAAAAGCCAAGTTGCCGGCACCGTCGGTGTAGATAATTTGATCCGGGGATCCACCGGTAAGTGTGATATTGCTGATACTGCCAAATGCCACTTTGCCTGTGGTGCTGGAAATTGAGTTGTTGTAAACAACAATGTTGCCCAACTGTGCATTGCCATTGACATCCAAGGTATACTGCGGACTGGCATTGTTGATACCCAGCTGATTGTTGTTTACATCAAAATAAACTGTGGGTGTTGGTGATTGTAAAACATTTGAAACAATAGAAAGATTGGTACCCTGGCGTTCCAGAGTACTGTTGAGCATTGGGCCGCTGATACGTGCTAATGCCATTTATTGAGTCCTAAGCTGGCACGTTGGTGCTGTTGATGTTGTGGATTACAATAACCTGTGTCGGACTTGCATTGGTATATGCTGGTGGTGGTGACGCCAAGAATGTGATTGAGTAGCCGCTTACTGTGTAGTTTGTGCCCGGCTGTTGATATACTCCACCAACAAATACTGCAACCGCAGTTGGGTCTGACTCAGCCTGGCTCATGGTGAATACCTGTGTGGTACCATCACCTGGGAAGTTGTCAACTACCAATTGTACTGTACCAATTTTGGCAACCGAACTCCATGCGCCATTGTAATAAAATTCAATGCGACTGGTGGTTTGGTTGAATCGAATCAGACCATTGACCGGCGCATCACCGTAGGCACTACTTGGTACGATTGGCAAACGTGCTGCAAGGCTGGTACTTTTGCCTATAAAAGGATTTTTAAGATATCTGGCCATTGTTAAATTCCAATATAGCTCACTGTTGCAGTTACTGAGCTGTTTGCACTTACGTTGGCATAGATTGAATCGCCATTGGCTAAAATAATTTTTTCTGTATCCACTACCAAGGTGTTTTGTGCAGTCAAGGCCACATTTGAATAGACAATGGTACTGGCATTGGCCTGCTTACCATTGGGCACCAACCACACGTTTGCTGTTGCACCGTTGTTGGTGTAGTTGCAAAAATGTATTACCGTGGTAGCACTATTGTTGGTACTTGTGTATATTGAACTTGCTACTGTTGTTACGTTCGAGTTGATGATTGCCATTTAGGTTGTCCTATCCAAAAATAATACTAAATGCAACCGCGGCTGATTTGGTTGCAAGTTCTTGTTGTGTTCCGTTTGTGTTGTCTACAAACAATCCTGATTTACCACTGCTGACTGTACCAGTGTACAAAGTCACTGTGTTGGCAGTATCGTACAAAGAAATTCCAGTGATGTTGATATTGCCCACCACCGAGCCGGCAGTTAAAATATTACCAAAGGTTGTTCCGTTGTTGGTCAATTGCCAAGTGGTTGTGGCTTCGTTCCATCGAACAAACACATTGGCCCCAACTGGTCGATAAACACCAATTGATGCGTTTAAATTCACCGCCGAGTTGGTATTAAACATCAATACGTCATCGGCATTAACAGTTGCACTATTGATTGTGGTAGTGTTGCCAATGATATTCAAGTTACCATTAACGGTCATTGTTGGAACGTTGATTGTGTAACTGTCGGGAATATTCTTTATTGTAGCCATCGATTAAAAACCTTAATTTAGTAGTATTTATGCTCGAGTCAAGATCAAGATTTCAATAAAAAACCCGCCGTAGCGGGTTTTTAATGTTGCTTACAACTATTAAACTGCGTCAGGAATTTGTACAAAACCCACTGTACCAGCTGCTGCATCTTTTAGGTATGGGTTAGCTGTTGTTGGTAGTTGACTCCAATAACGATACTTGTTACGATAACCATAACCATCTGTACCAAAGTCCCAAACCCAACGGTTTGTCAACTTGCTGGCAAAGAAACCAACTTCCATTGGTGCGCTTGGGCTAGCATTTGCCGCTGTAACTGCTTGTGGTGTGTAGCCAATTGTTACGTTGGCAATAGAACCAACTGTGGCATTGATAGCTGTAATAGTTACGTTACCGCTGATACCTGTGTTCATAACTTTTGCGCCAACTACAAAACCAGCTGTACCACTTGGTGCTGTGTTTGCTGCTGCTGTGCTGTATGTCATGTATGTACTTGTACTTGTGCCACTAACTTGTGTTGCCACGTTAGCCCAGTATGTTATACCAGTGTAAACTGGAATTGAAACTTGACCTGGACCGCCATCTGGCACCATGCTGTTTACCAGTGTGCAAATTTTCTTTGTTGTGCCATCGCTGCACAAAAACTTGTGTTCGCCTTTGGCACGTAACAAACTGGCATTGGTTGGACCATTACCTGTGTCTGCCTGAGGATGAATTTGAGGACCAGCTTGAGTGTAAACACCACCAACTGAACCAGGATAGTAAGTGATACCACCAGAAGTGATTTGATCTGGGCCTGTGTGTTGATCTGTACGTTGACCACCTGCTGTAGGTGTCTTGCTAATTTTTAGTTTTGCCATTTTATTTCTCCTTTGCCACTCAGGGCGTTAGCGTTCTAGGCTACCCGGAGTGGTGCTCCGAGAGTTACTCGTGTGAGTGAACACTTATATTTATGACACAGTCAATAAAAAAGCACCCAAAGGTGCTTTTTGACTTGATGTAAAATTAATGTTGGGCGTGACCAACAACTGGGTTGGCAGTTGTGATTTTTGGCTTTGCCGCTGTTTGAATGGTAGTCGGTGTGGAAGCAACTTTGATTGTTGCGCCAACCACAGCCGGTGCGGTTACCGTAGCTTTGGGTTTTGCTGCCGTTTCTGGTGGTGGTGTGCGTGTGGTCATTGATTAACTCTGTGGAGTATTTTTGGCCATTGCCTTGGTCACAACAGTACCGTTGTCGCTGTTGGCGCCACGATATGTTGCTGTACCAGTTTGTGCCGATACTGTACCGACGCTGGTATAAGATGCTGTACCTGTTGCTGGACCTTGTGTGCCCAATGTACCTTTAACTGCTGTGCCAGCTACACTTGGAACACCTGCTTTGTAAATTGTTGTTGTTGTCATTGCGTGACTCCTGTGATATTAGTAATATTTATGTTTTGGTCAACAAAAAAGGACCTTTCGGTCCTTTTCTGCCTTCCCATCCCTGGGTTGTGTTTTAACTTTCGTTAAATCAGTTCTGTCTGATTATTGGAAAGATAAGTTAGCTACAGCGATCTCGCCAACATAGTCACCAGCGTTACCTAGAGATGACGCTGTGTTTGTCAACTCTACATAACCATAACGTGTCATAAATGATACGACTGGTTCGAATGTTGTTGGATCAAGAACAACACCAGAGCTCATCAAAGGAATATATGGGCAATAGAACGCAGCTGCATCAGCTTCGCTTGAACCCTTATAACCAACTAGAACTGCTTGGCTGTCATTTGCATAACCGTCAACATAAATCTTCATTGCACCGTTCAAAGTACCAACAAACTTGGTGTTTGTAGGAGCTTCAAATGTACCTTCTGTAGTACGTGCAAATGCAGATGTTGTAGCACTTTGTAGTACTGTTAATGAAGCTGGACTTACAACTGCCCAGTTACCAGCACCACGACGTGTACGTTGAGCGATCAAGTTAGCTGTACGGTTGATTAGAACTGCCAAAGCAGCATGCTCATCACCAACGAATGTAGCTGTACCAGAAACAGCAGACTGATCAAATGTGTAATCAGTTGCAGCTAGGGCACGTAGACTACCAAGAATCTCTTGGTCAATCTCAACTGTGATCTCTTGAGCCAAAGCAGCCATGATTTCAGCTTCAACATCCAAACCGTGCATAGACTGAGCGTCTTGAGCGGCTTCAAATGTCCAACGAGCTGACAATTTGCGTGTCTTAGCTTCAACTACTTGTTTCAAGATTTGAACGTTGATACGGTTACCAGCTACACCTTCAAGACTTGAAGTTGTTGTAGCTTGGCCAGTAGTATTACTACCAGAGTAAGCAACGGCAATTTTGAATGGGCTCAATGCCTCATCACCAGCAGTAGTGCTTGTAGCGTATGCAGAACCGTCAGCAACGGAATCAGCGTAACGTACACGCAATGTGTGGATTTGAGCTACTGGGCCTGTCATTGGTTGTACACCAACGATTTCGTTAGCGATAACTGTTGGCATAACACGACGGATAACTGGTAGAATTACACGGTTAAGTGTAGCTACGTTACCTGCTTGTGTTGCACCGCCTGTTGCGTTTTCAGCTAACATTTTACGAGTGTTCTCAAGGATTACACCCATTGTTGTACGACGTGAACCGTTAAGTCCTTCTAACAGGGCTTCTTTGGTTTCGCCCCAACGGCTTTCTAATAATGCTTGTGTCATGATATTTCCTCTTTCCTTTTAGGGTTTATTTAAGCCCTGCTAAACGTTTCATTTCATAAACATTTGACATTACGTCAGGTGCTTGTGAACTTTCAACGGCAGTTTTAGCAGTTTTATCACCAGTTACTACTGCACGACTTTCGTTCAATGCTACAGCTTTAGGAGCTGGAGTATTAACACTTGAGTTGTTCAATACAGCTGGTAGATACTTTTCGTATGCAGACTGAAGACGATCGGTCTGTACACTTTCAAGAAGGTCACGCATGATTGCGGACTTTTCCTTGTTCAAAGGTTTCAACATTTCTGCAAGTTTTTCCTTGCGTTCTGCTGATTCTTTGATAATACGAATTTCTGTTTCTTTTGATTCAACTAGAGCTTTCTTTTCTTCAATTGCTGATACTGCTTCAGACAATTTAGCAGTTACCTTCTCAACTTGAGATTGTAACGTACGGATCTGCTTGTTCTCATTCAAATGAGTACCTGCAAATTCGCTTGCGAATGCTTCGAATAGACGACGACCAAACATGTTCTCGCGAGCAATTTGGATATCTTCTTTTAGTTGAGTCAGTTCTGACTCTAACGAACTGGTTACGGCCTCTTTTACTGCGGCGGCAGATTGTTCAACAAATTTCTTCTGGATTTCAGCCAATTTGGCTTTGCCTTCAGCAACTAAACGAACCTTGGTTTCCACCACGGCACGCTTGTCTGCTTCAAATTCTTTGATTTCTTCTGCTAAAGCACGGATAGTAAATGACTCGAGTTTGCTGATAGCATTCTCGTATGTCTTACGATCTGCACGTAGTTCTTTGATTTCTTCACTTAGTTTTGCAACCATGAAGTCATTAAACTTACCTGCGCTTTCAACCATGGTGCGTTTGAATGCCACACGGTCTTCCGCTAATTGTCGTTTTTCGTCTGCGAACTCTGAAAGTTCAGCAGTGAGAGACTCTGTAACCATTTTGTCTAGAGCTTCAACCATTACAGCTTTGTCATGTTGATAACGTTGAGCAAATTCTTCGCGTAATTCTGCACGAACTTGTTCCTTGGCTTCAGTGATGCGTGATTCCCAAGCTTCAGCAATAGCCTGCTTGGTATCTTCATTAATGATTCCGTTATCCAACAATGGTTTGATAGCATCTAACATTGGATATTTCTCCTATAGTTTTAAATCTTTGATCAAGGCTTGAATGCCTTCTTTCAGGTACTTCTGTACTTTTTGATCTTGAGCGGCTTCACGTGCCGTTTCAAATACCTGCATACCACCACGCATGTTCATCAAGCCTTCATAGATGGCTTTTGGATAAGCATGAGGTGCGCTAGGTTGTGCTACGATGTCAACGGTAATGATCTCAAAATCACTAACGTGTCCACTTCCGTCACTGACATTGCCAGATCCACGTGAGCTCACACCCAGCTTGACGCCAGATGTGATCATAGCTTTAACTAATTCGCCCATTGGAGTTGGCAATACCTTTAATTTTCCGTACCCTGCAGGGCCATCCATCCACATTTCTGTGATGATATGACTAACACGGTCCAAGTTAATCTTGAGGTCATCTGGGTGATCTACTTCACCTAACACAGAGTACCCGCCTTTGATTTGGTCATTGATAGTTGAAACTGCTTTTTCAATTTCGTGAACGGGATAAACACGTTGGTTGGCATTTTTAACGCCGCCCTCGATGAATATCCCTTTCATATAGAGGTCTTTACCTTTTCCGTCGGCAGAGTCTGTGGACTCAACCACAATCCCTGCCCGGTCAAACGATAAATGCTCTTTTAGGTACAAAGCCATTTTGTTTCCTATCTATGTACGATTAACGTACTTTACCACCAATTTCACTCTTCTTGTTGATAGAAGCCTTTTCAGACGTGCTACCAACTTTCTTACCTGTTTCTGTGTCGCCGTTTTTCTCAGCGCCGTGACCAGCAGGTTCAGCTTTTAGCTTTTTGTCGCCGCCAGGTGTGTTACCTACGTTGCCAATTAGCTTGCCTTCGCCTTTGCTGTATTCATTGCTTGGCTTAGGAATTGATTTGCCGTCTGGTGATTCGTTGTCGCCTTTGCCACTAACAATGTTAGAAGCTGTGCCACCAAAGTCAGCGCCTGGGCCTACTGAGCCTGGTTTTGCATTAACACTAACTTTCTTACCTGCTGCACCAACTGCTGTACCTTCAGCTGCATCACCTTCGCCGCCGTAGATATCACCAATACGGTCTACGTATTCGCGCATCATTTCAGAAGTAGATAGTTTACGTGATTTGGATTCTTCAGTCTTTTTAGCTTTAGGCTCTTTGGACTCTTCTTCCTCTTCCTCTTCTTCCTCTTCGTCGGCTTCAAACATGTGAGCGGATTCTTCTTCCTCTTCTTCGCCTTCTTCGTCGCCCATTGCTGGAGCTTCATTGTGGCCCATGATTTCGTCAAACTTGGATAATAGCTCATCCAACTTGGCGTCAATGTCCATTACTTTGTCTTCAATTTCTTCGTGCTCTTCTTCTTCAGAATCAGCATGCATAGCCAGTTCGTCACCAACTTCAGCATCGGCATCGGCGTCATGATCCAATTCCATCTCGGAACCTTCTTCATCTTCTTCACCAACTGATTCTTCGTGTGTTAGTTCGTCGACCATTTCTTCCACGTCGTTCTGACCGTGTACAGTTTCTTCCATAGACTCTTCGTCCATGATAGATTCATAAATGTCGCGTGATTTTTCTACTACGATGTCGTGAAATAAATCACGAGCTTTTTGATCTTCATCATTAATGATGTATTCAATTAACTTTTCAAACTTGTTCATAGGAACTCCTTTTTATAAATGGCTTGTATAGTATTTACAAAACTGCGTATATATTGGAGTTAAATGGGTATTTTTTGAAGGATTTTGAGGAAAAGCTACAGAATTGTTACAATTTTACCGAAGAAATGCTACAATCCCAGAGGACCGCCGCCCATTTCTGGTGCAGGAGCATACTGCTTTGATACGCCTTGCAATTTCTTTTCGTGTTCTAATTTACGCACATCATGACTCTGTCTCAGCTGATGCAGGTGCGCCAACGTAAGTCTGGTCTTGCGTGTGTCGTCAATTTTAAGCGCAGAATTATCCGATTTTTCATCGTGATAACCTCTGGGTGCTGGATCAAACAATTCCATGATATTCATACAACTATTTACCAGTTTAGATTAAAGTCCAGGGGCTGCTGTGCCACCTGCGCCAGGACCAGCTGGCGAACCAATGGTTGGAGGACCACCCGGAGTTCCTGCAGCACCGCCACCGGGAACAGCTTCAGGGCCCAGTGCATCCAGCTCGCTGGCTATTCCGCCTGGGCTGATACCACCGGCACGTAGGCTTGGTGCTTCGTTTGGTGCCAATTCAATGTCGCCACGTTCTTCGGCCCAACTTGTTTCGTTTTCGCTGAGCTCTTGTTCGGTCATGCCCAAGTAGCGTTTCATCAACCAACGCTTGGAGAAATATGGCAAAGGTTCCAGCTGTGTAAATGTGGCAATACGTGCGGCATCAATGTCGGCTTGACGATACTGTGCAAAGTTTTGTGGTTCATTGAATGACAAATCAAACAGGCTGGAATCAATGTTGAAACCACGCCAACGCATAAACAGTTTGAATTCTGAATCCAGTTTGTCAGCGATCATGTTTTGCAATCGTTGGCAATACTGGTTGAAACGCCATTCTTGGATCAAGGCAGTACCAACACGTCCATCTGTGTAGGCTTGACTACCGTCTTCGGCTGTGGTAGGCAAGTAGCTGGATGGAATACGCAGTCCGCGGAACAACTTGTTGGTAAAAAAGCGCAAGTCTGTGATCTCGCCCAGATTCTGACCGCCCGGGAATACGTCAACACTGGATCCGCGCCCATCTGCTGTGACTGGAAAAAAGTAATCTTCGTTCTGACTCAATGGATTATAAGTGGCATCCATCATGTTGCCGTTGTTGCCGCCACCGGTCTGTGTGGGAATACGGCGCTGATGTATTTCGTTTTTGATACGTTCTACAAAGGCCATGGCCATGTGCGAAGGCATGTTGCCCACGTCAATCTTGAACACTCTGCGCTCTGGAGCACGTTGCACACGATAGATAATGATCGAGTCTTCCAACAGCTCTTTTTGTTTGAATACTTTGAAAATGTTTTCCAACACTGAGTTACCAAACGGCCAATACACATCCAGGCCTTCGGTCAAGCTGATGTGCATCACATGTTCAGCATTGATGGCTGCTTCGTTTTGTGATTTGCTAAAGCGTGACCCGCCGCCAAACGGACTCTGTGGTTGTGTGTATGCGCCCGATGGTCCACCTGTTTGTGGGTGATTCATATAGGTATCTGTGGTGGCCACTGCGGTAACAGTTAAGTTTTGAAAATTGGGATTTAGATCTTTGATGATGTATTGCTCGGGCTTTTTGCCTTCGCCTTCGTTTACAATAACACGAGTGACTTTTGACATTTCAGTCCACATCAGTTTGAAGTTTTCTGGATCACGGATAAACACTTGGTCACCGTACTTGAGCACGTTGCGTACAATTTTGAACATGCGCTTGTTGAATTCGTTCAAGGCCACCCACTGTTGCAGTTGCTCTTTGAGAATTTTGACTTCGTTGTCAGTGGGCTGTTCCTTGAATCTCAGTGTGAATGCTGTGTGATTTTCCAAGTTCTTTTGGGTACAGAATTCTGCCAGGATGTCCAAGGCCACATTGACTTCAGAGTCCATGTCCATTTGCTCATATTGGTTGTAACGTTCAACTCGATTGGGTTGACCGGTATACACCTCAGGCAAACTGCTTTGATAGTTACGATAACCCGGGTCAACTGAGCGTCCGTTACCTAACGGACTTACGTTACTGGGTAAATTTGAAGTTTTAAAATACTTTTTCCAACCTGCCATGGGATATTCCTGTTTATGCTATATTTATTGTAGGTTAGGCAGTGACAGATAACAAATCTTTCGAAATGTTTCTGTGTTCTTTCATGATTGAAACCATTTCGGTCAAACGATCCAGCATGTCGTCAAATTTGCGACTGGTGCTGGCAGTACTGGTAACCGATCCAGGCCCTTGTATCAATTCTGGTCCGTTTTCGCCCACAATGCCGGTTTGGCCCGGACCCAGTGTGCCGCCGTTGTAGTATCCGCCGGCGCCACCTTCGGTGGGTTGGGCACTGAAGTGCATAGGATCTTTGATTCTGCTCCAATTGCCGCCCCAACCCAGTCCCAGCGAGTTGGCATAGGCCACAGCTTCAGCTGGCAAATCTGTCATTAACTTGGCCTGCATGGGATTTTGAGCTGGATTGATGTCTATGGCAGCACCAAACGAGTGAGCACTTTCATATGTGCCGTTGCTGTCGGTAATCTGCTTGTGATTGAATCCGCCTAAACTATCAATTTTGTAACCGGTGTTGTCTAAGAAATCAACCAGCGACTGGAATCTACTAACCAAATTGGCATTGACAGTGGCTGTCTTACCTGATTTTGATGTGATAGTTCCCATTTTAATATTGGGATCAAATGCTGTGCCAAGTTTTTCGTGGCCCATCTGTTTGATTGCGTTTTTGTCAAAGCCTTGATCTTTTGACCCGCCTGGCGGTTTATTTTTGTCAAATGCTGATCCAGGCGGGTTATTTTGAAAAAACGGATTAAACGAAGTGCCGTCTTTGCGTACAACACTTCCAGGTCGGCCCACTGCTTTTTTGTCAAGCTCGGACCCGGTGCCAGTGGTTCCAGACTCTCCAGGTTTCCCGCCAAGATTCAACAGATACGTTGATGCCGAGATCAATCCGTCAGTAAATCGTTCCAGTGCTTTGCCCAACGCACTATCTGTGCCAAACAGCGTGTCCAGTTGAGTTTGTAAATCGTACAATTTATCAACAATTTTTCCAACTCGCCCAATGTCGGCTTCAGCAGTTGCATCCAGCTTTTTCTTGTAGTTTTCAAGATCATCCAGTGATTTAACAAATGCTGCACCGGCTGTGGTCAACGGCTTTTCGGCATTTTTTCTGGCTGCTATTTCGGCATTGACTGAATCTTTGCTGGCAGTGGTCTGACGACGCAGTGAGGATTCGTAGTCATTCAGCATGGTTGCAATTGGATTGTCTTTGAGTGCACCAGCTTGTAAAGTTGTTATGCTTGAGAAATTTTTGGCCGCATTGAGTTCAATATCTGTGCGATCCTGAATAATCTTGGCTGCATTGGCATTGTATGTTTTTTCTGATTGATTGGTAGTGGTCAACAAATCTCTAATGGTTTCGGCGCCCTCAACCACCATGCCCTGAAACTTTAGCGACGCCTTGCTGGTCACTTGTCCTTGCGTGGCCACATATTCTACTGCATACTTGTAGGCTTCCTCGCCGCGGCGGGCACGTATCAACTCCAACGCATAGTTGATGTTGTTTTGTTCATGAACTGATTTTTCTGCCATGGCACGCTGATATGCTGCCATATTGGCACGCTCGTCTTGCTCTTTTTTCAGCTGATCAACATTTTTGCCAGTGAGCGCACTGAGTTCTTTTTGGTTGATCAAATACTCGCGAGCACCTTCTGTTTGTTCGCGAGTCAAGTTGCGTGTGTCTATGCCGTAGGCGGCCTGTAGTGCTATGTAGTCGGTGGTAGCCGTCATCAATGCATCAAAACTGCCGTACATGGCCAACAGTTTGGGATTGTTGTCTCTTAAGATTTTGCCAAATTGCAAAGCACGGTCAGCACCGGCCTGTATGTCGCCACCCAGCAATACCAACTGTTGCGAGCTGGCTGCCACATAGCGTTGGAAGCTGTCCAAGGCCAAGCCGCCCCGTAGCGCAGTCTGACGCATCTGTTCAATGTTGCCGCCAAACGCCATGCCAGACTTGCTGAGCTCGTTGTACAAATCAATGTATTTCTGTGCTCGCTCAATCTGTATCTTGGCTTCGGCAAATGCCAGTTTGGCGCCAGCATCAACAAAGCCAGCAATGGCTTCACTGGCTCGACCAGTGTTGACACCAAATCCAGCAACAGATACACCAACACCGCTGAGTGCTTTGCCGGCTGACTCGATTACCAAACTTACTGTGTCGCCAACTAATTGTAAGGTGGGCAGTACTGCGGTAAATGATTTGTTGCTGTTGTAGATTGACTGACTGGCATCCAGTGCAGATTTGGCAAAGTTGCCAATGCCGCTGGCTAATTTTTTAGCAAAGTCTGCGGTTTTTTGTGCAGCGTCTTCGTCGGCCTTGGTTTTCTTTTCGGTAGCTTCTAATAGATCTTCTTCGGCCTTGATCTGGCGAGCTTTTAATTCTGCATCGGCCTTGGTAGCACCAGTGGCTTTTTGTATTTCTTTGGTTAAATTACGAAGCGCCAGCTGATGATCCAACTCAACTCGAGCTTGACTTTTTTGCATTTTACTGCTGGAGTCAATGGCTGCAGCAGCGGCCTGTGCAGCGGCTGCCAGTCGTTCTAACTTTTCAACTTGCGCTTGATCCAAATCCGCCATGTTTTTAATCTACCCAGTTAACTTATAAGATAAGTATGTTATATCAACTATTTATGGAGACTCAAATATGAGTAATTTAAGTGCCAATCCTTTAGCCAAACATTTTAGACAGCCAGTGCTGTATATCAAACTGCCCAGCGGCGGACGTTGGTGGCCTGAGGGCTCTATAGACATCCCAGTTACCGGCGATATTCCGGTGTATTCCATGACAGCCAAAGACGAAATCACCATGAAAACACCCGACGCACTCATGAACGGTGCCAGTACTGTACACGTGATTCAAAGCTGTTGTCCCAGCATACACAACGCATGGAAAATGCCAGCTGTGGACTTGGACAGTATCTTGATTGCTATTCGTATTGCCAGCTACGGCAAAGACATGGATTTTACTGCCATATGTCCGCATTGCCAGACTACTTTGGAAAAAGCTGTGGATTTGACTTTTATGCTGTCCAAAATTGCGCCAGCTGATTGGACCAAAACTGTCATGGTGGACAATTTAGAAATTATTCTAAAGCCGCAGAGCTACGAAGACTACAACAAAAACAATATTGCAAATTTTGATGAGCAACGTCTCATGCAGGTGGTACAAAACGAAGAACTGTCAGACGATGAAAAAACACGTCAATTTGATGTGCTGTTCCAAAAGCTGATCGAAACCGGCGTTAGCCAAGTCAGCAAGAGCATTGCCGGCATTCGCACCGAAGACGGAATTGTGGTGGACAACCCAGAATTTATCAAAGAGTTCTTGGACAACTGCGACAAGCGGGTGTGGGAGTCGATCAAGGATCGATTGGAAGAAATCAAACAACAAACCAATTGGAACGAAATTACTTTGACCTGTGAAAATGAAACCTGTGGGAAAGAATACATCACACCGTTTATTTTTGAACAGTCTAATTTTTTCGGATAAGGCTTTTGACGTTAACCAATGAGGAGATTGTCGATCTGATTGCTCAGTACGACAAAGAATCAAAAGCCATTAGAAAAGAACTCCTACAGATGTGTTGGTATATGCGTGGTGGTATCAGCTATGAAGATGCTTTTATGCTGAGCAATGAGGAACGCGAACTCATCGGTAAGATTATTGAAAGCAATTTAGAGACTACCAAAGAGTCTGGGCTTCCATTCTTCTAAGATCTGCTTCGCCGATCTATTTCTTTCACTTCGTTCAGAAATGTTTTTCTTCTTTGTTGTTTTTATGCATTATCCAGATTAATTGGTCATAATTCACCGTACAAAACGGTGAACATGACGAGCATTATCCGAGTAGCACAGTCATTCATTATAAAGAGATTTGTCTTACGACAGCGGAGGCGGTTGACCGGTACCCCCTACTCTAGCTTCACATATCAACGGAACCCTAGTAACCCGATAACGAA
>Ga0164296_1002140_pt1 | contig 20004 bp, 5 predicted proteins | sample GEODES057metaG_FD_113533 | JGI IMG/M metagenome (GOLD analysis project Ga0164296, IMG submission 113533) | Dystrophic lake water microbial communities from Trout Bog Lake, Wisconsin, USA - GEODES057 metaG | ecosystem: Environmental > Aquatic > Freshwater > Lake | place: USA: Trout Bog Lake...
AATAAATACTATTATGACCATTACATATCGCGGATTTAGTACACTCAACAGCGCAAAGAAATATTCTTTGACTGATTTTGAGCTGGCTCAACAAGACCTAATCAACTACTTTAGTCTACGCAAAGGACAAAAGTTAATGAATCCCACCTTTGGTACTATTATATGGGACATGCTGTTTGAACCACTAGATGAAGCAACACAAGAAATAATCACACAAGACATTAAAAAAATAGTTGCGTATGATCCACGCTTGCAAGTTGGTCAAGTGGCTATTACACAAAAAGATACTGGATTTTTAGTACAGTTAACTTTGTCATACGTTCCTACCAATCAAACATCAACTATTGAGTTAAATTTTAACAAAAATAGTCAAACACTTTCTGCATCTTAATACCTTGAATTAACTACACATATTATTCCGCCTGATAAATACTTGATATAGGTAATATAGGCAAACAATAATATGGCACAAACCACACGTCAGACCAGTTTATTAGTTCAGCAAGACTGGACTAAAGTATATCAAGCGTTTACCAACGCTGACTTTACCAGCTACGACTTTGAGACTCTGCGTAACAGCATGATCAACTACATCAAAGTCTATTACCCAGAAACATTCAATGACTTCCTAGAATCCAGTGAATATCTAGCACTCATTGACATGATTGCCTTTTTAGGTCAAAGTCTTGCTTTTCGTACAGACTTAAATGCTCGTGAAAACTTTATTGACACAGCACAGCGTAGAGATAGTATTCTTAAACTGGCACGTATGTTAAGTTACAATCCAAGCCGTACCACAGCGGCTTCGGGATTATTAAAGTTTGACTCAGTTAAAACAACTGAAAGTGTTATTGACAGCGCCGGTATTAATCTGGCTAATGCTACAATACACTGGAACGATTTGACTAATGATAACTGGTTAGAACAGTTTACTGCGGTTATCAATGCCAGTTTGATTTCTAGTCAAAACATTGGTAAACCCGGCAATAGTCAACAGATTAACAATATTCAAACTGACGAATATAGTATTGCTATCAATCCAAACTTATTGCCAACTGCACCTTTTACAGTTAACATCCAAGGTAACCCTACTAGCTTTGAAGCAGTAAGTGGAACTAGCGTCGGTGAAACATATATCTATGAAGATGATCCAACTAAAACAGGTCAGTTCAATATACTTTATCGTAATGACAACAACGGTAATGGTAGTAACAATACTGGATTCTTTGTTTACTTTAAACAAGGATCGTTATCGGCTACCAAATTTAATATTACCAATGCGATTCCAAACAACTTTGTTCCTATTAACTCAAACAACATTACCAACACAGACCAATGGTTATATAGTTTAAATGTCAATGGTGGACCGCAAACTAAATGGACACAAGTTCCTGCATTACCAGGATCCAATGTTGTGTTTAATAACTTAACTGATAAAAATCTATATCAGATCAATACATTAAATAATGATCAAGTTAGCTTGGTCTTTGGCGACGGATCGTTTGCTAACATTCCTCAAGGTCAGTTTATATTTTATTATCGTACCAGTAACGGTACAACCTATGCTATCAACCCAAATGATTTAGCTAGTGTAAGTATTAACTTCAACTATGTAAGTAAAAATAATACACTAGAAAATATGACAGTTATTGCCAGTCTAAAGTATACAGTAACTAACGCCAATGCGGCACCTAGCTTATCAAGTATTAAGACAGCGGCACCACAACAATACTACACACAGAATCGTATGGTAACTGGCGAAGATTATAATATCTTCCCAACAACCAAATATACCAGTATTCAAAAGGTTAAGGCAATCAATCGTACCAGTAGTGGTGTAAGTTTATACTTAGATGCCATTGATCCTACTGGTAGTTATAGCTCAACAAACATTTTTGCTGACGATGGTATCTTGACTGCTAACAATACTACTAGCACAACTACATTTAGTTTTTTAACTTCTAACGACATTTATACTGCCATCTACAATCAAGTTATTCCAGCGATTGACAGTACAGAAATGCGTAACTATTACTATGGAACATATCCACGTTACAGCACTAGTACCGCACTAGGTGGCAATGTGGTATTCTATCAAACTAGTAACAGCACATCAACTAGTTCTGGATTCTTGGCCAATGTTATAACTGGTAATACCTTACAAGTTGGTCCTGGAGTTAGCGGTAACCTACAATATGTTGCACCTGGTGCAAGCCTGCAGTTTACAGCACCTGCTGGTTATTACTTTGATGCACAGCACGTTATTAAATCTGGTACACCTACCTTGGGCACAGACAGTTTAAACTTTTATGCAACTGTTTCCAGTGTTGTTGCTAATAACAACTTTACTACACCAAGTCAAGTAACATTTGCTACAGTAGTGCCCAATGGTGCTGTTTTGAGCGATGTTAACTTGTCTGGCGCCAACAGTATTATTCCGCCTTACATGAATGATTTACCATTGACCTTGATTCCGACCATAACTAGTCAGATTAAATCAAACTTAAACTTTGGTCTAACATATGATCAACTAAATCAAACTTGGATTAATATTCCTCCTTCAAGCATTGGCACAAGTACCAACTGGCTATTAAAGTTTACCTACAATGCAGGCCTATATACTATTACATATAAGCAACTAGAATATACATTTGCCAGTGCTGGCACTACTAATTTTTACTTTGATCCAACTGTAAGTGTTTACGATAGTACCACAGGCTTAACCATTACAGACAGTATCAAAGTTTTAAAAATCAATGACAAGCCTGCACCTAACACTAATGTTCCATTGGGTCAAGACATTATCTGGAAAATTTACAATAGTAAAGTAGAGCCAGACGGTTATGTAGATCAGAATGTTGTATTAATCACCTTCCCAGATACACAGATGCCAGGGGTACCGGATAATCCAGAGTTATTCACTGATGTTGCTGGATCTAATTCTAGTCGCAGTGGCTTGTATTTCCAATACAAACACAATGCTCCAGCACGTAGTCGAATTGATCCAACACCGGTTAATCTTATTGACTTATATATTTTAGTTGCATCTTATACCAGTGCATACATAGCTTGGTTGCGTGATTTAACTGGCACAGTACAAGAACCTATGCCGCCAACATCAAGCAGTTTAGAAATTGACTATGCTGGGTTAGATGACTACAAAACAGTTAGTGATACAATCATTTATAATCCTGCACAGTTTAAACCACTATTTGGCTCTAAAGCAGATCCTAGTCTACAAGCACGTTTCCAAGTAGTTAAGAATCCTAGTGTTGGTATTACTGACAACGAAATCAAAACACAGGTAATCTCAGCGATTAACAATTACTTTGATCCTAATAACTGGGACTTTGGTGATACATTCTACTTTAGTGAATTGGCCGCTTATTTGCACAGCACACTAGCGCCTAATATTAGTAGTGTGGTTATTGTTCCATCAGACAGTAGTTTAGTATTTGGTAACTATTTCCAAGTTAACGCTGAACCATGGGAAATCATTACATCGGCTGCAACAGTAAACGATATCGACATTGTGTCCGCAGTAACTGCCGCACAACTAGGTATGAGTGGTATTAACTTTGGTTCTACACAATAATGGCACTATTAAACACTATTAACTTTTTACCTGAAGCATTTCGCTCAGACACCAACCAACGTTTTCTTGGCGCAACAATGGATCAGTTGTTTACGCCAGGTGTTAATCAACCAGTTAATGGATACATTGGTCGTACGTTTGCACCTACATATAAACTAGGCGATAACTATGTACCAGAACAAAATTCAAGCAGAGCTAACTATCAACTTGAAGCTGGCGTAGTTGTTACAGATGATAATAAAAATATTACATTTACAGCAGGATATTTAGATTTATTAAACAGTATCAATACAAACTCAGGTCCAGCTAATAATATAACTGCTAATCATCGGCGATTATTTTCTGCAGAAAGTTATAACTATGATGGTCACTTTGACTATGATAAGTTTGTAAACTATTATAACTACTTTTGGTTACCTAACGGTCCAATGTCAGTTAATGTTTCTGTAAACAAAGTTCCATATCAAGCCACTTATGATGTAACACGCAGTACACAAGTAGGCGGCTATACATTCTCTGGCGTTGGCCCACATCCTAATACACAACTAACACTAGCACGTGGTGGTACATATACATTTAACGTTGATCAACCTGGCTCACAGTTTTGGATTCAAACTAGTCCTGGTGTTAGTGGTCTTGATCCTAATATTGATACAGTTACTACACGTCAAGTCTATGGCGTAGCCAACAATGGTACCGACAATGGTACGGTAACATTTAAAGTTCCTTTAGCAACAGCCCAGGACTTTTATTCCAACATGCCTATTGTTACCCCATCTACAGGTAGTACTACGGTAGCAGTTTCATTTCACTATACTGATGTACAAAACCAATTGGTCAGCAACTTCCTGACTAAGTTCCCGTCAGGACTTGATGGCATTAACAATCAAAGTTTGTTAACTGGTACAACATTTATTTTTATTAATAACGATTTATCTGATGCCGCTTGGACTAATCCGACAGATCCGTTTGCAGTAAAAATGGCCGAAATACAAGCTGCCAATCCAACAGGATATTTGTCTGACCCCGATTATATTACTGCTAAATCTTTATTGAATTCAACATCGGGCGTAGTTTCTAAAACAAATCGTACAAGTATTTGGAAAATTAAACTAGTTCCACTTGGCAACGATTATGTAATGCAGTTACTGATTGATACAGTACTCAAGCCTCAGCAAAAAGTTTTCATCACGTCCGGTCAAACTTATGCTGGTAATCAATTCTGGTTAGATAATAATCAACATTACGAAACAGTTCCAGCAATAACAGCCGGTTTAGATTATCTGTACTACCAGGACAGCAATAATCCTGGATTTACAGGACAAATCAAGTTAGTTGATAATTCAACTAGTACTCTTGATATCAATGCTGACATTATTGGTAGTGTTGGATATACTAGTCCCAATGGTGTAATTTTTACCAATGGATTAAAAGTTGCATTTGACAGCGATGTAACACCTGCTACTTACGCTAACAACGAATATTATGTTGAAGGGGTGGGAACCAGTATTAATCTAGTTCCGGTTGCAGATCTGATAGTACCAGAACCGTTTGGTGAAAATATTGAAACTGTTCCTGATTATATCACTATTAATCGTGCGGCACAAGATTTAAATCCTTGGACGCGATACAATCGTTGGTTCCACAGAGACGTTATCACAGCCACAGCTGAATACAATAATACTGTAGCTGACTACGGCGACAATATTTCTGCACGTCGTAGTATCATTGAGTTTGAACCAAACCTACAACTATTTAACTACGGCCGCCAAGCTACAACTAGTGTATCTTATATTGTAACTGCATCAACTGATGCATTTAATGATTTTGAAGGAAAAACAACTGCCGCAATAGATGGGGTTACTCTAGTCAACGGAGACACAGTTATTTTTGCCAATGACTATGATACTGCTATTATCAATGAAGTATGGGAAGTCCAATATCAACAGATCATTGACATGCCATATTTGACTCTAAACAAGACAGCGACAGATCCAGTACTGCCTGGAGAGAATGTACTAGTTACCAAAGGATCTCATGCTGGTTATACATTTGCATTCGATGGCAGCGCATGGTCACAATGTCAACAAAAGACCAATGTTAATCAAGCACCACTATTTGATGTTGTTGACAATGATGGATATAGCTTTGGCGATACTACAGTTTATACTGATAGCACGTTTGCTGGAACAAAATTCTTTGGATATGCACAAGGCACAGGCAATAATGATGTAGTATTAGGTTTTCCTTTACAATATCAAAACTTCAATAACATTGGCGATATTGTATTCAGTAACTTCTACGATACAGATACATTTACTACTGATGCAGGCACGATCAATGTCAACACCGGATATATTGTTAAAAATACTGATCTAACTGCTACAACCAAGTTAACTAACTGGGTAACTAATGTTGAACCAACTGAACAGTTCCAGATCTTTACTAGATTCTTTGAAGGTTTTGTCATTGAGTACAAAGGTGCTCAAACAGCATTCGTTCAAATCGATGTACTACCAACAGCGGAAACAACTGTACCTCATCTTAAAGTCTATTTAAACAATGCGTTATTAGTAGAAGGTGTTGATTATGTAGTAGACATGATTGGTGTGTACTATGCTGTATTGTTTACCACAATGCCAGAGATCAATGACAAGATTGATGTTAAAATCTTTAGTTCAGGCTCAAGTCAAATAGGCTATTACGAAATACCTGACAACTTAGATTTAAATCCGTTGAATGAAAACTTTGACACTATTACTCTTGGTCAGATTCGTACACACTACGATAAGCTAATAGAAAATACTACAGTTAATTCAACAAACCCAATCCCAACACAGGATAACTATCTTAAAAAGCAAGGCGGAACACTACGTCAGCATTCTGCTCCATTAGTATATGCACTATCATTTTTAAATGATCCAGATTTTAGTTTTGTTGATGGCATTACGTTAGCCAAAAAAGAATACACTAAGTTTAAACACAAGTTCTTAAGCCTGTGCAACAAATCATCTGATATTGACTACAATAATCCGGCTGCCGGAGTAGATGCAATACTACAAAGTATTAATGTATTAAAGAACAGTAGCTTCCCTTGGTACTATAGTGATATGGTTCCACAAGGCAGTAGTTATAACGAAATTGTCTATACAGTTCTTAATGCTCGTCAGACTAACTATGAAATCAATTCTTTATTTGACAACACAGTTTTAAGTAATCGTGCCATACTAGTATACGTCAACAGTCAACAACAGATACTTGGAGTTGATTATACATTTAGTACTGTTAGTCCAACTTTAATCTTTAATAATGAGTTCACAGCCGAGGATGTAGCAAATGGTACAAAGATTACCATTAGAGATTATGCCAATACTGATGGTAATTACATTCCAGAAACTCCAACTAAGTTGGGACTGTACCCAAAGTTTACTCCATTGATGTATGTGGATAACACATATCAAACTCCTACAACAGTTATTCGCGGACATGACGGTAGTATAACTCCAGCATTTGGCGACTTCCGTGACGATTATCTATTAGAGTTAGAGCTCCGTATATACAATAATATCAAAGCAGATTACAGTAAGAATGTTATTGATTTATATGATACCATACCGGGACGTTTCAGAACTGGCGATTACAGTCTAACTGAATTTAATCAAGTACTCGAACAAAACTTTTTAACTTGGGTTGGTACTAACAACGTTGATTATACAACAAACAATTTTTATGATGTTAACAACCCATGGACATGGAACTATGGATCCTTCCCTGATGTAATAGATGGTTCTAGTTTACAAGGGTCTTGGCGTGCCATTTATAACTATTGGTTTGATACAGATACTCCAAATCTAACACCTTGGGAAATGCTAGGCTTTGCCAGTGAACCAAGTTGGTGGGCAAGCCGTTATGGTGTTGGTCCTTATACTGATGGTAATACCCTATTATGGGAAGACTTGTCTAATGGCTATATCTGGAACAATGGCGCACCGTACTACGACACACGTTTTGCACGTCCTGGATTAACAGGTTTTATTCCAGTTGACTCTGCCGGCAATCTAATAGATCCTACACAGATTCCTTTAATCAAAACTTATGTTTCTTCGACAGCTAGCAATGCATTTTTAGCAGGGCAACAAAGTCCTGCAGAAGTAGCATGGCGTCGCAGTAGTGACTATCCTTATGCTGTACAGATGACGTTGGCATTACTACGTCCAGCACAGTATTTTGCTACACAACTAGATACAAGTCGCTTTTCTAATAGCCCACAGACTGGACAGTTCTCTAACTCATCTAATAGAAAGATTTCACCAAGTCTATTGACTGTTAACGGTAACACCAACAGTACAACTGGTGCCATTGATCGTACAAGTGGATATATCAACTGGGTTGGTGATAGCATTAAGAATCTTGGCATAGATCCGGTATCAACATTGATTGATTATTTTTCAAACTTGTCTGTTCGTTTGAACTATAAAGTCGCAGGCTTCACTGATAAAAATTTAATAACAGTAAGTGCTGAACAAACAAGCCCTGGTAGTACAAGCGGTAGCATTATTATTCCGGATACTAACTATCAAGTTTATTTAAATAAATCAGTGCCAATCGGCTCGGCCGTATATAGTGCAGTCATCGTTGAAAAAACTTCAACCGGCTGGAGTGTAACTGGGTATGATCCAACTAATCCATTTTTTAACATTGTACCAAGTGTTGCTGATTCAAACGCACAAAACTTAACTGTTAACGGCACAACAATCAAACTTTACCAATCTAGTTCTAATACTGTTAGCGTAGTTCCTTACGGAACTGTTTATTCTAGTATTCAGCAAGTAGCAGACTTTATATTAAGCTATCAAAGATACTTAAACAATGTTGGTTTCCGTTTTGAAACTTTTAATACCGACTTACAGGCACAGCAAGATTGGTTATTAAGCATACAAGAACTATTATACTGGAGTCAACAAGGATGGAATACTACTTCAGTTATTGTGTTAAATCCTGTGGCAACTAGCTTAGAGTTAGCAGTAGCGGGAGCGATTGTCGACGAAGTTACTAATACTTCAAATGGTAGCAAAATATTAGATCAGAATTTTGCACCTATTAAGAGTAATAACTTTAATATTGTAAGAACTAATAGTGCGGTCAATGGAAATAAGTTTACAATATCTACACTAAATGGATCTACAATTTGTTATGCAAAGTTAAATCTAACTTCATATGAACATGTTTTAGTCTTTGATAACGTAGATGACTTTGGAGATATTATCTATGTTCCTGATACTGGTACACGCCAATATCGTTTAAAAATAGCAGGAAGTAAGACCGGTGCATGGGACGGTTCATTAAGTGCGGCAGGCTATATCTATAGCGATCCTATCATTGATCCTTGGCAACCTGGCACTGACTATCAACTTGGTGATATTGTTCAATACAATAACTTTTATTATACAGCCACACAAAATATTTCAGCAAGTGTTGATTTCAATCCAGTGCTTTGGACACAAATTTCATATGATAGTATACAAACTGGATTGTTGCCTAGCTTTAGTTTAAATGCACAAGAGTTTACTAACTTCTACGACGTAGATAATCCTCCTACAGACGAAACATTCCAAAAATATAGTGCAGGCTTACTTGGCTTCCGTCAACGCAGTTACCTAACAGATTTAGGCATCAGTATTCCAACTCAGACTAAGTTTTATCAAGGTTACATTAAGCAAAAAGGCACAATGGAGGCCATAACAGCATTAACCAAAGCTAACTTTAATAACGTAAACGGTAATGTTAATGTTTATGAAGAATGGGCATTTAATGTTGGCAAGTACGGTAATCTAAATAACAACATTTACAAAGATTTTATCTTAGATCAAAGTGTATTCAAAACTAATCCAGTGGTATTTACATCCGATGGTGTTTACAATGCTGGTAATATCATTGTTAGTTTAAATGGTAACGCATTAAGCTCTAATTCTAATGTTTACACATCTAGCAATACTTTTGTCGGTACTACTACACTTTATAACAATCGTACAGATTTAGTTTATATAACCGATTTACCTGATGTTGGCTATATGAATATCAATGATGTTGACTATACATTATTTGATATTACAAAACCCAATTCACTGAATGTTGCTACCCTTGGTGGTGGCGATAAAGTTTGGGTAGCCAAAGATATCAATGGTAACTGGGATATTTTAAGAACAAATGAATCTAATATTATAGCTGAATCATTGACATTTATTCTTGATTCAAATGCTCAGTTATTGTTTAACACTACACACAAGTTTAGTGTAGGCGATATATTTGTATTAAAAGATTTTAATCCTACATTTGACGGAGTGTATGAAGTTGTTAGTGCTCCTACACCTACATCGGTTGTTATACAGATTAACAACATACAGCCTAACATTAACACAATCAGTCCACTACAAACATTGATTCGCGCATTGGTAATCACAGGATCTGGCATTGTATATACTCTTGATAGTGCTAGAATTGGATCGCTTGGTGCGTTCCCTACACACCCTGTGCCTATTAATGGTTGGCTGGATGGCGATCGCATTTGGGTTGATAATGCTAGTACCGCAGGCTGGGGTGTTTACACATTTAATCATCCTTGGTTGGCAAATACTGCTGTTCGTGTAACAGGTAATACTACTGCCAATGGTCGCTTTGGATCTACAATACGAGTTAGTGCCGATAATACATTTGTATTTGCAGGAAGCCCTGCTAGCCGTCAGGTATTTGCTGAACCAGTTAAGTCAGGATCAACCGTTACTATTTCTGTAGCCGACTCGGGATTTGGTCAGTCAATAGACAGTCAAGGTAACTTATTAACTGTAGCAAGTACATCTAATGTTTATCTATATCGTCAAAATGGTAACGTAATCACAGCATTACAAACTATTATCAGTGGAAACTTAACAGGAAATGTAACTAGCATTTCAATGAGTGCCGACCAAACTTGGTTGTACATTGGTGGTAACAATGCAGTACACGCTTACACAGCAAATACTACGCCTAGCTCGGCTAATGTTAGTTATGTATGGGCTGGAAAGATTACTGGCACAGGTTCTTTTGGTAATGTGATTCGCACAAACAACAATGGTACTACATTATTTGTTGGCGCACCGACTGCAAACAATATATATTCTCAAAACGGAAATGTATATGTTTACTCACGTTCAGGCAACACATTAACCAACACACAAACACTATCTAGTCAGCATAAAAATCAAAGTGCAGGATTTGGCACAAGCATCAGTATTGATGCAACAGCTGGAAACGTCTATATTGGTGTGCCTGGATCAACTGTTACTGGATTCTTAAATGGCGCAGTAGAACGTTATGTATTGACCGGTGGATCATACGTGTACAATCAAACACTTAACCAGCCTGAAACTAATACCGGTGCATTTGGTACTAGTGTTAGTATTAGTGGAAACGGTCAAGTGCTAGCTATTGGAAGTGTTGGATCAGCCGTTGAAGAACATACAACTTTTGATAATACTGCAACAACCATTGACACCAATACTACACACTTTGTAGAATATATTTCTAACAGTGGTGCAACTTACCTATTTGAACCTGTAGGCGGTGCTTATGTTTATACACAACAACTAGAAGCACAGTTATACTCCAATGATTTATATGGTACAGCAGTTGATGCTACCAACGGTACTATTGCAGTTGGGGCGCCTGGTACTTTAAACAATTATGGCGCTGGATATGTCTTTGCTAATCCTACTCAAACACGTGCATGGATTCAAACACGTACACAGATGCCTATAGTTGACACCGACAGTATTAGTCGTACTTTTGTTTATAACAAAACTAACAATAACTTATTAGCGGCATTAGACTATATTGATCCTGCTAAAGGAAAAATCTTAAATGCATTTGGCCAGGATATTGATTTCCAACGTGCAACAGATCCTGCGTTATATAATGCAGGTAACAATGTTGTTAACAAAACATTACATTGGGGACCCAATCAAGTTGGAACAATCTGGTGGGATCTAAGTACAGTTCGATACATTAACTACGAACAAGATGCATTGATTTATCGCTTGAACCATTGGGGAGAAACATTCCCCGGGTCAAGCATTGATGTATACCAATGGATAGCAAGCAGTCAGCTACCTAGCGAATATACTGGTAGTGGCACACCGATGCATCCTGATAACTCTGCTTACAGTACCTATGGATATGTAACACCCACTGGTGCTATTAATCTAACCTATTACTATTGGGTTAAAAATATCCAATCGGTTGATAAAGCTAAACAAAATAGTGTTTATAGTATTGCCGAAGCTATTAAAAATCCACAGAGTCAAGGTATTCCGTATATTAACGTACTACGTAACGATACAGTGGCAGCTTATAATATAAACAATCTATTAGTTGGACAAAGTAGTGTTATTGAACTTGGCACATTAAATGTTAATGCTACAGAAACAGCATTAGTACACAGTGAATATGCATTAGTACAAGAAGGTAATCCTCGTAGTCAGCTACCGACGCTGATTGTTGATAAAATCAATGACAGTATTTCTGGTATTGATGCGGTTGGTAACCCGGTACCAGATCCTGCACTACCACCTAGCCAAGCATACGGTATTAGTATTCGCCCAAGACAATCGGCTATCATTGACGTTAATACGGCTTTATATAATATTGTTACTTTAGTTAATTCAAAGTTAATAGCGTATCCAGTAACCGAACGTAAGGTATTGACTACTCTTAATAGCAGTGAATTATATCCTGTTGCTGGATCTGGGTATTACTCTATTTCTGTTAATATAGTTGATGAGCTCGAATACATCGATACCAACACTATATCTACAGGATATCAAGTGCTAGTCTTAAGTGACACTAATAATTTAGGCAAATGGGCAATATATCGCTGGACTGGTACTGCATGGACTGTAGCAACCAGACCCGATGGAACTACACCTTGGGTTCAGCTATATAAGACTAATCTGTATTGGTCATACGCTGACTGGTATGCAGAAGGATTTGACCCAACTACTACTATTGATGTAGTGGTTGCAAATAACTTAGAACTTGGTAAACTAACCTTACAGGCTGGCACATACGTTGAGGTAGCAGATGACGGCAATGGTAACTTTGTAATTTATTACATCAACAAAGATTTATCTAAGACTACGGTTGGCATACAAAACGGAACTATACAGTTACCGGGCGCAGAAACAAATATTCCAGACCGCGAGCTACGTCAAATATTAGTTGCACTACACAAAGAAATCTTTATTGATGACCTGGCTGCAGAATACAACGAAATTTTCTTCACTATGATTAAGTACATCCTGTCAGAGCAGAAAAATGTTGACTGGGTATTTAAAACTAGTTTTGTTAGCGCCACACAAAGTATTCGTAAGTTACAACAGTTCCCAAGTTATATTCCAGATAATCAAAACTTCTATTTGGACTATATCGATGAAGTTAAACCGTACCGCACAGTGGTTCGTGAGTTCGTGGTCGACTATTTAGGCAATGATGAATATGGAAGTGACATCACTGACTTTGACTTGCCTCCATATTGGGACACCAATCTAAAAGTATATCGTAGTCCGAGTGGCGAGCAAAGTTATGATGCTAATACATTAAGTACTACAAATAGTGTTTACAGTCAGTGGTATAATAGTTACAAGTATCAAGTAGTTAACGCCATTATTGATAATCCTGGATCGGGTTATTTAACTGCACCGCAGGTGGTTATCACCGGTGATCAAGGCAGCGGTGCCACAGCCTACGCGGTATTAGGCAACAACGGCGCTGTTAGTCAGATTGTTATTACTAACTCTGGTAGCGGTTACACAACCATACCAGAAATCATCATCAATGGTACAGGATCGGGTGCAAAAGCTCGGGCAGTATTGAAAAACTTATTTAACGGTAACAATGCTGGACACAATCTTGTACGCAGTTTAGGCATGACATTAACTTATGATCGTGTAACTTATGCAAACGTTACCTATCCTGGTGTTATTGTTGATGGCGGTAACTTACGAACTTACGCAGATGGAACAGTTACATTTGGATCTCCAGCAAGTAATGTAGCCGGCGGATTTGATGCTACTATATCAAGTAGTTATACTAGTAGTCTTGGTGTAAACCCTGCAGATATCATTGTAGATGGCGGCGCTTATGTTGGGCCATTTAGTAGTTATGCTCCAGAGGAGTTAGTTCCTGGACGTATGTTTGACAGCTTGAACATGCAAGTATTTTCAAATGTTAATCCAGGTACGAACGATTACGCTTTCCGTATCTTTACTGATATGAATCAAGCAACTACATTCTATCGCATTGCGGCGGCAAATACAACCACATTGGCCAGCAACTTACACATTACCGACAGTAACATTTATGTAGTTAATAGTTCAGTATTACCTATACCAAATCCTACACTAGCTATCCCTGGTGTAGTATTCATTGGCGGAGAGAAGATCACTTACTATACCAATGATACTGTAAACAATGTACTAGGACAAATACGTCGTGCAGTTGATGGAACCGGCGTTGGCAGAGTGTTAGATTGGGTACCAAAATTAAATATTGCCACCGGATCGTTAATATCTTTTGGTAGTAATAGCTATATAACAACAGGCAATGTTTATGGTGTTAGCTGGACCGATACATCTGTACAAGCTAACGTCACATATTATGGAAGTGCATATATACACTCGGCAGGTACTCGTGTTGTTGATGCTAGTTTAGATCAAGTGGTTCCCTTAACTAGTCAAACTACAGCTAACGTAGGTGCCGCTAATGTAACCTACACAAATACAGCAGGAAATACTATTACAGTATTAGCTAATACCGTTGTATACAAGGATCTAGCCAACTGGTATGATACTGATACTGCAAACAGCCGTCCAAGTTTTGGTAACGGACTGATCAATAGTACTACAGTACAAGCCAAGTTCCTATTAGCAAGTCCAGGATATACACCATGATAAATACTGATAACAAACAAAATTTAGAGGAAAAAGCAGTGGAAAATACACAAAAACGCCCAGACGAATCATCCGGAGTTTATATTCGCGGGCATATTAAGATCTTTGATCCAGAAACCAAGGAAGTCTTCATCGATAAGCCTAATGCTATTCACTATGAAAATATGAGTGTGGCGCTGGCTAACAGTATTGCAGATAAAGGACAAAACTTTATCTATGAAATGAACTTTGGCAATGGCGGAACTAGTGTGGATCCAACTGGTATTATTACATATTTGCCTACTAATACAGTAGGTCAAAACGCTAACTTGTACAATCCAACATACAGTAAGATTGTTGATGATACAGCTATTGCCAATCCAGACCCAGTAAACAACAATATGTCTATTAGCCATATTCCTGGTACAGTTTACACAGATATCCTAGTCAGTTGTTTATTAGACTACGGTGAGCCTAGTGGACAAGCCGCATTTGATAACAGTACAAACTTAAACGGTCAATATGTATTTGACGAGCTAGGTCTACGCGGTCGTAGTACCGACGGAACAAGTGGATTAACATCAACTGGTTTATTATTAACACACGTGGTATTCCACCCTGTTCAAAAATCACTGAACCGACTAATTCAAATCGATTATACTGTGAGAATTCAAACCCTAACAAACTTAAGTTCAAACGGATAATAAACAATGACATACCCTATTAACAAGACTGACGGAACAGCACTAGTAACTCCAACAATGCCATCGGGTGTGTTACAGGATGGCACCCTTGATACTACTACTGGTGTAACCCTAATCGGACGTAACTATCCTAACTACGGCGAAATACAAAATGAAAACTTTATCAAGTTATTACAAAACTTTGCCAATAGTCAGCCACCGAGTGTAAGTCAAAATGCACTATTATTGTTACCTGGTACACTATGGTACAATACCGCTACTAATGTATTAAATGTTTATAATGGTACAAACTTTATTCCCACAAGTCAACGCATTGTTGCCAACACAGCCCCAACGGCTACTAGCATTGGAGACCAATGGTACGACAGCGTTAATCAACAACTACGTTCTTGGACTGGTACTCAATGGCAACTAGTTGGACCTGCTTATACCGCCAGCCAAGGTAAGAGTGGTGCATTTGTTGAGTCAGTTACTGACACAACTGGGAATACTCATATAGTTGTTGCTGAATATGTCAGCAATACAGCAGTATCAGTGACCAGCATTGACCCAGTATTTACAGTAAACTCTGCTATCTCTACAGCCTACACTGGATTTACAACAGTACAGCCTGGTGTAAACTTATCCACAACATCAATATTAAACGGCACAGCAACTAATAGTAATACAGTTGGCGGTCTAAGCCCAACAGTATTTGCACGTAATGATATTGCTACTAGCTTTGCTAGCGATGTTGCAGTTGCAGGCAATCTAGCATTTAGTAGTGCAAACATTTCTACAACAAATGGTTCTTTGATACTACAAAATAAAAACGTTGGTGGTAACGTAGAACTATTTGTAAATACAACCAATAGCGGAAATATTCGTAGCATGTCAGTTGACGGTGCTACCGGATTAGCCTATGTATACGGTAATCCAGTAAATCCGTTGGGCATTGCAACCAAGGGATATGCTGATGCCATTGGCACTTCTGCCAGTTCTGCACTAGCTTCGGCTGTTGGACAAATCAACTCTAACGTCAATGGTGTGCGTATTGACTACATAGGTAACATTAGTTCTGTTATTACATCAACTAATGCAAACTTAGCGGCAGTACAGTCAAGTACTAATGCTAACATTACTGCCGCCAATGCGGCCATTGTAGAGGCCAATGTGGCAATGAATGCTCATGTTAGTGAACAGATTTCTGCAGTTAACACAGCACTAAGCGCAGGTATAGCAGCCGCTGAAACAATGTCTAACTTAGCAGTTGCAAGTTTGAATACTACATTAAGTTCTACTATTGGAAATCTACAAAGTTATATCAACACAACTATTAATCCAGAACTTGTAACACTTGCTGGTAACGTAGTTCAGTTAACTTCAGCATTGATACCTTTAGCAAATATAGATAGCCCAGCATTTACAGGAGCACCTACTGCTCCTACTCCACCTTCAGGAGATAACACTGGAAATGTTGCTACAACAGCATTTATTCAAAGCGCAATTAACTCACAAAAGTTTAACTATACAGTTTCTAGTAATCCACCAAGTGGCGGGAATAACGGCGACTTCTGGTTCCAGGTAGGATAATCAATGTCCGGCCGCGGAATATTTACTAAACAAAATGGTCAATGGGTGCCAGTGGATGCACCCACAGTCAATCAGACTGGAACCTGGACCAATATTAAAGCTGGATATACAAACGTCAACGGCCAATGGCAACAGTTTTGGCCTCCTAATGTACACGCTAATATCCTTGTAGTCGCCGGTGGCGGCGGCGGGGGTATTGGATATGGTTGGGAAGGCGGCGGAGGAGGCGGAGCCGGCGGAGTAATATACGCATCAAACATACTACTAGATGCTACTCATACATATAATGCAACAGTTGGTGCCGGTGGTGGCGCAAATGCTAGTGGTGGCGACAGTTATTTTGGTTTGAATACAACTATACCAAGTACATCGGCAGTTGATACAACGGTATACCCTGTAAGTTATGGATGCTACAATGGATTTTTAAATACCTACGGAGTTTGGGTAAACCCCGATGCAGTAGACCCAGTGGGATCGTGGGTAACTGTAAACTACACAGCATATATTCCTGTAGCACAGCAATATCAGCTAATAGTTTCAGCTGACAATCATATAAGAGTAACAATCAACAGTACCCAAGTTGGTGCAAATGATGATTGGGGAAGTACTAATACAAGCTATGTTAACCTCAATAGTGGATTAGTAACGGTAACTTGTCAAGCATTAAATGATGGCGGCCCTGCTAGTTTTGCGGCAGCCCTCTATGACCCAAGCGGTAACGTAGTATGGAATACCCGACAAACAGCACCTATACAATACAATGATGGTTGGTTTACAGCCATTGGTGGTGGTAACGGCGGATGGGGCACTCCTAATCAAACAGCCGGATCGGGTGGATCAGGTGGCGGTGGCTGCGGATATGTAAACACACATGGTGGCGGTGGCGATGTTGGCGGTCAAGGTAACAACGGCGGCACGGGTGTTTGGCAAGGTTTTGGCGCCGCAGGTGGCGGTGGCGGTGGCGGATTTGGCGGGCCAGGATACGATAGTAACGGCAATCAAGGCGGCGACGGAGGCCCGGGCGGCACATTTTTAGGATTCCAAGTTGGCGGTGGTGGTGGCGGTGGCTGGGGACGTCAAGGACCCGAAGGCACAGGCCCCGGTGGAGCTGGTGGATTAGGTGGTGGCGGAGCTGGTAATGGGGGAAATGGTGTAAATGGAACAGGCGGGGGTGGTGGCGGATCTGAGCATAGTTCTTATACACCAGCTGGCACAGGCGGTTCGGGATTAGTTGTAGTACAATACCCCGGGGTAACACCTTTTTTCCAGGGCGGAGATCAAGTTACAGTTAATAATGGTATAGTTACACACGTGTTTACTACGTTGGGTAACAGTACCCTAACTCCAAAGTAATAAATAAGTATAATGATAGGTAGCAAGTAAAAATATGGCATATACAATAACAAAAAGTGACGGAACAACATTAGCTACAATCTCTGATGGTACCGTAAACACTACAGCAACAAACTTAAGTTTACCCGGACCACTTTATGTAGGATATGGGCAAGCTCTCAACGAAAACTTAGTATATCTACTAGAAAACTTTGCTAGTAATTCAGCCCCATTGGGTACAAATATTCAAGGTCAGCTTTGGTTTGACAAAGCACATCAAACATTAAACGTCTTTACTAGTACTGGATACAGTCCAGTATCGGGTGTTACAGTTGGAAGTAGTTTTCCTGTTACGCAAAAAGATGGAGATATTTTCTTTAACACTAGTACTAATCAACTTTATATTTCCAGTGCTGGTACATTTGACCTAATAGGACCCTTATATACAAAATTACAAGGCACAAGTGGTGCTATTCCAACAACTGTAAACGATGGCAGTATTGGTGGAGTAACGCATAACATAGTTCAGCTACAGTTTGGTAATACGGTTATTGCTACATTTAGTACTGACAATCCATTTTTACCAAGTCCGCCTATTCCTGGTTTTACTTATATCAACCCAGGTATTACTTTAAATGGATCTTTAGCTGGTGCTTCTCTTAATTCTAATGTTGTTGGTACATTAACCGGTACAGTTACTGGTAATGTTGCTGGTAACTTAACAGGTAATGTTGTTGGTAATGTAGTAGGTAATGTTGCTGGTAACTTAACAGGTAATGTTGTTGGTACTAGTTTAACTGGAACACTAACCGGCAACTTTTTATCTACAAACGGCACAGTCACTAACTTAACTTCTGGTAATGTAAACTTAACTGGCGGTAGTATAACTGGATTAACTAACTTAGCATCAACAAATGCAACAGTAACTAACTTTAATGCCACCACATCAAACTTAACTAATCTAAGTGTTGCAAATCTTGTAGTAGCCGGAGGAACATTATCAGGATTAACAGCATTAACCGTAACTAATCTAACATCAACAAACTTTACAGTTGCTAATGCTCAGATTGCTAGTGGTAGTGCAACTGGCCTAACAACGGTTGCCGGAACAAATGGTACATTTACAAACTTTAGTTCTAGCAACATATATGTCACTGGCGGTAGTTTAAGCGGCATTGGAGGATTTACTGCACAATCAACACAAACTACAAATCTTGCCACTGGCAACGCCTTAATCACTGGCGGTAGCGCAACTGGATTATCGGCAGTTACTGCAACAGCCGGACAGGTAACCAATCTAACAACAGCAAATATTATAGCCACTGGCGGTAATGTATCTAACACAGTTGGTGTAAACAATACATTAACTGGTGCAAACTTAATAAATTCTACAGCAACAACTAAATCTTATAGTGATAGTAGTACAGCTATAGCAACTACAGCATACGTTAACTCAGTATTACCACGTGGTGCTATCATTATGTGGGGCGGCATTGTAGCAAGTATACCCGCAGGATGGCAACTATGCGACGGCAGTAACGGAACACCAAACCTACAAGGTCAATTCATTGTTGGCGCTTCTGGTAGTGGTGGCTACACAGTTGGTGCAACTGGCGGTACTAGTTCGGTTACTTTAACCGGCAATAACTTACCAGTACACTCACACGCAATATCAGTATCTGGTACAACCGATGGTGGTGGAGCACATAATCACACCGTCGTTGATAATGGACACGTACATTACTCATACGGTTCTGGTGCATTCAATGGCGGTGGAGATGGCGGCGCATACGGACAAAATGGTACAGGATATGGCGCTCGAGCACTACAATCAGCAGTA
>Ga0164296_1002143_pt1 | contig 19984 bp, 19 predicted proteins | sample GEODES057metaG_FD_113533 | JGI IMG/M metagenome (GOLD analysis project Ga0164296, IMG submission 113533) | Dystrophic lake water microbial communities from Trout Bog Lake, Wisconsin, USA - GEODES057 metaG | ecosystem: Environmental > Aquatic > Freshwater > Lake | place: USA: Trout Bog Lake...
ACATGGCAACAGGAAGATTAGGGACTACGACAATAACTACAGCAAATACTAACCAGACAGCATATACCGTGCCAACTGGTTACTATTCAGTTTTTAACGTATCATTCACAAACACTAGCTCGGCATCTATTACTGTAAAATTAGCATTGTCGCTAGTATCTACTCCGGGAACAAGCGAATACTTTGAATATCAGACAACAATTGTTCCTTACGGAGTATTTGAAAGAACAGGTTTAGTAGCTAACGCTGGTATTAACGTTATCGTTCAGGCTAGCTCGCAGAGCTGTAACGTAAACGTTTACGGAATTGAAACATCAACATCATAAGGATTAGAGAGAACTATGGCACGCTATAATACAGTATCGTTATTTTTAACAACGTCTGGCACTACGACCATGACGTATGCTATTAATAATAGCTTCATGACCATTACTGGATCTTCTGGAATAACGCTTACCTTAGTTAGTCCACAATATACAGTTGGTTATACACAAACATTTTACAATGCAACAGGTGGAGCAATAACTATTGCAACACCAGCTGGTAATATTCAAGGTAATAATTTTACGGCAGCTTCAAGTCAAGCTATGCCGGCTAATACTACTTACTCAGTTAGTAGTGATGGAACAAACTATTATATCTTAATTAATAACGGCGGTGCATTATCAGTAACAAACGGGTTAACAACAGACACCTTAACTGTTAGCACAACAGCTACTATTAATCCTAGCGGTAACGTTTCAATACAGCCAACTGGAACTGCAACAATTAAACCTAGTTCGCTCGGCACATTGAATAACATGCAGATTGGTAATACTCAACCATCTAGTGGCGCATTTACTTCAGTAACTGCTAATAGTGCATCAACTATTACAGCATCAACTGCATCAACTGGAACAGGTTCGGGAGCATTGGTTATTACTGGTGGTTTAGGTGTAGGCGGCGCAACGTATGGCGCTTGCATTTTTGATAACAGTAATCGAGTTCTTACAAGCGTAACGGTTAATCCTGGAACTGGTATCAGTGGCGGCGGCACAATGACTGGTCCAGTTGGATCAGTAACTTTGAATAATACCGGTGTATTAAGTTTAACAGGAACAAGTGGACAAGTTTCAGTTAGTTCATCAACTGGTAACATTACACTATCATTACCACAGACTATTGCAAGTGGTGCGGCGCCTACATTCTGTGGCGGAAACTTTACTTGTATTCCAAATGGAGCATTGATCAACAACTCAGTAACAGTATCAGCTGGAACTGGTTTAAGTGGCGGTGGCACTGTGGCATTAGGTAGTTCAGTAACATTGAGCAATGCTGGTGTGTTAACGCTAAGTGGAACGTCAAATCAAGTTTCAGTAAGTTCATCAACTGGTAACGTTACAATTAGTTTACCACAAAGTATTAACAGTGGTGCGGCACCTACGTTTAATGGTAGTAACTTCTCATGTTTACCGGCTGGTAACTTATGCGGATCTACTCTAAACAGTCAGGTTACTGCTTCAAGTTTACAATCACTAGGAACATTAAACGGTATGTATTCAACTGGTTGCGTGTGCGTAGCCAGTAACTTTATTGCACAAGGTTTAATGTATACAGGTAACTGTTTCTGTTCACAAGGTGCTGCCTTAGCTAATAACTTGTATTCACCAAACTGTTTCTGCGTAGGCGGTTCGGCAATTATTGCTGGTAACACTATTATGTATGGTAACTTAACAGTTTGCGGACAATCATCTTTTGCTCCACCACCTCCAGGCGGCGCATTGTATGAAGGTTCTAGCTCAAGCACTAACGGTGGAACACAATCATATACATGGTATGCACCAACTGGAATTACTTCTGTATCAGTTTTAGTAATTGGAGCAGGATCAGGTGGATATTATGGCTGGGCATCATGCGGTGGAGCTGGTGGTGGTCTTACATATTCAAATGGTGTTGGTGTTTCACCAGGTAACGGTTATTATATTCAAGTTGGTAACGGCGGATGCTGGAGTCAATCTGGTGGCGGATATTCATGCTTCCCAGGTGTATTAGCTGGTGGCGGATCATGCGGATGCTGTGCTGGTTGTGGTTGTATTGGTGGTCCAGGTGGTCCAGGAACCGTTGCTTATCCTAATACCGCTGGTGGCGGAGGCGGTGGTGGTGGTTATGGACCAAATCAGTGCTGGTCTAATAACTCTGGATATACTGGTTGTTACGGTGGCGGTGGTTCAGCTAACTCACATCACAGCTCGACATACGGAACAGGTGGCGGTGGTGGAACTGGTGCTTACGGACAAGGCGGTAATGGAACTTGTGGTAGACCAGATTATGGTCACGCAAATGGTTCAGGCGGCGGTGGTGGTTCAGGCGGAACATGCGGATATCCTGGAGAACCATGGTCAAACGGTCAAGGTCACGGCTATAACTGTGGTGGAAACTACGGTGGTGGTGGTGGTGGTGGCGGCACATCACACGGCGGCGGATATGGTGGAAAAGGCGCTGTTCGTATTATATGGCCGGCAGCTACAAGAAGCTTCCCAGGAACCAATACTGGTAACCCATAATTTATAACTAAACGGAGAATTTTTAATGCTTTATATGAAAATTGATGGAAATGGAAATCCTATTGGACTTCCATTAATCCAATCAAATGTAGAAGATATAGTTGGAACTAGGTTAATTACCCCAGAAATGCTTGCTGAAAATAATCTAGCAGAAATTATAAATTGCTACGATTGTCGTCCAGCTGAGTATCAAATTGCTACTAAAGGTGAGATTGTAAAAAATCCCGACGGAACTATAGAGCAACTATGGGATGTTCGAGAAATGACTGATGCCGAAAAAGTCAGAACATGGATCGAGGGAATGAGATTCTTTAAATTACTTAATAGTGATTGGACACAAATGCCCGATAGCCCACTAAGTGCAGATGAAAAAGCTGCCTGGGCAATATATCGTCAAAAACTAAGAGATATTCCCGAAACTGTAGATTTGCCTAACTTAAAAAGTCATATTGCAGTTCCATGGCCTGATCCTCCTGCTATGACTAGTAAGTGGTCTCCTAGTTTAGATGAACCACCTAGTTCTAAAACTAGCAATGTGTTTGTTAATATGGGACCAGGTAAGTTATAAAAAAAGGGCTTTAACAGCCCTTTTTTTACGACTAGTTAAAATGAAACGGACATTTTGATTTTTCGTTTCGATCAATCATCTTTTTATGCCAAGATAGATTTTTTTCAAATTTATTAGTAGTGCCATATTCAAATCTCATTTTATTAAACTCTGCTGTATCAATTAAATGATTTTTAATTATTACTTCTCTCTCAGATAACGGTGTTATATGTGCAATAGGTTGACCGGCTTCTATAATAAATCTATGATCCTGCTTAGGATGTATAATCATATTAATATTAGTAGTAATTTGATATTTGTAACTTACTACACCAGGTAATACTGTATAATCACTTATTGTTGACATGTTCCAAGTTGGTTGTGAAAATGTCCAATGGATGTCATCTTTGGTTTTAAAAAACCAAGGACTTTCTAATTTGATATGAAACTGCCCTCTTTCTAAAGGTAAAAATCCCGCCCATTGATTAGGATCATGACTTTGAGCAGGTGTGATATGGTCTGAAAATTGCCAATTGCATTCTCTATGTGTAATGTGTATAGCAATATCAGACCATAAAGGTAATACAACACCATATTGAAAATTGTCAATAAGCCCCGGACAACCTTTCATTGTGGGTTGTTCGCCTAATGTGTTGTTTAAGTTAGGATTTTGAGTGTTATAAGTTTTAGGTAACTTTTTCCACCATTCTGGATAGTGTTTATTAGCAAACTCTATAGGTGTATATTTACAAACATCTGGTCGATCTGTAAAACAGTCTAGTGTAATTTTTTTACGTTTAAAAAAGAACAAGTTAATCTCCGTTTACAAATCTTAAATTTCCAGAAATAGAAATTCTATAATCATCAGAAGTGTAAAATGGGTTAACACTATGTGCAAGAGTTGACGGAAACATAGCTAGTCTGCCTTCCCAGCTACTGTCTACTGGTAATATTTGACTACAAAATTGACCTAATATGTTAACATAGTGAAATGTAAATTTAGAAGTTCTTGGGCCTCCACTGTTTACTGTTGGAAATATTGCATCTTCGTCTTTTAAATTATAAGGAATTTTCATCCAAATTACAAAACTTAATACGCCAGTATGTAGATGCGGAGGATTAAATTCATACTTCTTTTGAAAATTAACCCATAGTTCAGATAGTATTAGCGTAGAAGGTCCAACATGACTGCCAAATGTTTGAAAATACTGATATTTTTCCTCGTATAAATTTCCCATCTGTAGCATAAATGGCTCTAAGAAATTTATCATATCGTCCATCTTATATTCTTTTTCCATATGCCCTAATAAATTTTTGTTATTAGGTATAGAATTTTTAAAATTTTCATTTTGTATTTTGTCAATGTAGCTATAAAGTGGCACTGATATGGATTTTGGAATATGGCAAGATAGCACTCCAAAATTTGGAGGATCAATAAAATCTACAATTGTTTCTTCTATCATTATATGTCTCAAGTAGTCAATTATATATCAATTGATCTATTATCAAGAAATATTCTTGGTTGACAAAACGATGATAATTAAGTTATACTAGTTAACTGAGGGAATTGTATGCCAACAAAAATTGAAAAAATTGTCATCGTAGGTGGCGGATCTGCAGGCTGGATGACAGCCGCGCACCTTATTAAATTTTTTCCAAATAAAGAAATAGTAGTAGTAGAAAGTCCCGATATTCCTATTGTAGGAGTAGGGGAAAGCACCTTAGGACAAATTAGAAATTGGACACATGCTTTAGGCATTGATGAAAACGATTTTATGAAGTATACTAACGCTTCATATAAAATGAGTATTAAATTTACAGATTTTTATAAAAAAGATGCTGGCGCTTTTCATTATCCGTTTGGTGTTCCTGTGTTTGCCGACGCTCCAGAAGAATTACTCGAATGGCAAGCTAAAAAGATAATCTATCCTGATACTCCGGTAGAAGACTATGCTAGAACCTACTACCCAATTATGCCATTAGTCGAAAACAACAAGTATACTAAGAATCATAACGGGGATTTAGACGGTTTTAGATCTGATCTAAGTGTTGCGTATCACTTTGATTCTGCACTATTTGGACAATGGTTAAAGAATAATTTTTGTTTGCCTAAAGGTGTAAAAAATATAAGACAAACAGTTGTTAACATTCCTACTAATGAAAATGGAATCGAGCATTTAGAACTAGATAACGGTGACATTGTTACTGCTGATTTATTCATTGATTGCACTGGTTGGAAAAGTCTGCTGTTATCTGAAACTCTAAAAGAGCCTTTTATTTCTTGGAATGATGTATTGCCGAATAATAAAGCATGGGCTACTCAAGTAGAATATAAAGAAAAAGAAAAAGAATTAGAAGGTTATACTAATTGCACAGCTATAGGTAACGGATGGGTCTGGAATATTCCTTTGTGGAGCCGACTAGGAACTGGATATGTCTATAGCGATCAATTTATCAGCGATGATGATGCATTAGAAGAATTTAAACAACACTTAATGAGTGACAAAATGACTGTTCCTAGAACACGGGAAGAAGTAGATTCATACTCATATAGAAATATTAAAATGCGTGTAGGAATTCATGAACGCACTTGGGTTAAAAATGTCGTTGCAATCGGTCTAAGCGCAGGATTTATTGAACCACTAGAAAGCAATGGGTTGTTTACAGTCCACGAGTTTTTAACATCTTTAGTTAATACACTTGAACGTGAATACATTAGTCAATGGGATAAAGATGTTTATAGTAGTGCTTGTAAAGGTATGTTTACTAACTTTGCTGAATTTGTAGGGCTACATTATGCATTAAGTGTAAGAGACGACACTCCCTATTGGAGAGCCGCTACTAGTAAAACTTATAGCAATGATATGGTTCATAGAATTCCAACCACCCATATAGGATTTAATGACTTAGCAGAGAGAAAAATGTTTAAATTTGCACACGAGGGTGGCGGAGGTATACATTGTATTGCAACTGGTATGCATTATTTTATGCTACATCGTCATCAATTATTGTTTGCAGAAAATCATAGGGGCATCGATGCGAAGCTTAGATGTGACGAATTTGTTTTTAGAAGAAAATTTTTGCAACAAAAATGGCAAGCAGTTGCAGATCGATCTCCTACTATCTATCAATATTTAAAAGATAACATTCATAATGAATAAAATGTATCCGTTATTTCCGCAGGCAGTTTTTACTGTAGAATCAACACGACCTAGATTCGACAACGTTATTGATTTTTGTAAAACATTAGACTACGGACCAAATGGCGGAGGAAATTTTACCAGTGTAAATACAGATATTTTATCTCATACTATGTTTTCCGAGATAAGATCTATGATAGAATCTGCCATAGATGAATATACAAAAAATATAATGGAATGGAAAGCTAACTTTTACATTATACAGTCTTGGATAAACAAAAATCCTCCTAATACTGCCCATCACGAGCATTATCATGCTAATAGTTTTATCAGCGGTGTATTTTATCTTAAACCATTAAGACCGGATTTTCTAACGTTTGGCAGTGGAAAACAGTTAACTCTTGCCCCTCCGACATTAAATTTTAACATGTGGAACAGTCAAAAATACGATTTGCCATTAAACGATAATATGATTGTTTTATTTCCGTCAACTCTATTACACAGTGTAGGAGAAAACAAAACTAATGAAACTAGATTTAGCCTTGCATTTAATGTATTCTTAGAAGGAGTGCTAGGCGCAGAAAAAGTAACAAGCCAACTAAGATTAACTAAAAAGGTCATGATATGAGTGAAATTTATCCCTTATTTTCTACTCCGGTTTTTAAAACTCATCACGACGGTCCGCCATTTGAAGACCTTATTAAATTTTGTAAAAGCTCTGAAACTAGAGTTAACAAGGGGAATAACTATACCAGTTTAAACAACTACGCACTAAATGATCCAATATTTTTAAAATTAAGAAAGTTTATAGAAGCCTCTATAAAAGAATACACTGATTCAATGGAATGGCAAAATGAATTTTACATTACACAATCATGGTTTAATGTTAATCCGACAGGAACTGGTCATCATGAGCACTATCATTTAAACAGTATTGTTAGTGGATCTTTTTATCTAAATGCTGGGAAGAACGATTTTATAACATTTCATAGTGGACAACGACCAGCTATTGGGCTTACTACAAATGCGTTTAACATAATGAATTCTCCTTCATGGGATCTAGAAGTAGCTACTAATGATTTAATACTATTTCCCTCACAGACATTGCATAGTGTAAAACCAAATCCAGAACCGTATGAAAGAATTAGTTTAGCATTTAACACGTTTGTTAGAGGCACATTAGGATTAAACGAAAATTTAACACATCTAAAATTATAAAGAGAAAAACATGAAAAGAAATACAGCATTTTTAATCAATGGCGGAGCAGGAAGAGTGTTATGTGCTATTCCAGCTTTAGAGCTATATGAAAAAGAACATCCAGAAGATGACTTTATAATTGTAGTTGAATATTTTATTGAATTATTTAAAGGTCATCCTACTTTATATAAAAGATGTTATGATCACCATCATAGACATTTGTATGAAGATAAACTTAAAAATATGAATGTTTATTTTCCGGAATGTTACCATGTATGGGAGTATTTTAATCAGCAAGCATCTATTAGTCAATCTTTTGATTTATTACTTAATAAAAAAGGCGTAAGAGATTTACCAGTGCCTACACTTGTGCTGAGTAACGAAGAAACACAAGGCGGATTAGAGACTGTAAAAACAATTAAAAAAGATTTTCAAAACAAAAAAGCAATTGTGTTTCAACCATTTGGCAGAGGATCAACAATGACTCCTGGTTCTATAAATAACGATCCCCAAGGTCGATCGTTTTCAATGGCCGATGCTGTGCAAATTATTAGACGTTTGCAACGAAAATATACAGTAATTGTCATGTCTGAAAATCAAATTGACTTTAAAATATTTGGAATAAAAGAAGTAGTTCCTCAGCTAACTAATATGTCATTGCGCCGATGGATGGGTGTTATTAATGCCGCTGATTATTTCTTAGGGTGTGATAGTGTAGGACAGCATTTTGCAGTTTCTTTAGGTAAAAAAGCTACAGTAGTGCTAGGTGGAACTTTTAAAGAAAATGTTTCATATCCAAATTACAAAAATCTCAATATCATAGATTTAGGAGAAGGCAAACGTATGTATGCACCTATACGTATGTGTTCAAGCGAAATAGCAGATACTAATAATGAAAAATTGATATCGTTAACCGAAGCTAGCCTAAATAAAATTATTGCAACAGTTGATCAAAATATATGAGACCTTCTGAAATTTATCCATTATTCCCTACAGTAGTTTATAAAAATAAATTAGAAAGGACCTTATCTCAAGAAGAATTAGATTTTATCTATTCTTCTGAAGTATTTGGGCAAAGTCTTGGAAATGAAATTTCAACTAGTATGTGGATTTTAGAAAAGGAAGAATTGCAACAGTTGAAGCAAGATTTCATGGAGCATGTAAACATTTATTTAAATGAAATAATGATGGTAGATGCGGAGTTGTATATAACCAATTCTTGGATTAATGTTACTGGCCATAGCCAACAACATTCTCTACATAATCATAATAATAGTATTATATCAGGAGTGTTTTATCTAAATGCTTCAGATAGCCAGCCCACTATTACATTTAATAGAATGATTCCACCGTTTTTCTTAACTATGAGATCCAAAGAATATACAATGTTTAATTCGATAGAATGGAATATTCCCGTAGAAGATAACTCTATTATAATTTTTCCATCGCAATGCTACCATTTTGTTAAGCAGAATCTAAGTAAAAATCAAAGAATAAGCATTGCGTTTAATACATTTCTTAAGGGATCTATTGGCGGAGATTCCGAAGGTGCAGATTTAATTTTAAGGTAACTAATATAATGACAACATGGATAGCAGGAATTACCCGAGGACATAACGCAAGTGTATGTCTACTTAAAGATGGAGAAGTTGTTTTTTCTTTAGAGGAAGAACGTCTTAGTCGTCAAAAATATGACGGTGGCCCCCTTGCATGTATGGTAAAGATTTTAGAATATACCGATCGTTTAGACTATCTTGTAATTGCACATACTCAAGCATTATCAATGACAGCTGGTAGAATTGATTTTACAGGCGATGATATGTATACAGGACTTGCTAGGAAATTAGGATTAATTGATCGTAAGCTAGATATTTTTAATCATCCACAGGTTATAGATTTATCATATAAACATCACGCATTACACGCGGCTTGCGCATTTTATCGATCAGGTTGGGATGATGCAGTTGCATTAGTAGTAGATGGCGCTGGAACATTTATTCCTATGACCCTTGAAGGCACAGAAGCTATGACGTGGGAAACTGAATCTATATTATCTTGTTCATACCCAGCTAACTTTAAGACATTATTTAAACATTACGGTGCTAGAGATGTAATTAGCACAATGTTTACACAAGCTCCTTCTGACTTTATCGGCGAAGAAGGGGATACTCATTACGCAATTTTTACAGATCGTGCCGGGATTACAAAAACATACGAAGCAGTAACACAATATTGCGGATGGAATTCTATTGAAGCTGGTAAAACGATGGGACTATTCCCATACGGCAAACCAAACCCTACTATTCCAAAATTATTTGAATCTGATAGTATGGAGCCGTTATCAAACAGAAATGTAATATTACCTACGTATCCAAACGGTGCTAAAGTCAACGCTGGTGCTTATGCAAGTTTAAAAGAACTACCTGCAGAAGGCACTGATCCTACTCTAATGCAAAATCGTAGAGATCTTGCCTATGCTGTTCAAACACAAACTCAAGAACAAGTGTTAAATTTAATTTACAAAGCAGTAGCATTGTCAGGTAAGCGACGTGTTGTTATTTCTGGCGGTTATGGTTTAAACTGTGTTGCTAATTACTATTATCTCGATAAATTAAGAAATGATGGCATTGAAATATATGTAGAACCTATTAGTAATGACTCAGGAACTGCAATAGGTGCCGCTTTAATGGTATGGTATGAGCAGACGCAGAGCACACAAATAGGCAAACATGATACCCTGTATCTTGGCCCTAAGCATAATTATACTACAGATCAAGTAAATGATATTGCGTTAACTGCCGGAGTTGAGATTTCAGATGCTACCTATAGTGATATTGTTAAGTTATTAACTAATAAAAATATTGTAACACTATATCAAGGTTCGAGTGAAAATGGTCCTCGAGCTCTAGGAAATAGGTCAGTATTATTTGACCCTAGATTTAAAGACGGTAAAGATTTTGTTAATAACGTTAAACATCGAGAATATTTTAGACCTTTTGCTGGCAGTATTCTGCAAGAACATGTAAACGAGTGGTTTGATTTAAGAGGTATGAAAGATAGTCCATTTATGATGTATGCAGTAAACTGCCAACCGGGTATTGAAGAACTTATCCCAAGCATTATCCATGTAGACGGAACTTGTCGCATACAAACTGTTACTGAAGAACAAAATTATCATTACTATAATTTAATAAAAGAATTTTATAATCAAACAGGCTGTCCTATATTGTTCAACACTAGTTTTAATCTAGGTGGTGAACCGTTAGTTGAAACATTAGAGGATGCTATATGGACTTTACAAAATTCAGATATTGAATATTTGTTTTTACCTGAATTTAACAAACTAATTACTGTGAGAAATGTATGAAGATAGCTGTATTAGGTGTAGGAACTGCTGGCATAATGTCTTTATGCCATACATTAAAATGGATATGCCCTGAAGGCAGCACAGTTACTTCAATTTATGATCCTTCTGTGGCTATATTAGGTATAGGTGAAACATCACAACCTAATTTTGTTAAATCATTATTTGAAGGCGCCGATTTTAATTTTTTAATAGATGCTCATGAGCTTGATGCAACTATTAAATTAGGAGCAAGTTACAAAAAATGGAGAGATACTGATTTCGATATGCCAATGGAGGCTCCAGCTTACGGCATACATTTTAATAATTTTAAATTAAGAGATTTTTGTTTTAAACGGTTTAAAGAAAAATGGGGTAGTAAGTTTAGTATAATAGAAGGTAAGGTAGACAAAGCAGTTAGCAAAAAATCACATGCTGAAGTAGTTGTTAACGGCAGATCTTATAGTTTTGATTATGTTATTGATTGCCGTGGGTATCCTCCCGATCTAACTGATTATACAGTATTGGATGATTTTACAGTTAATCATTGTTTAGTTAATATTATAGAAAAACCAGGCACTTGGAATAGCAGTATTAATCAAGCTACTACACACGGCTGGATGTTTGGTATTCCATTGACTACACGTCAAGGCTGGGGCTATCTATACAATGATAAGATAACAACTAGGGAAGAAGCAGTTGGTGAAATACAGAGTTTGTTTGCTGATCCTAATCCTACACTTAAAGAATTTACTTTTAAAAGCTATTATGCTAACACGTTTTTTGATGGACGCATTTTAAAGAATGGAAACAGAGCGTTTTTCTTTGAACCAGCAGAAGGCATGGCTGGATTTTTCTATGACACTACATTAAGATATTTTTATGATTTTGTATCAGGTCAAACTAATGTTGATGTATTAAACGAAAATTTATCAAGAACTGCTAACGATATAGAAAATTTTATCTACTTTTTGTATCACGGCGGAAGCACTTTTAATAGCAAATTTTGGAATATTACCAAAGAAAAATGCACTAAAAAATTACGAGTAAAATCTGCTCATCGTTGGAGGATGACTTTATTAAATATCAAAAAAGCAATAGCTCATCCAGAGTTGAATATAAGCACAGACGAAACTGGACGCTGGTCTAAGGATCTATGGATTCGCTGGGCAGATAATTTAGGTTACGATTACTTTAAGGAAAAAGAATGAGAATAGCCGTTGTGGGTGTAGGAACAGCTGGATTAATGTCGTTGTGTCATATGCTCGCACACGCTCCTGAAAATACTACTGTAGTATCTATATACGATCCTAAGATTAAAATTTTAGGAATTGGTGAAAGTTCAACATTTGGATTTCCAAAAATATTATTCCAAGGAACCGGATTTAATTTACCTGAATTTGCCAACGAACTAGATGCTACTGCAAAATTTGGAGTTACATATAAGGGCTGGAGAGAAAACGATTTTGAATCTGTAATTCAGCCTGGTGATTATGCGCTACATTTTAACAATTTTAAAATGAAAGAATTTTGTTTTAAAAGATTTAAAGAATTATGGTTAGACAAGTTTCAAACTATAGAAGGCACTGTATTAGATGTTAAAAACAATGGTGCATATGGTAGTGTATACTTAGAAAATTCTGAAGAAAAATTTGACCTTATTATTGATTGCCGTGGATATCCAACAGACTATTCTGATTATAACCTAATTGAAAATATGCCGGTTAACCATGCGTTGGTCCATATGATACCAGAACCGGGAACTTGGAATACTACAATTCACCAGGCAACACGTAATGGCTGGATGTTTGGTATTCCTCTTAAAACACGTCAAGGCTGGGGATATTTGTATAATGATACAATTACAACCCGTGAAGAAGCTGTTGAAGAAATAGCTGAAATTTTTAATACTACTCCTGATAAATTAGATCTTAGAGAATTTCCGTTTAAACCTTACTTTGCTAAAACTTTTTTTGATGGTCGTATTTTAAAGAACGGAAATCGTGCATTATTTTTTGAACCGCTAGAAGCATTATCTGGATTCTTTTATGAAATGGCCCTGAGAACTGTGTTTGATTATTATACTGGGGTGATGCCAGGTGTTGACAAAGTTAATGATCATTTAACAACACTTTCTCAAAATTTAGAAAACTTTTATCATTACGTTTATCACGGCGGTAGTGTGCATGATACAAAATTTTGGCAAACAGTTACAAAGACATCTGCTGAAAAGTTAAAAAATAATAAACGATGGGAAGATACTGTTGCTGAAGTTAATGGCTGTATTGTAGGAAATGATTTGATTGAAAAACCAATTGGTCTTTGGTTTACTGAAAAATGGATTGATTGGGAAGATAAATTTGGTTATTCTTATTTTAAACCTCACAGAGGTAGTATATATTTTAAAAGATATCCATGATAAAACATTTTACAGAATTTACTACACCCTGGCTTCATGTTAAGGCTAAAGAACAAGTATTAAGCCCTTTTGTCGACTGGCATTTTCCAGGTAATGGCGGATATCATAATGATATTGATAAAGCATGTTTTGCAAAATTAGTGTTTGACGCTGAAAGAAATTACAGTGACTGGTCCGGAGTAGATAGTTTATCTTATGTGTTAGATAATTGGTTGTATAATAATCGGTGGTTTAAATTTAAAAGACTAAATCGATGTATTTTAAATTTTTATACCGCAGGGCAGACTATAGGTTGGCACACTGACCACGCTAATCAAGATCATTACACATTAATTTACTATGTTAATGATGCAGACGGTGGAACTGAATTTAAAAATGCTTCATTCCCGCATAAAGAAAACACTGGAATATTGTTAAATTCAAATGAATCTCATAAGAATATCGAATCTACCGTTCCGAGAAGAATATCTGTAGCATGGATTATTGTTGGAGATATAGTCTAATGTTCTTTTTTAAAAAATCATCACTGATATTAGATTGCTTTACTTATGATCCAGTGATAGCAAAAACAGCTCCAATTTTGCCTGCGATTAGATTTTATCCTCAATGGATACGAGACTTACCGACTTATCGTATACATGAAAAACAAATACCAGGTGGGCATCTTCATCACGTTCCAGAAGGGACTATGAAAGGATGCCCGGGAGTAATTGATTATTTTAAAACAGGCTTTATTGCACCGTTGTGGGTAGATGCTAGTATTATAATTACTGCTGATGGAAGGTATTCTTATACTAGTGCAGACAGCCCTTTTAGTCTAGAAACACATTGGCCCGGACAATGGGATGGGTTCAACGGATACATGCATATGAAAATGATATTCCCTTGGCACATTGAAGAAAAAACTGGAGCAAAGTTTTTATTACAAAAGCCTATGTGGACAACAAATAACGATCCTGTTATGATTAACAAGATAGTGTCAGCTGGCGGAGTAATTGATTTTAATAGCCAACATTGTTTACATCTACATACTTTCGTTGAAATCCCTCCAGTTAATCAAGAATTTATTTGGAATGTTGGCATGCCATTATTACATATGATTCCATTAACTGATAAAAAAATTGAAATTAAAACACATGTGATTGATGAAGTAGAATGGATTAAGAAAACTCAAGTATCGACTGGAGCTAAAACATTTCTTAAACCGTCATTAAAACGAGAATTACTTGAAAAATCAGTCAATGGAGGATGTCCATTTAAATGAAAACTGATACAATTGCAGTAGTAGGTAGCGGGACAGCCGGGTTAGTTTCTGCTCTTATTTTAAAAACAGCATTTCCTGAAAAACAAATAGATATTATATGTTCTAAACGTATTGGTATTATTGGAGTAGGTGAAGGATCAACTGAACATTGGGAAACTTTTGCGGCCTACGTTGGAATTAATACCGCAGAATTGATTAAAGAATGTGATGCAACTTTTAAAATAGGTATTGTGTTTAAAGATTGGGGAGTTCCTGATTACATGCACAGCATACAAGATGGTTACAGTTTAATTGCAAATCAATATCCATTTGTCTACAGCAGATTAATTAGTCAAGGTCTTGATTCTAAAAGCATGAGTGGAAAGATTTTCTGGGAAAATAAAATACAAAATTGGTTTTTAAATAATAATCAAACACCAGTTGCACAATATCATTTTAATACTTTTAAACTTAATGAATTTCTAACAAAGATTGCATTAGAAAAAGGTATAACAATTCACCATGACGAAATTACTAGTATAAATTTAGCAGACGATGGTAGCATTGACACTATTACCAGTTCTGAATTTACTTACGTTTACGATTTCTATGTAGATTGCACAGGGTTTAAAAAGTTTCTAATTGGCAAATTAGGTGCAAAATGGGTAAGTCATAGCGACTATCTTAAAACAAATAGTGCCTTAGTGTTTCAAACTGAAGATACTGACAACTACAACATGTGGTCTTTGTCACAGGCAATGAAATATGGTTGGCTATTTAGAACTCCTACATACGGTCGTTGGGGTAATGGTTACATTTATGACAGTGAATTTTTAACTCCAGAACAGGCTCAAGCAGAAGTTGAGGAGTTTTTAGGACATAAAATTAAAGTAGGACAACATATTAAGTTTGATCCAGGTGCCCTAGATAGAGCGTGGATTAAGAACTGTTGCGCCATAGGACTTAGTAGTAGTTTTGTAGAACCTTTAGAAGCCAGTAGTATTGGAGCTAGTATCCAACAGAGTTTTATGCTTTCTCAACGATTAGTAAATTATAACGAATCTGTTATAGATAGGTATAATGAAATGTTTACTGATATTGTGCATAATATACGAGATTTTATTCTATTGCATTTTGTTTGCCCAAGAAGAGATACTGAATTTTGGCGTAAAGTTGCAGAAGTAAAATTACCACCTGAGCTAGATCGTAATTTAAAAATTTGGAAAGATAAATTACCAATCGAAGATGACTTTAAAGGTAGTAGTCGACAACTACTATTTAAAGCACACCATTTTTTACTAGTTCTTCAGGGGTTGCAATGGTTTGATAAAGATAGTATACTAGAAGAGTTCAAATCTTTGCCATATCACATTCAGCAAGAAGCTGATATTGTAATTAAAGATCTAGAATATGGCAACAGAATAGATCAGTTAGATACTTCAACTCATAAAGAAATGCTAACTGTTATTAGGAATAACACATGAAATTTAAAATTATTGTAGTCGGTGGTGGCACAGCTGGAGTTATGGCTGCTACCTATTTTAGAGCTTATTGGGGAGATCTTGCTGATATTACACTTATCTATGATCACAAAAAACCAGGTATTGGTGTAGGTGAAAGTTTAACTCCTATTTTTGATAATTATTTAAAGGCAGTTGGAGTAACCACACATGATTTAATTAAACACTGTAACGCAACAATTAAATTAGGACTTAAATTTACCAAGTGGGCTGATGAAGACAGTGTCGGCTGGCACAGTTTTCCACATAACGAAGCATGGGGACAAGTTGATCAAGTATTATACGATTTTTGTGCAGTTGATGCATATGATATAGTTAATGGTCAATACGATGGCGGCTATAATTATAGCACATACTATATAAAGAATAATTCGTTACCATCGGCGGACGACACTACTTATAGACACGCATTACATGTTGATGCTACTGTTTTAAGTAAATTTGTATTGGATAGATATCGCAGTGCGCTTACGGTTATAGATGGGGTTGTTAATCAAGTTGATGTTGAAAATAATTCTATAAAATCGATTCAATTAGAAGATGGCAGACAATTTACAGCAGATATGTTCATTGATGCCAGCGGATTTGAAAGAGTATTATTTAAAAATTTAAAAGCAGAATGGGTTGACACTAGCAAATACCTACCGACCAACAGAACAATACCAAACCCAATATTTAAAGAATTTGACACACTTCCTTGCTATACTACAGCAGAAGCATCTAAAAATGGTTGGATATTAGATGTTCCTTTGTCAAATAGACGAGGAACAGGGTATACATACTGTAGCGAATTTACTTCAGATGAAGAAGCTAAACAAGAATTCAATAAATGGTTAATAAAAACTCACGGGGTCGAGCTAGCAAGCGATCGAGTATTAAAATTTTCAACTGGATATTATAAACAAGAATGGGTAGGAAATTGCGTGTGTATTGGCCTAGCTAGTAGCTTTGTTGAGCCTCTCGAGGCAACAAATTTGCATCATACATGGATACAACTGGATATGATAACTAGATTGTATTCTGGTCGTCATACACAATTTAATCAAAAAAGTTATAATGACCGTATGAATTTTTTGCTAGAAGACAGCTTTAGGTATATTCGTTGGTTCTATCATACTGGCCGACAGGATTCTGATTTCTGGAAATACATGTCAAACAATGTTCCAGACTACATAAAAGACATGGAAATATTAATTGCTGAAGGTGGATATTTAACCAAAGATCACTTTGCAGGAACAGGAAGTTTTATGTTCGAAGCGGCCGACTATAATATTGTTGCTTATTATAATAACCATTATAAGAACCTAGAAGGAATTTGGGACACGTTAACTGCAAGACATTTATATGAGCATGCTGGACATGCTTCTAAACGCATACGAGAATTAAAACATAATTATCAAAATTTAGCTGTTGATCATAAAAAATGGATCAACTATATCAAGGAACAAAAATGAAAATATATGATAACATACTGTCTGAATCAGTATTCGATTTATTATGCGATAAGGTATTAGGATTTGAATTTGATTGGCACTGGAGTGCTATAACATATCCGTTTGGCAGACTTAATACTAATAATGTTCACCCGTTTAATTTAACTCATTACCCTATTGCCAACGGCAGACCATGCACACAGTTTGGTGAATTTTTAGAACCGTTGTTATACGATGCGATTGATAAAACAGGCGAGCGCATTAAAGAAATATTTAGAGTAAGAGTAGTTAACCAGCCTAGGACTTTTGGTCAATATACCAATGACCCACACATTGATTTGCCATGGCAACACAATGTTGGTATCATATATCTCAATGATACTAACAGCCCTACGGTTATCTATAAAGAAAAATTTCCATTTGATACAGATCAATCTAAGTGGGATGATTTCCCACAAGCTAGTTTTGGATATTTTAAAGATAATTTCTTAGGACGTGAAACTATTATACACAAGGTTGTTCCTAAACGTAATACATTACTGACCTTTGATGGCGGACATTATCACGCAAGTGCTACCCCAGACGATGTTGATCGTCGTGTTATTATTAATTTTACCTATTCTACTAGATAAGATCTAATAGATCAAATATTGTTTTAATTTTAGTTTTAACAATACGATTTGAGAAACTGTTACGTAGGCCTTGATGTAATGGTTTTGGTGTGTAGTCAATCGTTGACCATGCCCAACCTTGGTGTTCATCACTAAGAATTGGCACAAATTCATTTTCTATTACACATAGATAAGTGTGAAAATTAAAAACTTTGTCGTTCGATACAAAAGTTTCTAAAGGAATTGTTTTAATTATCTTAGGATGTGCGCCAATCTCTTCTGTGATTTCACGCTGTAGCCCCTGCCAGGGAGTTTCCCCTTCAACATTAGTGCCACCTACTAATCCCCAAGTGCCACTATGCTTACCTCGTGATTTTTGAAGTAGCAAGAATCTACCAGTAGTTTTAGCATAGATTAATGCACCACTACAGACGATTTTATCAGTTAAAGAACGATTCTCCATTGGCTTGACGTATACTCACCTTCGAAACTCTTGACCCATTGGACACCATTCCAAAGGTATTGAACTCCTGTGTATATATTCGTCTGCCATACCATGGTATCTGAGAATTGAGTGTAATCAAATATTACATGCCATTGGCTACCAGTCCACTCTATAATATCGTTAGCCTTTGCAACTAATGATCCCCATGCTTCTGTAGTATGCCCTGCACTTCCTATATCTTCAATTATTAACAATCTTAAACCGACACTAGGTGTTCCTGGATTATAAGTTTGCGGGTTTACAATAGCATCAAATGTTCCAGGGCTAGATGGGCGATAGCTAGCAGCCGCATTGTAGTTTTGATTAGTATCTAAATAGCCATTGCTGTCAATGCCAGTATTAGGAACAAGGGTATCTGCAAAGTATGTTACATTTAATCTAGTCGAATCTAACGGATTAATAGCAAATGTGCCTACTACTTCGGTTCCATTAGGCTGAGTCAAATACAGCATGCTTGATCCAGCTATGTATTTTCCTGGATATCTGTCAAATAAATCATGCCAATTGATAGCGGCAGACCCGCCTCTAGTAGGTATATCTAAATTAGGTTCTCGAGGGGTATATCCTTCGTTACTGGTCAGCAGTATAGCTTCGCCATTGTATATTTGGATAATATAATCTGATACAGTAGTAACTTCTTGGCTTAGTAAATCTGATAAGAAAGATGTTCCAGTAGTTAATGGTTCTCCTAGCCCTTGAACATAGCTATCAGAATCTGTTTGATAGTTATTGTAGATGCTGGTAATAATCTTAGTAATAACACCAAGATGTTTAACTTTAACTGGAGGACTGATCCATATAGGACTGTCAAATGTAAGAGTAGCAATATCAATTGGATTCTCTGTGCCTACTGGAACTTGTCTGCTACTCCAATTTACTGAACTTAAATTTAAAACACTTAAACTTGTCCAATCAATATAGTTGTCAGTTGTTTGTATTTCTAAACTAGGATTGAACAGCACCATAATTTGTTCTAGAATCTGTAGTTTTTGTTCTGTGCTAGAACTCCAGATATCGCACTTCATGGTTAACTTAAATGGTGTTGGCATCAATCTTTCAATAGTATAATTTTTACCTTGAGCTTGATTGTAGGTTTGCTGGCCGTTATCAACTTGTATGTCTCTTTCTCTAAAGTTTAGTTTACCAACATAAGATGCATCACCTAGTCTACTATGGTCAATATCTAATCCAGAAATATAAACTGCAATACGGGGAACCGATGCCACGGCGTTAGCTGAGTTTTGACTAATAATAGATCCAACCTGACGATCGCTATCACCATACATTACCGGGACACGAACTAGTGTCCCGTCTCCGTATTTGACTACAAAATTACTTAACACACGAATTGTCTGTGTCAAGTAACGTCTAATCTGTCCATCATAAAAGAATTGCATTAAAAATCCGCCTTAGGTCTAAGAGCTGTTGACAAACTTTGTCTCTGAGCTTCTCTGTTGTTGCATATATTGATAGTCCATTGCC
>Ga0164296_1002145_pt1 | contig 19974 bp, 30 predicted proteins | sample GEODES057metaG_FD_113533 | JGI IMG/M metagenome (GOLD analysis project Ga0164296, IMG submission 113533) | Dystrophic lake water microbial communities from Trout Bog Lake, Wisconsin, USA - GEODES057 metaG | ecosystem: Environmental > Aquatic > Freshwater > Lake | place: USA: Trout Bog Lake...
AAATTCCATTACATCATTATCATGATTTCATTCCCACTTTCACATTCCATAAAATAATCTCATTCCTTACAATAATGTCTCGATCTTTTTAATCAATTGCTCATCTATACTTAATTTCTGATAAAAAAATAATTTTAATTCATATATTTTTTTTTACTCAAACATAAGATTCGATTTTGTCTTCATAGTCTAATTTTCGAATATAGCATTGTTGCCAAGATGCAACATCTGGATAGCAAAGCAATGTTTCTAATCTTTCATCACTATTCATAATTAACATATAATTCAAAATACCATGAGTTTGAATATACAAATCATAATGATCGTCATAAAATTGTTCATCTTTAAATAACATACATGGTTCAGGTATAGCAATTCCTTTTTTATCTCGCAAATTACGATGAAATGGATCAAATGATACAGTAATTTCTTTGTGTACATGTTTCTTTAAAAATATTTCTTGTGCTTCTGCAAATCTAGGATTCGTCATAATCGTCAAACAATCATTGTCTCTTTCAAACCATTCTTGATATTGTGAAACACCCCATTTTTTTATGTATTCACAACGATGATGTTCTGTTACTCCTGATCCATTATTTTTTTCGTACTCTTCATTTCCACTTGCTATATGTTCATCTTGCAAAAGTTCGTGAATAGTAACGTTTTGACAAAATTCATTCTTGTATTCTTCAACACCATGCATCATAACGAATGCTTTTACATCTGTACACACACGATTCATTTTATCTATCATTCTATTAAAGTTATTTCAATTTTACGATTTAAAGATTATCATAACATAATGAATAATGCGTTTCTTTTTTCTTCCCGTATGTTTAGCACTAGACACGCGTTTTTTTAAACCAATCATTCGACCACCTACCGCTCCAATTTCATCCAGTAGTATTTTTTCACCTTTCGTATTTGCTAAAGATGTTCAACCCTCTTTTGTAAGAGAAGCAGAATTGAAGCATGGACGATTAGCAATGGTAGCATCTCTTTTGTTACCGCTTTCAGAACAATGGTCGGATACCCTTGCCATTTATCAATTTGAAACATGGTCACCTTATATTCAAGGATCTATTCTCACTCTTATGTTCATGAGCGAATTTCGATCCATGCAATTGGGATGGGAAGACCCCACAAAAAAACCGTTTACAATCAAGGAAGATTATCAACCAGGTGATTTTGGATTCGGTATTTGGGATCCAACCAATACTTCATTGATGGATAAAGAATTGAACAATGGTCGATTAGCAATGATTGGTGTACTTGGTTTCATAGTTCAAGAATTAGTCACCAATCAAAAAATTTTGTTTCTATAATGTATGAAAAAAATTATACCAGAAAATTGTGCACCATCCAAAACCAAAAAAAAATATTCTTGTTATACATCATCTGATCTAACCCAATTAAAAAAACGTTACAATAAAACACACCGTGAAAAAATTCGCGTTTCTTCTCCAACAGAAATTTGGAAAGAATTGATGAATAAAATGCCATGTAAAAAAGAATCTTGTTTAGCAAGTTCTTTACAATACAAGGTACAACGTTTTGCTCCAAAAAGTCCTGATGAATGGAAAAAAAATCCCACCTCATGGTTATCTAGTAATGATATTACCAATGTATTAATACAATACGAAAAAGCATATCCACATTTTATTTATTTAGGTCCATCACCGTCAGATTTTTATTTTCTTGAAAATGGTACTTGTGTTTGGCAAGAATTATGTAGTTTTGATGTAAGAAAATTAAAGAAACATAACAAAGTAGGTATTGTATTCAATTTAGATGAACATAATGGACCAGGTACACATTGGGTTGCCGTATTCATAGACGTATCTAACAAAAAAATGTACTACTTTGATTCTACCGGAGTAGAAATACATGAAAACATTGCAAAATTTTATGAGAAAGTAAAAGGACAAGATCCTGACTATAAATTAATACAAAATTCACCAGTTGAACATCAATTTGGAAATACAGAATGCGGAATGTATGTGCTATTTTTTTTGATCATTATGCTTCAAACAAATAACTTTAGTTATTTCAAACAAAAAAAAACATTTACTGATAAAAGTATGGAAAATTTAAGAAAACATTTTTTTAATTCTTGAGACTTTCAATACATATAATCATATTCAAAATATCTTTTTCTATCGTAATGGCTGGTGACCAATCATTGTCATAACGATAATTCAATATATATACGGCATCTTGATATAGTTTAGGAGGTGTTATAGTTTGCATCAACCATGTAGGTGGTTTAAATGGATAATCTGCCGGTATTTTTATATTATAATATATTTCCGTATATTCATACAAATATCCAATGATTTTCATAGATAATTCAACTGGAAGATCTAATGAATAACGCGGAAACACTTCATGTATTACTTTGAATTCAAAAGTATTTTCATCAATGCGTGATAACATATATTCTGAATGATCTATTTGAAAATAATCTGCTATTTTTTGTCCACGTAAATTTTGTTGAAATTCATCAAATAAACGTGATATTCTTCTTTCTCTCGCCATTTTATTTTTTTTATAACAGCGTTTCAATTTTATATTCCAAATAAAACACTACACGTTAATAAAGTGAAATATATCAACCAAAATATAATTCCCAATAATATACATAAACTATCAATGTCCCGTTCGATTTCTTCATATGTTTTCACTTTGTAACAACGCATCTTTTATTGTTTAAAAAAAAAGTAATTTCAATTTTATCTAAAAAAATGGGGCTCCACCGCCCCCTTTTTTATATTTATACTTTACCATCCCGCTCCAAGCGGATACATATTTTGAAGACGATGTTGTTCCTCCCGCTGTTCCCACCTCGAAAGATGACGTTCTGGTTCTAATGTATCTTCATCGAATTTGTTCTCTCGTTGCGACTGCCGATGTAGGGCAATGTTTTTAAGGCGTTTCCAGGTTTCATCATGTTTCGATTCGCGACGAAACTTAATGCCTTTGTTGGCCTTGAAGCGGTTGATAGTCTTCGAGTAGTTGAGTTCTTCAAACATTGGATAGTTTATAAAAGTATAAAGATAAAAACCATTTCAATTTTTTTTAAATCCGTTGGAACTATATTTTTTGAAAAAAATTTTTTTTCTTTACCATTGTAGTTACTTTTTTAGAAGGATACAAAATAGGATCATGAATGTTTTTTGGTGGATCGTCACGAATTGGTTCTTCTATTCGTTTCAAATGAGACATACATTCTGAAATATAATTATCAAATGCTATTTGTATCGATCCTTGAAATGGTTCTTCCATCATTTGTGCGGTCAAATCCATAATTTTTTTTTTATAAGACGGATCAAATTGATTTTTCTTACCACTTACTTGTATTCTTTTTGGAATCAAATAACGTATTGTAGCATCATCCATATTGTTTCATTCTTTATTTTTTTTTTCAAAAAAAACGCATCAAAGTTAAGATTGTAATATCCATACATTACTATTCTTTGCTAGTCCAGTAGATTCTCCTTTGTTGTTTATACATCCACCTGAACAATAACGATTCTTACATGCTTGTTGTATTCCTTGTTTCAATTCATAAGTTAGATATGTGGCATTTGGTTTAGATGTATTACATATTTTTTTGGTAGGATTTGCATTCAAATATTGTTGATACAGTACACGATTTTTTTTATAAGCAGTATAATTTGATCCATAACAAATACTAAATGAGGCATTCAATGGTGTGGTTCCACTATTCAATCCATTCGATGTATACACGGGTACATAAATAGATTTTATACAACTCATATTATACATAAATACTTTTTTTAAACCACAATTCACTATAATGTGTTTGTACTTTACGTTGTTCATCTCTATATCCTTTGTAATTTCTTAAAATAAGGTTATTTTCATACATAATGTGATCATTGTACAAAATTGGATAAATCATATCTATGTTCAATGAAAAAAAACGTGCAAGACTACCCAACATTTCTGGACCAGTTGGTGATAAAATCCATTTTCCATAATATTTTTTTTTTACATTTTGTATAATTTGATAAATGGCTGTTCTTAAAAATGGATTGTTTGCTTTTGATACCATGAATGCATTATAAATATGTAGTGTATCTTTCGGTCTATCTAATACATAATGTTCCTTATCTACAATATCATACAATCGAAAAGAACCAATACATTGTAACTTTATGTCCATGTAAATACCACCATGAATATACAATACACATAATCTCCATAAATCTGCTTTGTAAGCACCCGGGATCAACCCATCATATGCTTCTAGAACTTCTACTGGAAAATTTTTCACTATGAAATCACGACATGCTTCATCATCATAAAAATGAAACGTAAATTCTGGATTTTGTTTACATAAACGAATATAATTTGCTTTCATCAATGGTGGCATGTCTGATGTTTTCCAAGTCATGTATACATGAAGTGGAATGACTGGTGAAATTATTTTTTTTTTTTTTATTGGAATAATAAATTTTTTCATATATTATCATGTTACTTTTTGCCAGTAGATCCAAATCCATTTGTACCACGTTCCGTAAATGATAAAGAATCCGTAGATATTACATAAAATGGATCTAAAGTAGGTGAACACAATTGAACTAAACGTTCTCCCATTTCTACCATTCCATCTTTACAATCAAAATAAGCACCTAGATTTCCACGATATCCTCTGTCAATAATACCCACACTATTTGCTAATCGAAATGAAGTTTTTGATATACTTGATCGTGGATATAAATAATATGCAGAAGGTGTATATTTGCTAATGTCTATGTTTGTTATATCAATAGGTTCATCACTTTTGTACATGGCACCTTTTACTTTAAAATCTATAAAAAATAATCCTTCTTCTACTGAAATGGAAATTGGACTTGCTAAATCAAAACCCGAATCTGCGTATATATCTTGTTTTTCATTGTGTTTTGTTATTTTGGATTGATATAATTCACGAAGTTTGTCATCTATCATAAGAAACAAGACATAGTACATGAGTACAAAATATAATATAATGTTTAAGTAAGTTACATGTATAAATATAAAGTCACTGTTGACAAAATACGCGAAGTGTTATTACAATATAACAGCTCTTTAGAAGCGATGTGTGATCTTGCAACCTGTTTACTTATTCAAATCGTTCCACATATTGAAATTATTGCTGGAGAAGTTACTTATCATTCTAAAAAAATAAATCATGTATGGGCATATGATAGCAAAGAAAAATATTATATCGATATTACTTCCGAACAATTTGGATTTCCACCTTGTCTTTGTTCACAAGATGTAACCGATTTTGAAAATAAACATTACGTCATTTCTTCCAATTTTCATATCTGGAATGGTGCATTCCAACAATGTGAAAAACTACATCATGGGCCTGTGCTGATTCATAAAGGAAAAGAAATTACCATGGCAAATCTTCTTTTTGAAATTACAAAAAAAAAGAGGTCTAAACGATGGTTTTTTTTTGGAGGTACTCGACGACGAAGAATGAATTGAATGAAACAATATAAATATATCACAACTCTTATATTTGATGCAAAGTATTTCATTTTATGAAAAAAAAATTAAAAAAACAAAAGATCCATATATCATTGCAAGTTGTTTGAATGATTTAGGTACCATCCATCTAAATCGTGGCAATTATGACAAAGCAATCGGTTATTTTAAAAAAATTTTAAATATAAATCCTCATGTATCGATTGTATACGATAATATTTCAACTTGTCATTTTCATAAAAAAGAATACAAGTTGTGTGAAATCAATTTATTAATTTCTTTGAAATTAAATCCTAAAGGTGAAGCACCAAGTAAATTAGGATTTTTGATGTATTGTTTAAAAAAAATGGATGCATCTATCGATTATTACAAATTGTCTTATTCCTCCCCTCACGTACTATATACTAGTTCATATTCTTATTTAGCAAACAAAGATTATCATAACGGTTTTACTTTGTATGAAAAACGTCTATGCGAGAATATGGCAGAAGACGGACAAAAAAAAAGATTAGAAATCAATCTACCCGATTGGGATGGTAAAGAATGCCCACATTTATTGGTTGTCTATGAACAAGGTATCGGTGATAATATATTATATTATCGTTTCTTGATACAATTATCAAAATTGTATCCAAATATGCTTATCAGTTATTTATGTCGTGATTTGTTAATAAATGTATTTGAGCCACATGGTAATATTCGTATTATTTACAATATGTGTGATACGTATTCATGCAAAGTATTCATCATGTCTTTACCCTATTATTTGAAAATAGTTACAATTACACCAAATAAAGAAAATTACATACGTATCAATCAAGCAAAAATACAAGAATGGAAACAGATTTTACCCGATTCTTTTAAAATCGGAATTTTTTACAAAGGGTTGTTGAAATCATATGTAGAAAAATCAATACCTTTAGATGATTTTGAACCCTTGACCAAGTTAGGAACTTTGGTGTGTCTTCATCGATTAGATGAAATAAAAGATGATATAAACCACACGTTTCAAGAAAATTTATTAAGATTTGATATTGACAAAGAACCATTTGTAGATACAATTGCTATTTTAAAAAATATAGACGTCCTTGTTACAGTAGATAGTTCACTTGCTCATTTGGCAGGTGCATTGAATATAAAAACAATATTATTGTTAGGTTTTATTCATGATTGGAGATGGTACACTACATGGTATGATTCCGTTACTATTTTAAAAATGGAAGAAAACAAAGAGTTGAAATATATTATGCCAGAAGTTAAACACTTGTTATCTAGTATGGTATGAGCGTATATATTCCCATATCGATTGGTGAATTGTATGATAAATATACTATTTTACAAATTAAAAAAGAAAAATTAACAAATGATAAACTTATATTTGTAGAAAAAGAATTAAATTATTTAGAAGAATGGATAAAACATTACCCTATAGATTATTCTGCATTGAAAAAAATCAATGAAGAATTATGGGAAATTGAAGATGCGATACGTTTGAAAGAATCCAAAAAAGAATTTGATATTGAATTCATTGAATTAGCACGTTCTGTTTACATAACGAATGATAAACGATATACACTAAAAACACAATTGAATCTTTTGTTTTCTTCTGATATTATGGAAATGAAAAGTTATTCACAATGCGCGTAAACTATTTAGATATATTATGAATACATCCAGCATGGAAACATACACATGTACTTTGTGTCAATTCAATACCATGAAAAAAGGTAATTATGAAAGACATTTGTTAACAAAAAAACATAAAGAAAAAAAACAATGCCGTTGTGGTAAACAGTATGAATCACGTGGAGGGTTTTGGAAACATTCTACACAATGTTTACTACCTTTGTTAGAATCCCAACACGAAATGATTCAAACATTACTTCAAAAACAAACACAAGTACAAGATCAAGTCAAAGAATTACAAAAAATGTCCCCTTCTATTCATATTTCTATTTTTTTGAATGAAACATGTAAAGAAGCACTTAATTGGTCTGATTTTATACAACAACTTGAATTGTCAGAAAATCAAACAGTTATTGATACTATTCAACAACAATTAAAACAATTAGGATACAAGAGACCAGTTCATGTATTACCTACACAAATGTTATACATCAAACAACAAAACCAATGGAATCATGATCCACCTAGTATACAAAAAGCGATTACAGTACTAAATGATCACATACATCAATCACAACATAAAACATTACAAAATTGGGAAAAAGAACATCCTACATGGTATTTGAGTCAACAAGAAACAGACATGTATACAAAAATATCAGATGTTCAAGCCATTGACGAATCTATGTTAATGGTTCTTGTTCCTAAGCATGCTTCATAAAATGATAAAAAATAGAATCTTTGTGTATCATAAAAACATCAATACATTTATGAATCATTACAAATTTTTGACTTTCTAAATAATTTATAATGGGAATACTTGCATCATCAAAATTATTTTCAAATGCAATAACATCTATAAATACCTTTTCAAAATTAATAGATTTGATAACTTCAAATTCGGCACCTTCTACATCAATAGACAAATAATTTATATGGGATACATTATATTCGTCAAATATAGTTTCTAATCTTTTTGTATTTACTTTTGTCAATTCTGTTGTCGATCCCGTTTTATCATTTTCATACATTAATCTTGTAAAATGTCTGCTATCAAAATAATGTTTGATACCAGAAATCATTTCTGTATAACCATTGTTTAATAAAAATTCTGTTTCTCCATCATAATTACAAACAGCACAATTCAAATTAATATTATTTGGTCTATTTTTTTCCAATATATCATATACTTTTTTATTTGGTTCAATATTTATACCTTTCCATTGATTTGTATTTTCAAAATAAAGTGTATTATTGATATGTTTTCCATCATAAGCACCCACATCTACAAAAAAACCATTTTTATATCCTTTGAATATATTTTCTTCTAAATATTTATCTTGATTTTCTTGTGAATAAAACATATTTTTTTTATTTATTTATTTTTTTTCATTAAAACGTATTTTTTACTGAAAAAAATGAAACATTTATTTTTTATTTTTTTCAAAAAGTCCGTTTCCATAGACCCTTGCTCTTTTTTGCTCCTTTTTTTTTGAAGATAAATAATTAATTTTATAACCATTCTGCATAACAAACTATTAACGTATGTCTAAAAATATGGTGTCAATTGTTGTTTCCATTTTGGAAACAAAAAATATTTTTATTTTTGAGTATTTTTATAATGTCACATTAAAATTCATGTGGATTTTTATTATATAACTTATTTTTTTGTTACTGATTTAAAAAAAGAGCAACACTTATTTTACAAGTTTGATTGGAAATAAATTATTTATCAGATTGTTTTCATGTAAAAAATAATGATAATCATCATGTTCAAAAATAGAATAAGTAAATGTATTGTCTCCAGTTATTTTTTGAAGTATTTGGTTTAACATACGCTGTCTTAATTTTGGTAAAACAACAGGTACCATTTTAAAAAAACTAAGTGATGCACTTTCTAATTGTATTTTATTTGGTATTTTTGTAAATGTACCATTGTATTCATATACATTTGATAAAGTTGTATATCGTGGTGTATGTGGTGGTGTTATTTCTGCAAAATAATACATTTTTATATCATTACACCAATAATGATTTTCTACAATAAAATAAGGTCCTTTTTTAAGATCGATAGATAAAACTGGTGTAAAATACATAAACATTTCATTGTTTTTATTTTCCTAAATTTCTTTTTTTACACGTTTTTTATGAAAAAAAAGTGAAACATTTATTTTTTATTTTTTTTCAAAAAGTCCGTTTCCATAGACCCTTGCTCTTTTTTGCTCCTTTTTTTTTGAAGATAAATAATTAATTTTATAACCATTCTGCATAACAAACTATTACTTTATGTCTAAATTTATGGTGTCAATTGTTGTTTCCATTTTGGAAACAAAAAAATAGGAACAAAAAAATAAAAATATTTTTATTATGATAACCAATGTATATACAATAATGTTTTATTTTATTTTGTCACTGACTAACAAAAAAGAGCAACTCAAAAATTATTTATTTTTAAAGTCAATTCATTTATTTTATTTGATAAAAATTGTGTTTTAATAATAAAATTATCCAACTTTTTACCAATACGTTCTATCTGTTGTTGGTACTTATCAATTGGATCTATATTTTCATGTGCAAGAAGTAAATCTTGTGCAGTAGGTGTATAAGAAGGTGGATGCTCTTTTTCATAATCCGCAAATATACGTAATGTTTCTATATTATACTTTGCATAATCAATCGGTGTTTCATTATTGTAATTTTTTTGGAAAAGAGACACGCCTATATTTAACAGATACAAAGTTGCTTTTGGCCCTGCACCAAACAATGCATTTTCGTGTGTATTTTCATCGATAATGAAAAAACTAGACGGATGTGTTTCATATAATTTTTTTAACATATAGATATTATCATCTCTGGAATATTTGCAAATATGGATGAACATTTTCATTATGAAAAGAAAATATTTTTCAATTTTTTATAAAGGCATAATAGAATAAAAGAATGTATCGTCACCTGTAATTGTTTGTAAAATTTTATTGAGATATTTTTGTTCCATAGAATAACGTACCATGGGTACATATCTGTAAAAATTATATTGAAAATAACGTTGTGTATTGAAATACATTCTGTAGACATTTTTTTTTCCAATTTCTCTAGCTTGTGAAAATTCTACAAACTCTCCAATGGATGATACAGTACCAAAATAAAAACGATTTCCTTCTTTCACAAAATAACGACGTTCTTTTTGTAAACTTGAAATGGGTATTTCTTGGAGCATTTTACAAGATATAATGAAACAATTCAATTTTAAAAAGAAAATTGAATTTATTTATTGAATGATCATAAAATGTTTCCATTAAAGTATTGTGGTGTATGGTGTCTGGTTTATACTACAAATCCGAACATTCCTTATTCTACCATGTTGAATATTCAATACAATCGAGTAACGGTTTCACCTATGCAAGAATATAGTTTGTTTCAATTAAAACGTACTCATCAAGGTGTCATTCATATACAAGATGACTGCAATGCAAAAATTATGTGGTCAAAAAAAGTGAATTATGAAATTGATACACCCTTTTTACCAACTTTGCCAATATATGGTCATGAAATTAGATGTAAACCTTTATTATTGAATTATACGATGGATGAAACAAATACATATTGTACATTTGTATCAGATTACGAATATGTATTTCATCGTTATATGCCGAATGAAAAAAAAGATACAATTTTTAAAATATTTGTAACACAACTAATTTTTGATTTGATAATACGACATATTTAAAGACTACTTTTCTACATAGTTTATGTTATCTTTTTTACATAACCATTTAGACAAAAATGCTTATGAATTATGGAATATTGCCTTTCAACAAAGAGGGTGGAAACAGAAAGACTATCAATTACCTAAACGTGACACAATAAAAGTATTACTTACTATGACAACATGCAAACGGTTTGATTTATTTGAACAAACCATCCAATCGATTCTTCACACATGGATGGATATAGATCAAGTAGATGCATGGTTTTGTGTAGATGATAATTCATCAGAAGAAGATCGTGAAAAAATGAAAAACTATTCTTGGATTGAATACTATATGAAAGGTCCCTCCGAAAAGGGTCATCGAACCAGTATGAATCTTATATGGGATCGTTTGAATGAAGTTAAACCAACCTATTGGATTCACGTGGAAGATGATTTTGTATTTCATGTAGAAAGATCCTACGTATCCGATGCGATTCGTGGGTTAGAAGTATTAGGTGTACAACAATTAGTATACAATCGTAATTACGGAGAAACGATTCGAGATTATAGAATTGAAGGTCACATACCAGTAACCGATGAATTCTGTATACATCATCATCATACGAATCATGTTCCCTATCAAAATTGTCATTATTGGCCACATTTTAGTTTCCGTCCAGGATTAGTGAAAGTAGATGCTATTTTGAAACTAGGTAATTTTGATTCACCCAATACATTTTTTGAGATGGATTATGCGAATCGTTGGACAAATGCTGGATACAAAACTGGTTTTTTTAATGAATTAACATGCCAACATATTGGAAAGTTAACCAAAGATAAAGAATCTATGAACGCATACAAATTGAATGATTGTAATCAATTTACAAGTTCTATTCGTGTTGTAAATTTGGAACGTAGAACAGATCGAAAAAAAAATGTGGAAACACAATTGAAAGGAATACCATATGAATATTTCAAAGCCGTAGATGGGTTGTCTCTTGAAATGACACCGGAATTAACGAATTTATTCATTGGTAATGATTTTGATAGTCGAAAAGGTGTAATGGGTTGTGCTTTGAGTCATTATTATTTATGGAAACAATTATTGAAAGACAATATCGATTATTATTTAATTTTAGAAGATGACATTACAGTAAATGATTTTAGTTCTAAATTGGCAAGTATAGAATCCACTATAAAAACATTTGATGTATGTTTTTTAGGATATCACATGTATAAAAAAGACAAAGAAAATTTACCTTTGTCTGATCCAATTTCATTTCAACCATTGAGAAAAAATGTATTTGTAGGTGGTACATTTGCTTATTCCATTAACAAAATAGGTGCACAAAAACTAGTAACTTACATTGAAAAAAATGGAATCAAACACGGTATTGATTATGTAATGAAAATATCACCTATTTCATCTATGGAATGTACACCTCAGGTGGTTTGTAGCGAATGGAATGAATATTACATTATTGATTCAGATATTCAAGGTAAGTATGATAGTGTACCTTTGTACAATGATTACATATTCATAAAAGGTGTTGATTCCGTCAACGATGACATATCTCGTGATTCTTCACCGATTTCGGATATATTAGAAAAATTCAAAAAAGATGTTTCTGTTGTTGCAATTAATAGTTTGGGATATTTAAAATCAAAGGTAAATGTAAATGATTTAAAATCATCTATGTATTTCAACTTTTCAGACGGTATTTACATTAAAAAAAAATATTATGATTTACATAAAAATATACGCGTAAAAATGTTATGTAATTGGTGCTCTTCGGAAGAATTATGTAAACAATGGTCAAACATGGCAGAAAACGAATATAGATGGAAACAAATACAAATGGTTTGGTCAGGGGATTGTGACTATTATGTAGTGATCAATTCAACTACGGAACATTATGATCCAAACAAAACGTTTGTATTTCAAATGGAGCCTTGGGTATATTCACCAGATCCATGGGGAGTAAAAACATGGGGTGAATGGGTTCAACCAACTTGTTTACATTTTCGAGGTAGAAAAACTTCTCATGTGAATACAATTCAATGGCAATTAGAACAAACATACAAAGAATGGATGAGTATGACAATTGAAAAAACAAAAGAATTGTCTACTATTTGTAGTTCAAAATATCAAGATGAAGGTCATCGTTTACGTATTGATACATTAAAATATTTTGAATCAAAAGGGTTAATGATAGACATTTATGGCAAAGACAACAATCAAGGCTTTAAACAATATAAAACTAGTTTGGATTCAAATGAAAAAAGTAAAGGTATATTGCCTTACAAATATTATTTCATGATGGAAAATAATTTTGAGCCAGATTATATTACAGAAAAATTATGGGAACCTATTTTGTGTGAATCTCTTTGTTTTTATTATGGTTGTCCAAATGTTGGAGATCATATTGATACAAGAGCGATTGTATTGTTAGACAAAGATCCAGAAATTTCTTATCAAATTGTGAAGAAAGCAATCGAGGAAGATTGGTATTCTCAACGTTTACCCTATATCAAAAAAGTAAAAAATGACATTTTAAACCGGATGTATTTTTTTCCAAGTTTGTTTACAGAAATACAAAAACATAAAAGAACAAAAATAGTAAAAGATTACAGAAAAATTTGTGTGATTCAAAGCAATCATTCACCTGATGTTATCATTGAAAAAGTAAAAGATAAAGTCGATCATATCTTCCTTTTTCATCATGAACCAATTATCATAGAAGATGAACAGGTAACAATTTGTGAGTCGAATCCTTACGATAGTATGGAAGTATTGAATTTTATTCGAACTTATGCAGAGTACAATGATTGTGAAGTATTGTATGTAAAGACAAGAGATGTGAAAGATAACAAAATGAAAGATTTACAAAATATGATATTATATTTTTTGGTAGAAAGAATAGAAGATTGTATGAAAGCATTGGATGAAAATGATACTGTGGGTTGTAACTTATCTGATACTTATGTGGATATGTGGTGGTCTAAAAGTTCTTATTTGAAGACATTACCTTATTCAACGGAAGAAAATGCATGGTTGTTTACAAATCATAAGGGTAAACATTTTTGTGTTCATAATTCAGGTATCAATCATGCAGAATATGTATATCCAACGTTTCTTTATGTAAATGAATTTAAATAATACCTAAAAATAGTTATTATGTCTATTTGTTTGAATATGATTGTTAAAAATGAAGCTCATATTATTGAAAAAACATTAGAAAATATATGTCAACATGTACCTATTTCTTATTGGGTGATTTCAGATACAGGATCTACAGATGAAACAAAGGCTATAATACAAGCTTTTTTTGATAAAAAAAATATAAAAGGTGAATTAGTAGAACATGAATGGAAAGATTTTGCATATAATCGTACGAAAGCATTAGAGTGTGCATATCAAAAAACAGATTATTTATTTATATTTGATGCGGATGATTCTATAGAAGGTAATTTATCTTTTCCAAAATTGAAAGAGGACAAATATATGTTTCGATTTGGAAAAGAATTTTCTTACGAACGTCCTTTATTGATAACCAATCGTAAAAAATGGTTTTTTACGGGTGTACTTCACGAATACCTAGATTCAAGTGAACCAAGAACATCTGTTTCATTACAAGGACCTTATTATGTAGTATCAGGAAGAACGGGCGATCGAAGTAAAGATCCAAATAAATATTTAAAAGATGCGATTATATTGAAAGAAGCATTTGAAATCGAACCACGTTTGGATTTAAAATCAAGATATTCTTTTTATTGTGGTCAAAGTTACATGGATGCAGAAAAAGTAGACGAAGCCATCGAATGGTACAAAAAATGTGAATCTACGAATGGATGGGATCAAGAACGTTATTATTCTTGTATTCAGTTGGGTGAATTATATCGTCGTAAGAATGATTTTATGAACATGCAACATTATTGGTCAAAATCTTGTCAATATGATACAGAGAGAATTGAAGGTATTGTCATGTTGATGGAAGAATTAAAAAAAAGAGATTCTCACGTATTAGTGAATGCAATGTTTCATCATTGGAGAGAGTATAAACACGATTTACAAAATAAATTATTTATTCGTAATTATTGTTATGATTATGAAATTGAATATTTGAATTCAATATGTGCATATTATGCAAAAGATCTTGCTTCTGGTTATTATTGTTGCAAAAAAGTAATTTTAAATCATAAAGATGAACATAAAATATCTCAAACTATGAAAAATTTGTTATTTTATAAAATGTATTTAAAAAATGATAAAAAATTTTTACATTATTTGAAAGAAAAGGCACCATCAGATTTATTTATTTTATTGACAAACTAAAAAAATTGTCTTTGATGGGTAATTTGTTTATGAATAATATTCAATGAATTTACCATACTTAACATGAAAAGACCAACCCAAGTACACCATAACCATGAACATTTTACATTCAAAATAGTACATAGAACAAGTAATACTGCACACAAAATAAAACCAATATTGACAATTGATAAAAAACGTTCTAATGTATATTTTAATTTCATACCTGTATCAAAATCACGATGTAAAAATTGAAAAAAAATGGTACTATTTTTACCGGTAGGTTCAAAATAATATTCATAATAATCCATGGCTTTATAATAATAAAGAAGACCACGAATGAAATGGTGAGGTAAAAGACATACAACGGGAATAGAAGACCAGCATTTGAAACTGTAAAATGGTTGAATTACGATATCTTCACGATGATTCCATGTTTTTTGTTTCCATACATGATTGATAGATTGTATCAGTTCTTTGTGTTGTGTACTCTCAATATACATTCCACGACGAGCAAAACGTAAACCAATTTCAATAATTTTAGTATTTCTGTATTGTACATTCAAAGGACCCGTGTATCCTTGTAAATGTTTTTGAACCCATTCTATGATTTCAGATGGTGGTTTAGATTCGCTAGAAATATATTTCCATACGTCTGCAAATCCATATTGTTTATCTGAATAAATATAGGTCAATTGATAGACAATTTCACCATTCACAAGAACAAAATCAGTCATTCCTTCAGTTGCATCAATGAATTCCGACCACATCATGTTTTTTTTGCGTAAGTGTGGTTCTAGTTCTGATTGTTTATTAATTTTATAGCAATCTTTACTAGAAGATGTTTTATGACCGTATCTTGGTTTAATGAAAATGGGATATGTTATCTCTTTTTCTTTTAATTCTAATAAATCACCACCTATCATGTCTTGTGATTGAAGAATAAATAATTTATCATATAAATGTCTATAATGTGGATGTAATTTATAAGCTTTACCATCGGTAGAAGGCATAGTGGGATCTAGTTTATAAGGTACTTTATCATATGGATTCAAAATACGAAGTAATTTTGAATAATGTTTATCGTATTCTTTAATCATATCAAAAGTATAGATTAAAATTTACCATTGAAAATAAGGATCATGCAAAATCGATTGTATGATTTTATTGACCGCACGTCGTTCCATTGCAAATTGAATCATTTCTTTTTGAAAAATTGGTTGAAATAATTTTACTTGAATATCTGGAATAACACGTAAATATAATACGGGTAAAATAGTATTTTTATGATGAACGTTCATAAAATCTGCATATATGCTTGGCGATTGTATTGTGAGTTGATGAAATGTACCTGTATAATCGTAGTGTTCCCATTTCATTTTATATTTTTTTCCATATGTCAATGAATGATATTCTATTTCTTCAAATTTCATACATGTTTTGTAAATGATTTCTTTGTATTATTTTACAACGGATCTTAAAAAAATTGAAATGATTTTTTTATTTTACATTCAAAAAACACAACATGTCGAAATCATTCAAACGTTGGACTGAAGAGGAACGCCGTGCGCACATTCGTGCAAAGACCCTTGCCTACAAAGGACGACAAGAAGATCGTCTTACTCCTCGAGAGAAAGAGATCAAGGAGATGAAACGGAAACAGCGCGAAGAGGTACGAAAATCTGCTGAAGAAGGATCATGGCTCATCATCGACATCGTGAAGCCTAAGCCTGACAAAGTTCAGATCAAAACTGAAGTAAAAATGGCAAAAAACATGTTCGCAGGGCTGGACGACAGTGAAGAGGAGGTCGACAAGGTAGAAAAAACATGGACGAAAAAAGCATTCAATTGGGCGGATTCAGATGACGAATAAAAAATATTGGATGAAAAATAGCCGGAGGGGCGGGAGGTACTACACCTTTTTTTTCCATACATTTTTGAATCAATTCATTGTATATAATTGGCTAATGGATTTGTAAAAAAAATATGCTCTAGTATTTTTTTGGCCGGAATAGTAATATGATTGATCATCAATTTTTTTAAAAATATATCAGTCACGACAATATAATTTATTTCAATACCATAATATATTTATTTCCAATGAAGCGTATATTCTGTACCTATTTTGCTCCAAGTAGCAATAATGGATGGATTCAATATTTTTTTTTCAACTTCTTCTGTATGATATACATTTTTGTCATCATCTAAATAATATAAAATACCTTGTATTTCTTCAACCCATATTTCTTTTTGTGTAGTTTTCACTTCATCTGTTTGAATTAATCCATGTGGGACACCTTTACTATGTGTCCCACAACAAGTATGACCTTCTTTACGACGTCGTGTGCATTGATCATTTTTTGCGCTTTTGGCGATACATCGTTCTTCATTTGGGATTGCATTTTTCAATCGATTACGTTTTACAAAATCACTACGATCTAATAAAGTTGGTTCATAAACTTCTAATTTTTGAACAATTTCTTCTAATGTAATATCTTGTTTGAGTTGTTCTAAAACATGTTGTTTGAAAGCAGTCATATTTTCATTTGCTTTTTGAATGACGCGTTTCTCCATTTGACAAAAATAAAAAAAAAATAAAATCAATTTTATGTGAAATGTAATCCATTTTTATATTAAATACATTTTGTGAAAAGAAATTATGGATCTAACTATGATAAAAGATAAGATTGAAAAAATGCAAAAAAATTACCATATTGAATTTGCACGTATTTTGATCAAAGACCATAATATTTCTTACGATGAAAATAAAAATGGTATTTTTATCAATTTAAGTCATTTATCAAAAGAAGTTATTGAAAAAATAAATAATTTTATTGACTATGTAGATTTACAAGAAAAACAACTTGAAATAGATGAAAAAGAGAAACATGATTTAAAAGATGCATATTTTATGACCTAAAGACAAGTTGAATATTATAATAATGTCGGTATTTACATGGTCGGAAGAAAATATTTCTTTTTTAAAAAATCCAACTATGGAAGAATGTAAAAAACGTATTGGAGATGCACCGTATTGGACAATATATGGTCGTATATGTTACCATGATTATCCTGAACCGGATTATATTTTACATCATTCTATTCCGGTAGAAGCAAAGGATGCAAAAGAATGGTATGAAGATTTTGTACATGTTTATCCGGATAAAAAGTCATTGTATGCAATGACTCATTATTCATTAGAAGAATTGAAAAAATTAGCGAAACGATTAGAGATATCGTGTGAAGGTAAACGAAAGGATATTTATGAACGCATACAAAATGAATTTAAAACTTATTCTGTTAGAATATAAAATGAATTGTAATACGTGTGGATTTTCATGTGAAAAACGTGGAGATTGGAATCGACATATCAAAACAAAAAAACATTTAAGAAGTCATGACGATTTACGTAAAATCGTGATGGATCAGCAAGAACAAATCAAACGTCAACAAGAACAATTGGATAAATTATCTACACCCATTCATATAACTATTTTTTTGGAACAATGTAAAGATGCAATGAATTGGGAAGATTTTGTGGAAACATTAGAATTATGGACTCCGAATATTGTACCATTGATTGTAGATAAATTAAAAGAAATAGGTCTATATCGTCGTCCAATTCATTGTATTGAACATCAAGTATGTATCAAACAACAAAATAAATGGGAAATGGATACGAAAAAAGCAATTACTATATTGAATGATACAACATCTGGATTAAAAAAAAAATATTTGATGCAATGGGAAGAAACACATCCAGAATGGTATCAAAATGAAAATGAAACGAATGAATATATTTCTATTTGTGAAACAGAAAATATGGATATAACTAAGATAAATATTGAATTAGATTGAAAAATTCGCATAGTTAGTACCATCATAGATAATTAAATTACGACTTGAGGCGGTAAAAGTAAAAGTACTTCCAGTAGATGCACCATAAAATGATTTACCATTTGCCGAAATAGTAAAACTAGTAGCAGTACTATTGTTGAGAAAATACCAAAAATAACCAGTTACAGGTGTGGCAGGCATTGTTATAGTATAAGTGGATGTTCCACTGCATTTATAGTAATAACCCGTTTGAGTATTTGATATAGTAATAGCTCCTGTTATTGATTGTATTGAAAGAATATTTGTACCAATATTTCCTTGTGTTCCTTGTGTTCCTTGATTTCCTTGATTTCCTTGTGTTCCTTGATTTCCTTGATATCCTTGATTTCCTTGATTTCCTTGTGGACCTTGATTTCCTTGTGTTCCTTGATTTCCTTGTGGACCAGTAGGACCAGTAGGACCAGTTTTACCAGTAGCTCCAGTAATACCAGTATTTCCAGGACCAGTAGGACCAGTAGGACCAGTAGGCCCAGTAGGTCCCATAGGACCAGTAGCTCCAGTAATACCAGTATTTCCAGGACCAGTAGGACCAATAGGACCAGTAGGACCAGTTGCGCCAGTAGATCCAGTATTTCCAATGGCACCAATGCCAGTAGGTCCGATAGGACCAGTGGGACCAGTGGGACCAGTGGGACCTGTAGGTCCAGTTGTACCATTATAACCAGTAGGACCAGTAGGACCAGTAGGACCAGTAGGACCAGTAGGACCAGTATAACCTGTAAAACCAGTAGGACCCATAGGACCTGTATAACCAGTATAACCAGTATAACCGGTATAACCTGTATAACCAGTAGGACCCATAGGACCTGTATAACCAGTATAACCAGTATAACCGGTATAACCTGTATAACCAGTAGGACCACTTTTACCGGTAGGACCAGTTACACCAGGTCCAGTAGGTCCAGTAGGTCCAGTAGGACCCGTACGTCCAGTATAACCA
>Ga0164296_1002146_pt1 | contig 19968 bp, 17 predicted proteins | sample GEODES057metaG_FD_113533 | JGI IMG/M metagenome (GOLD analysis project Ga0164296, IMG submission 113533) | Dystrophic lake water microbial communities from Trout Bog Lake, Wisconsin, USA - GEODES057 metaG | ecosystem: Environmental > Aquatic > Freshwater > Lake | place: USA: Trout Bog Lake...
ACGAGACGATCTCGGCCTTGATGAATCCCTTTTCGAAGTCGCTGTGGATCACCCCGGCAGCCTTCGGCGCGGTGTCGCCCTGGTGGATGACCCAGGCCCGGGCCTCCTTCGGGCCCGCGGTCAGGTAGGTCTGCAGCTTCAGGGTGTGAAATCCCGCCCGGGCCAACGCGTCCAACCCCCGCTCCGCCTGCCCGATCGATTCCAGCAGCTCGGTCGCCGACTCGTCGTCGAGCTCGCCCAGCTCCGCTTCGATGGCCGCATCAAGGAATACGGCGTCGGCGGGCGCGACCAGCTGCCGCAGCTCGGCCACCCGCGCGGCATCGGTCAGCACTGCCTCATCAGCGTTGAACACGTAGAGGAACGGCTTGGTGGTGAGCAGGTTCAGTTCCCGCAGCGGCGAGACGTCGACCCCTGCCGCGAACAACGTCCGGCCAGCGTCGAGCAGTTGCTGCGCGCTCAACGCCGCCTCGTAGGCGGGTCTGCGCTCCTTGGTGGTGCGCGCTTCCTTCTCCAGCCTCGGCAGGGCGCGCTCGAGGGTCTGCATGTCGGCCAGGATCAGCTCTGTCTCGACGACCTCGATGTCGGATCCGGGGTCGACCCGCCCGGCGACGTGGGTGACGTCGTCGTCGGAGAACACCCGCACCACCTGACAGATGGCGTCGCACTCGCGGATGTGGGCCAGGAACTTGTTCCCGAGCCCGGCTCCCGTGGATGCGCCCTCGACAAGGCCGGCGATGTCGACGAAGGTGACGGGCGCCGGGACGATGCGCTCGGAGCCGAACAACTCGGCGAGCCTGTCCAGCCGCGGATCGGGGAGGGAAACGACGCCCTCGTTCGGTTCGATGGTCGCGAACGGGTAGTTGGCCGCGACGACGTTGTTATGGGTCAGCGCGTTGAAAAGGGTCGACTTGCCGACGTTGGGCAGGCCAACGATTCCCAGGCTCAGGCTCACGAGGAGACAAGTCTAGGGTGCTGCGTCACCGGGCACGCCGCGCGTCACCGCCAGGCTGAATACGGATCTTTGGACCGATTGCCGGTACCGTCGAGTTGTGTCAGCACAGCGGGCCAGACCGAGAGGTGCGTCCGAAGCGACGCCGCGGGTCGACGCATCGCAGCGCTCGATCCACCCCGACATCCCGGGCGTGCCGTGGTGGGCGGCCGTCCTCATCGCTGTAGGGGCCACGGCCGTCGGGTTCGCCGTCGACGCCGGGCTCGGACACAGCGACCTGACCTTCATCTTCGCGGCTTTCTATGTGATCGGCTGCGTGGCCGCGGCGCTGGCCGTGCGTCAGGAATCCGTGTTCACGGCGCTCATTCAGCCGCCGCTGATCCTGTTCTGTGCGGTGCCGGGTGCCTACTGGTTGTTCCACGGGCGCAAGGTGGGCCGCCTGAAAGACCTGCTGATCAACTGCGGTTATCCGCTGATCGAACGCTTCCCGCTGATGCTGGGCACTGCGGGCGGCGTTTTGCTGATCGGGCTGGTCAGGCTGTACCTCGGCACGCTCAACCGGAGCGCCGGCGACCCCGAGGAAGCCTCGGGACTGTCGACTTTCGTCGGCGGTGTGATCGCGAAATTGCAGTCGGCGGTAGGACGGAATCGCGACGAAGCCGACGCGCCAGCACCGGGCGCACGGTCAGCCACGCGCCGAGCCCGCACGGCCCGTCAGCCGGCTAACACCAGGCGCGCAGGCTCCCACGCCAGCAGGAACGCCTCCCGGCGCTCCCGGGCGGCCCTCGATCCGCAGGATCCCGGGCCCGGGTATCCGCGGCGGCCGAGGCGTGGGGACCCCGCTGATCCACGCGATTTCGATCCCGCCGATCCGTCGCGGTGGACGTATCGTCCCGGACCGCCGGCCGAACCCGACCGGCGCTCGCCCCGTCGGGACCCGCGAAACCGCGTCAATCCCTACGAGCGACCGAATCCCTACGAGCGACCTGTCCCTGGCAGTCGCTTTGACGCTTATCCGCCGCCGGCCCACCGGCCCCCACCCCGCGAGGGCTACGAAGGCTACGGGGGCCGCCGTGGGGGGGCCGCCCCGCCCGAGCCTCCGCGACACCGACAACCCCCCCGGGGCGCCAATGGCGCCAACCCGGCGCATCAACCCGTCTCCCGAGTTCGCTACCGCGGGGACGTGCCGCCAGTGGGACCCGCGGCTGAACGGCCGAGTCGGTCGCGGACGCCCGGGCGGTCCCGGGGCCGCCCGCCGGAAGATTCCTGGGACCGCGACGACTGAACCTGGGCCTGAGCCTGGGCCTGGGCCTGGGGTCAGCGCGACGCGCGAATCTCCCGGGGCAGCGCGAACACCAGTGTCTCCTGCGCGGTCGTCACCGGTTGTACGACTCCGAATCCGGATTCGGACAGCCTGTCGAGCAGGCCGCGCACCAGCACCTCCGGCACCGAAGCACCGGAGGTCACACCCACCGTCGTGACGTCCTCCAGCCAAGCGGGATCGAGATCGTCGGCCCAGTCGATCAGGTGAGCTGCCCGGGCGCCCGCCCCCAATGCCACCTCGACCAGCCGCACTGAGTTCGACGAGTTGCGGGATCCGACCACGATCACCACATCGCACTCGGGTGCCATCGCCTTGACGGCACTCTGCCGGTTCTGGGTCGCGTAGCAGATGTCGTCGCTGGGCGGATCCTCGAGCGTCGGGAAGCGTTGCCGCAGCCGCGCAACGATCTCCATGGTCTCGTCGACCGACAGCGTGGTCTGTGACAGCCAGACCACCTTGGCTCCGTCGCGGACGGTCACGTGGTCGACGGCATCGACGCCGTCCACCAGTTGGATGTGCTCGGGCGCCTCTCCGGTCGTCCCGACGACCTCCTCGTGGCCGGCGTGGCCGACGAGGAGGATCTGGTAACCATCGCGCGCGAATCGCCGCGCCTCGTTGTGCACCTTGGTCACCAACGGGCAGGTGGCGTCGATGGTTTGCAGGTTTCGTGCGGCAGCCTCTGCGTGCACCGTCGGCGCGACGCCGTGAGCGGAGAACACCACGATGGCACCCTCGGGGACCTCGTTGGTGTCCTCGACGAATACCGCTCCCGCCTCCTGCAGCGTGTCGACCACGTACCGGTTGTGGACGATCTCGTGCCGCACGTAGACCGGGGCGCCGTGCTTCTCCAGCGCACGCTCGACCGTTTCGACGGCCCTGTCCACGCCCGCGCAGTAGCCCCGCGGCTCGGCCAGGAGGACCCTCTTCCCGGACGGCTCGCCGGCCGCAGAGGCGGAAGCGCCGGGAATTCCTACGTCGACAGTCGGCGGCATGACTCCCAGGGTACTGACCGTCGACACGGGGTCGCCAACTCTCGGCGCGCGGCTTGGAGTTCGCGGCCGGTTTGAGGCAGTCTAGGTCGCATGGCTACTGCACCGTATGGAGTTCGGCTGCTGGTCGGCGCGGCGACCATCGCCGTCGAGGAGACGATCAAGCTGCCGAAGACCGTCCTGATGTACCCGATGACATTGGTCAGCCAGGCGGCGCACGTGGTGATGCGATTCCAGCAGAACCTCGCCGAACTGGTGAACAAGGGCGACACCACCCTGGAGTCGATATTTCCGCCCAAGGACGAAAAACCGGAGTGGGCGACGTTCGACGAGGATCAGCCCGAGGCCGAAACGGGCCTGGCCGCGACGAAGGTCGACGCCGACCGCCTGACCGAGGGCCGGTTCGCCCTCTATTCGACAGGCGAGTATTCGACAGGAGAGTATTCGGCAAGCGAGGCGCGGACCACCCGGACCACCCCGGCCCGGCGAGCCGCGAAAGCACCGACGACTCCGAGGACTCCCAGGACTCCCAGGACTCCGAGGACTCCGACGACGAAGCCGAAGGCCCAGGGCGGGTCCGGGATCAAGTCCGGAGCCCGCGTCCCGGAACCGGAGGTGGTGGCCGAGCTCGACTACGCCACGCTCACCCTGGCGCAGCTGCGGGCGAGGCTGCAGTCGCTGACCGTCGACGAACTTCAATCCCTGCTGGCGTACGAGCAAGCCACCAGGTCCCGCGCACCGTTCCAGACCCTGCTCGCCAACAGGATCACCCGCGCGACCGCGAAGTGACTCCCCCGGCGAATTCGGAAGCCAATTCCGCCGAGAACCCCTACCCGGTTCGCGCGGTGGCGATCCGGATCGCGGGCTGGATAGACCGGCTCGGCAGCGTCTGGGTCGAAGGCCAGCTGGCCCAGGTCACGATCCGACCCGGCGCCAAAACCGTGTTCATGGTGCTGCGGGATCCGGCCGCCGACATGTCGCTGACCGTGACCTGCTCACGTGACCTGGTGCTCAGCGCGCCGGTGACACTGGTGGAAGGCACCCAGGTGGTGGTCTGCGGGAAGCCATCCTTCTACACCGTGCGCGGCACCTTCTCGTTGCGGCTCAGTGCGATTCGCGCTGTCGGCATCGGCGAGTTGCTGGCCCGAATCGACCGGCTACGTCGGCTACTTGACGCCGAGGGCCTCTTCGATCCGCGACTGAAGCGGCCAATACCCTTCCTGCCCAATACGATCGGCCTCATCACCGGGCGCGCCAGCGCAGCCGAACACGACGTCACGACGGTGGCGGGCGCGCGCTGGCCTGCGGTGCGCTTCGCCATCCGCAACACTGCGGTACAGGGACCCAGCGCGGTGGCGCAGATCGTGGCGGCGCTCCGAGAACTGGACCTCGACAGCGAAGTCGACGTGATCGTCCTGGCCCGCGGCGGCGGCAGCGTCGAGGATCTCCTTCCGTTCTCCGATGAGACGCTGTGCCGTGCGATCGCGGCGTGCCGGACGCCGGTGATCAGCGCGGTGGGGCACGAGCCGGACAATCCGCTGTGCGACCTGGTTGCCGATCTGCGCGCCGCTACGCCTACCGACGCGGCGAAGCAGGTGGTTCCCGATGCCGCGGCCGAGCAACGACTGATCGGCGACCTACGCCGCCGCAGCGCGCAGGCGCTGCGCGGGTGGGTGGGCCGCGAACAACGGGCACTGACACAGTTGCGCAGCCGTCCCGTGCTGGCCGACCCCCAACGGGCCCTGACCGACCGCGCCGACGAGATTCGCCGGGCGCGGTCGGCGGTGCGCCGCGACATCACGCGCTTGGTCGCCAGCGAGGGCGACCGGATCGGTCACCTGGGTGCCCGGCTGGCGACCCTTGGGCCAGCAGCCACGCTGGCCCGCGGGTACGCCATAGTGCAGAGCGCCGCATCAGCCGCGGTGCTGCGATCGGTCAGCGACGGGCCGGCCGGCACCCGTCTGCGGGTGCGAATGGCCGACGGCGCGCTGGCTGCCCTGAGCGAAGGACCGACGGATGGCATCTGAGAAAGACACCAAGAACACCGGGGACACCAGCTACGAGGCCTGCCGGGACGAACTGGTGGAGGTCGTCAGGCTGCTGGAGCAGGGCGGTCTCGACCTCGACGCGTCGCTGACGCTGTGGGAGCGGGGTGAACTGCTCGCGAAACGGTGCGAGGACTACCTCGCCGGTGCCCGCAAGCGGATCGAGGACGCGCTGTCGACGGACCCGTCCGACGAGGCCTGACCGGGGCCAGATTGCGCCGGATCTGCCCTAGCGGAATCCCACCATCTCACTGCCCCAGGCGGCGCGGATATGCGCGTCGATGTCGTGCTCGACGCGGTCGCTCTTGTCGATGATCAGGCAGGCCCGTTCGGCGGGCTGATAGGGCGTCCACTCCGGCTCGCCGGGCGGGCCCGACGGGTCGCCAATGGTCGCGAAGTTGACCCACCTCGTCCGCATCCGCTTGGACACTCCCCTGGCGGTCTTGGCACCGCCGAGCTTGAGCGTCGGGTCCTTCGGCCCGCCGAGATTGCCCCAGACATAGGGCAATTCGGTGGCGTGGGCAGCGTTGACCAGCAGCAGCTTCAGCAAGGGTGTGGCGTAGTCGAACCGATAGAAATACACCGGTGCGACGCGAGCATGGCCCTCGGCCAGCCACACCGAGGGCATGCGGAATCCGACGTCGGTGGCTATGTTCAAACTTCTCGCGCGGCCCCGCACCCGCGAATAGGCCGACCCGATCTGCTCGTCGGTGGGCAACTGCAGGTCGGGCTGCTCGGCGGCGATCTCGTCGAACATCGAGGTGATCGCGCGCGGCGTGATCGGCATGAGCCGCGACCGCATCAACCGGAAGAGCGCCGCCTCGTGCCGGTTGGTGCCGATGATCAACGGGACCGCCAGCGACCGGCCCTCCTGCGCCCGTTTGACCGGGTAGTCGTCGAGCAGGTCGCCGTCGATGATCGGCACGAACGCCAAGGTGCCGGGGTTGCGTACGGGGACCTCGTCGAAGACTTCCTGGGACGCGGCGAGCAGTACCGCGGTGGGCACGTCCGGCAACCGTTCGGCGTCGACACCGAGTCGGTCAAGGATCGTCTCGGCGACGCGCACGGCCCTGCCCCGGTCGTACACCGATGTCGCCGGCGAACTCTGGGCGATCGCCCGGCCGAACAGGCCCTCGGCCGCCGGGCTCGCGAGAAGGGTCGTCACGATCCCGGCCCCGGCGGACTCCCCGAACAGGGTGACCCGGCCCGGATCGCCCCCGAACGCCTCGATGTTGGCGCGCACCCAGCCCAGGGCCGCCAGCACGTCGCGCAGACCGACGTTCGAATCGAACTGCCGCCGCGACGAATTGAACGACGTCAAGTCCAGGAAGCCGAGCGCCCCCACCCGGTAGTTGACCGTCACGACGACGACGCCGCTCGCGGCCAGCCGGTGCCCGTCGTAGAGCGCCTGGCTACCCGATCCCAGGACGTAGGCGCCCCCGTGCAGCCACACCATCACCGGTTTCCCGCCCGCCGAGCCCGAGGGGGCCCAGACGTTCAGCCGCAGGCAGTCCTCGCCCTGCGGCGCGCCCAGGTCGAGCGGCGTGTTCGGGAAGAGTGGTTGTGGGCAGGCCGGACCGAAGCGGGTCGCATCGGCGACCTGTGTCCACCGCTGCGGCGGCTGGGGTGCGCGGAACCGCAGGGCCCCGACGGGCGGCGCGGCGTAGCGAATGCCCTTCCAGACCCTGACCGCAGACCCTGCCGCACCACCCCCGACCAGGCTGCCCCGGACGGGACCGTAGGTGGTGTCAACCATCAGGTTGTCGGTCGCCATGCGTCTCGTGTTTCCTTACCGGGTTCCGCTACTTGAGCTGACGGGCGAGGAACTCGACCACCCGCTTGCGGGCCTCGTAGGCGGGATGGCCGTCGACCTCGCGAACCTCGCCGGTCAACACAGAGTGCGCCATCCTCCCGAAGCCGCCCTCGTTACCGGGACTGGAATCGATCTCGATGACCTCGAACGCGTCGCCGAGCCGCTCTTTGAGCGTAGTGAACCGCTCGCGCGGCGCCGTCGCGTCCTCGCTGAAGCGCAGGCCCATGGCGCACAGTCCATCGGTGGCGCACCGTTGCGCGACCGTGGCGAGCTCAGCCTCGCTGAGGCCAGGGTCACGACGTCGCGCGGCGCCCAGGGGCAACGGCACCGACGGCTGGCTGAGCACGGGTGCGAGGACGCTGTCATCGACCGCGGCAGCCAGGGCGAAGCCGCCGGTGAAGCACTGGCCGATCACACCGACGCCTTTGCCTGGCGTCGATGCGTTCAGGTCGCGGGCCAACGCACGCAGGAACGCCGTCACGGGGCGCTGACTGTTGGTCGCGAAAGCCGCGAACTCCCGCGCCACACACGCCCGGGTAATCGACGTCGCGATGTAGCCGACCGTCCGCGGTTTGCCGGGCTGACCGAACAGTGACGGCATTACAACGGTGAATCCGTTGTCCACCAGGTGGTTCCCGAGGGCGAGGACTCCGGGATGGATACCGGGTATCTCCGGGATCAGCACGACGCCGGGGCCGCTGCCCTTGCGATAGACGTCGTGGGTGTAGCCGCCGCCGGTAAACGGCGTCACCGACCATCCGGACAGGTCTGCTTCGGGTGCGGTCACGCTCGACCCTCCTTCGGTTGCGTTCATTCAGCGTGCGGGCAGGGGCGGCTGCGATTGCGTCGCCGACGCCAGGGTTCGGAACTCCTCCGTGCTGCCGGCGCCGGTGATCGCGAGTGTGGCGGCGCCCGTCGGCCCGGCCAGCCTGGTCGCCCAGATCGGCTCGGCCTCGGCGCCGCGGTCACCGGAACCGCGGTAGACCACCCAGTTGGTGCCGGCGACGTCGACCACACCCGTCGGGACCGCCGACCTATGGATCGAATCGACCAGCTTGTCCTCGTCGGCGTTGCTCTGGGTCAGGCTCAGGTACATCCCGGCGGGGCTGATGTATCCCACCGTGGAGGTGACAGCGTGCAGGCGCCGGCCCTTGCCGGGGTCGGACGGATCGGGTCGCCCGGCGTCGATGCCCCCGCGGCCCCCGGAGTTGGGCCGCCAGCCCGCGGGCAGATTCGGCAACCGGATGGGGAAGCCGAGCGCCACGGCGTCGGCGCGCAGGGCGGCCGACGCGTTGTAGGACGGGATAGCTCCCATGTTGGACCTGGCGGGCTGGAAAGAGCACATCCCGACCACGCCGGCCAGCACGATGCAAGCAAGGACCAACGGCATCAGCGACCAGAACATGTCGCGGCCGTCCTGCAACAGCCGCGGCTTGGCCGGTCTCGGCCCCGGCGTCGGCTCGTTCGACTGCGGCTGCTCGGTCACGCACCGAGTATCCCAGTTCCGGCGGGCCGATTCGCTTCTGGGACACTTTTTAATCATGAGAACCGAGGCCGTCCTACCATGACCATCGAGGGCTCCGGTTCCGCACGGCCGCGCGGCGAGGCCCCAGACCGCAACCTGGCCCTGGAGCTGGTGCGGGTTACCGAGGCCGGCGCCATGGCCGCAGGCCGCTGGGTGGGTCGCGGCGACAAAGAGGGCGGCGACGGCGCAGCCGTGGATGCGATGCGGGAATTGGTGAACACCGTCTCGATGCGTGGTGTCGTCGTCATCGGCGAGGGCGAGAAGGACAACGCCCCGATGCTCTACAACGGCGAGGAGGTCGGCAACGGCGACGGCCCGGAGTGCGACTTCGCGGTCGACCCGATCGACGGAACCACGCTGATGAGCAAGGGGATGCCCAACGCGATTTCGGTGCTGGCGGTCGCCGAACGTGGCGCGATGTTCGACCCGTCGGCGGTCTATTACATGAACAAGATCGCCGTCGGACCCGACGCGGCGCACGTGCTGGACATCACCGCGCCGATCGCCGAGAACATCCGGGCGATCGCCGCGGTCAAGCACCTCTCCGTTCGCGACATGACCGTGTGCATCCTGGACCGGCCCCGGCACGCCACCCTGATCGAAGACGTCCGTGCGACGGGCGCCCGCATCCGGTTGATCACCGACGGCGACGTCGCCGGAGCGATCTCGGCGTGCCGGTACCTGTCGGGCACCGACATGCTGGCCGGGATCGGCGGCACCCCGGAAGGGATCATCGCCGCCGCCGCGATCCGATGCATGGGCGGGGCCATCCAGGCCCAGCTCGCCCCGAAGGACGACGCAGAGCGCCAGAAGGCCATCGACGCCGGCTACGACCTGGACCGGGTGCTCACCACTGAAGACCTGGTGTCCGGGGAGAACGTCTTCTTCTGCGCGACCGGGGTGACCAACGGCGACCTGCTCAAGGGCGTGCAGTACTACCCAGGCGGCTGCACCACCCAGTCGATCGTGATGCGGTCCAAGTCGGGCACCGTCCGGATGATTGAGGCTTACCACCGGCTTTCGAAGCTCAACGAGTACTCCGCCATCGACTTCACCGGCGACAGCACCGCCGCCTATCCCCTGCCCTGAACCCCCGCAGCCCCACAACCAGCCCCTAAAGGCAAAGTCCGAGAAGCAAACCCCCAAAACCAACGAGGAGTAACCCTCATGGCCGATCGCGCCACCGACACCGAGTACCGCATCGAGCACGACACCATGGGCGAGGTCCGGGTGCCCGCGAAAGCGTTGTGGCGCGCCCAGACTCAGCGTGCGGTGGAGAATTTCCCGATCTCGGGGCGGGGTTTGGAGCGCGCCCAGATCCGCGCGCTCGGTCTCCTCAAGGGCGCGTGCGCCCAGGTGAACAAAGACCTGGGCCTGCTGGCCCCGGAAAAGGCCGACGCGATCATCGCCGCCGCAGCCGAGATCGCCGACGGCGGCCACGACGACCAGTTCCCCATCGACGTCTTCCAGACCGGCTCGGGCACCAGTTCCAACATGAACGCCAACGAGGTGATCGCGAGCATCGCGTCGGCCCACGGTGTCACGGTGCATCCCAACGACGACGTCAACATGTCCCAGTCGTCCAACGACACATTCCCGACAGCCACCCACATCGCGGCCACCGAGGCCGCGGTGCGCCATCTCATCCCGGCGCTTGAGGTGCTGCACGAGGCCCTCGCGGCGAAGGCAGGCGAGTGGCACTCGGTGGTCAAGTCCGGCCGCACCCACCTCATGGACGCCGTCCCGGTGACGCTCGGCCAAGAGTTCAGCGGCTACGCGCGGCAGGTCGAGGCGGGAATCGAGCGGGTGCGGGCAACCCTGCCGCGGCTCGGTGAACTGGCGATCGGCGGGACCGCCGTGGGGACCGGCCTCAACGCTCCCGACGGCTTCGGCGCGAAGGTCGTCGAGACGCTGATCGCTTCCACCGGACTGCATGAACTGCGCACGGCAACCAACTCTTTCGAGGCGCAGGCGGCACGCGACGGGTTGGTCGAAGCTTCCGGCGCGCTACGGACCATCGCGGTGTCGTTGACCAAGATCGCCAACGATATCCGGTGGATGGGATCGGGGCCGCTGACTGGGCTGGCCGAGATCCGGCTGCCGGACCTGCAGCCGGGCAGCTCGATCATGCCGGGCAAGGTCAATCCCGTTATCCCCGAGGCCGTCACGCAGGTCGCAGCCCAGGTGATCGGCAACGACGCCGCCGTGGCCTGGGGCGGCGCGAGCGGCGCCTTCGAGCTCAACGTCTACATCCCGATGATGGCCCGCAACCTCCTCGAGTCGTTCACGTTGCTGACCAATGTGTCCACGCTGTTCGCCCAGCGCTGCATCGCCGGGCTGACGGCCAACGTCGAGCACCTGCGGGAATTGGCCGAGTCCTCGCCGTCGATCGTGACACCGCTGAACTCGGCCATCGGGTACGAAGAGGCCGCCGCGGTGGCTAAGCAGGCCCTCAAGGAGCGCAAGACGATTCGCCAGACCGTCATCGACCGCGGCCTGATCGGTGACAAGTTGTCGATCGAGGAACTCGATCGACGCCTGGATGTCCTGGCGATGGCGAAGGTCAAACCCGAAGATGCCCGGCGCTGATAACGAGAGAATGAGAGACGTGAGCCGATGACGATTCCTCCCGAGTCCCCGCAGGGGCAGGATCCCTACGAGTCGAATCCGTACGGGCCGGGACCCTATTGGGGAGGCCAACCCCAGGGCCCCCCCTACCCGCCGGGCGCCCAGTACCCCGGGCAGCCGGGCGGCACGGCGCCCTACGGGGGGTACCCACAGCACTATCCGCCGCCCCCCGGGCAGGGCTACCCGCCCCCGGGTCCGGGCTACCCGCCCCCGGGTCAGCCCTACCCGCCCGCGGGTTGGCCGGGCGGGCCCTACCCGCCCGGGCCGCCACCACCGACCGGTCCACGCTCGAAGCTCCCCTGGATCATCCTCGCCGCCGCGCTGTTGGGCGTCGTTGCGCTGGTCGCCTTCATGGCCCTAGGGCTCGGACACAAGTCGGCACGTGGCCCAGCCCCGACCGTGCAGCCGACCAGTAGCGCCCAGGCTCCCCTGCCGGGTACTGCCGAGCAGAACGCGACAAGTTGCGGCCCGAATGGGTCCGGCGGGGAAAAGCCGACCGGTGACACGATCAGCGCAGGCCCGTTGTCGTTCCCGGCCAGCGCGGCACCCGGTTGGGCCAGCTTCTCCGACGAGCAGACCCCCAACCTCGTCGAGGCGGTCGGCGTCGGTCAGGACGTGCCCGGCGCCAATCAGTGGATGATGCAAGCCGAGGTGGCGATGACCACATTCGCCAGCAGCATGGACATCAACGCGCAGGCGCCGAAGCTGTTGGAGTGCATCGTCGCCGGCCCCGGCTACGCGACCTCGATGCCCACGCAGGGCCCGGTCAAGACGTCGTCACTGACGGTCGATGGCGTCAAAGCCGCCCGGGTGGACGCCGACGTCACGATCGGCGACCCGTCGCGCAACGTCAAGGGCGACTCGGTCACCGTCATCGCGGTCGACACCAAACCGGTCACCATCTTCATGAGCGCAACCCCGATCGGCGACGCGGCGTCGGCGGCCACCATCAGCCACGTGATCGCGGCGCTGAAGGTCAAGAAGTAGCACTCACGCGCCGTTGTTCGGTCCACCCGAGTTCTGGCCCGCTATGTCGGTGATCGGGAAATTCGGCATCGGTTTCGGCGACGGCGTGTCGGGCAGTGCGGGGATGTCGCCTGCCGGGATATCGTGCAGGCCGTTGACGGGCGGCCCGTTCTCCCGTCCGCCGTAACTGCTGCCGGGCGACCGCGGCCCGAGCAGTTCGCTGACCGTCACCATGCGGTAGCCGTTGGCCTTGAGCACTGGAATGAACTGGTACACGAGATCGACGGTGCTCGAGTAGGTGTCATGGAACAGCACCACCGAGCCAGGCTTGATGTAGCTCATCAGCATGTATCGCGTTGCGGCCGTGTTCGAGTCGTTCGACCAGTCGAACGGGATCACGTCCCAGAGGATTTCGGCCAGGCCCAACCGCGCAGCGGTCTCGCGGACCATGCCGTCGGACAGCCCTCCCGCGGGCCGGTAGAGCGTCGGGGTCTGGCCGGTCGCCGACGATATCGCGTCATTGGCCTTCGAGAACTGACCCGCGATGTCGTCGGCGGGGATCGTCGTCATATTGGGGTGTTCCCAGGTGTGGTTGCCAATCTGCATTCCGGCGTCGGCAATGGCCTTGGCTCCCGCCGGGTTGGCCGCCACCTTGTTGCCGATCAGGAAGAAGGTGGCCCTGGCGTCGTTGTCCTTGAGGATCTGCAGCAGTCGCCCGTCGAAGGGGCTCGGCCCGTCGTCGAATGTGAGCGCGACACATTTGACCGTGGCACAGCTGACATCGTCGGCCCGCGTGATGTGACCGGTCAGGCCGCCGATCACCAGCACCGCGGCGGCCGTGACAACACCGATCACGGTGCGCCAATAGCGCCAGGACTGGCTGTCGGAACGTTTCCGCACGTCTGCAGCCTACCCGGCATACCGGCACGTCAGTGCGGTCCGGAGATCTCCTCGAGCATCTCGGTGACCAGGGCGGCGATCGGCGACCGCTCGCTGCGCAGCAGAGTGATGTGCGCGAACAACGGGTGGCCCTTCAGCTTCTCGATCACCGCAGCGACCCCGTCATGGCGACCTACCCGCAGGTTGTCGCGCTGGGCGATGTCATGAGTCAACACCACCCGCGAACCGGAGCCCAGGCGGGACAGCACCGTCAGCAAGACATTGCGCTCCAGCGACTGAGCCTCGTCGACGATCACGAACGAGTCGTGCAGCGAGCGCCCCCGGATGTGGGTCAGCGGCAGCACTTCGAGCATGCCCCGGGACAGCACTTCCTCCAGCACCGCCGGACTGGCCAGACCTTCGAGGGTGTCGAACACCGCCTGGGCCCACGGGCCCATCTTCTCGCTCTCGCTGCCGGGCAGGTAGCCCAACTCCTGGCCGCCCACGGCGTACAGCGGACGGAAAACCACCACCTTGCGCTGCGTTCGCCGCTCTAGTACCGCTTCCAGGCCGGCGCACAGGGCCAACGCGGATTTGCCGGTGCCGGCCTTGCCGCCCAGCGACACGATGCCCACCGACTCGTCGAGCAGCACGTCGAGCGCCACACGCTGTTCAGCGGAGCGGCCGCGCAGGCCGAACACCTCGCGGTCGCCGCGAACGAGCTGGACCCGCTTGGCGGCGGTGACCCGGCCGAGGGCATGAGAAGTGCCGCCCAGCAACCGGATACCCGTGTGGCACGGCAGGTCTCGCGCCTCGGCCAGATCGATCTCGCCGTCGGCGAACAGCGCGTCAATCTCCTCCGGCGCGGTCTCGATCTCGCGCATCCCCGACCAACCCGAGACCACGACGTCCTGCGCGTGGTACTCGTCGGCGGGCAGGCCGAGGGCGGCGGCTTTCACCCGCAGCGGAATGTCCTTGCTCACTAAGGTAACCCGCCTGCCCTCGGCGGCGAGGTTCGCGGCGCAGCTCAGAATTCGCGAGTCATTGCTGTCGGTGCGAAAGCCGGCGGGGAGCACCGCCGGGTCGGTGTGATTGAGTTCGACGTGCAGCGTGCCGCCCTGGTCGCCCATCGCGATCGGCTGATCCAGCCGCCCGTGCTCGAGTCGGAGGTCGTCGAAGAGCCGCAGGGCTTGCCGGGCGAACCACCCCAGCTCATGATGATGCCGTTTGGCCTCGAGTTCGCTGATCACGACCAGCGGAACCACCACCTCGTGCTCGGCGAACCGGCTGCACGCCCACGGGTCGGAGAGCAGCACGGACGTGTCGATCACATAGGTGCGGGTTTCGGTCACGTGGCGCTCCTCGAGTGGGGTGAGCACGCGCGGACCCGCACGGGCGTCTCGGCAGGAATCGCGGCATCAGGACCGGGGCCGGTCCTGCCGTTGTCGTGACGGAAGGTGCCGCCCTGGCAGCTGAGCAAGTCGCTGACCATCGTTCTTGACGCTACTCCGATGGCCGACTAGGCGCCGTGCAGGCGCGCCGATGCCGGGGGACGCTCAGTCGGCGACGAACTGCGTCAACGAGGGCTCGTCGGCCAGGCCCCACTCGGTGACGCGGTCGGAGATCGCCCGCCGTAGTTGTTCGGGCCCGAACACGCCTGCCTGAGCGACGTTTTTGAGCTTGTCCTGATATGAATCGATGTCGGCGCCGGGGACCTGCAACTCGGCCGCGCGGGCGGCGATAGCCGCGACCGTCTCGTCGCGGGCGTGGTCCAGGCAGTGGGCTACGAGGTTGGCGAAGAACTGCTCGTGGCGGGCCTCGTCACGGGCGATCCGATCGATCAAGCCGGCCAGAACGGGCTCCTCGATCTGAGCGGCCAGGTTGCGGCAGTACACCGCGTGCGTGCGTTCACTCAATGCCACGTGCACCAGCGTTTCGATCTGGCTGTATTGGTCGGCGCGATAGCCCTTCATCACGTACTCGACGCGCGCGTCCTCGTTGGCGGTCGGGTCGACCTCGCGGGTGACCACCAGGTACTCCCGCAGGGCGATGGCATGCAGGTGTTCCTCGGCGGTCCACCTGCCCAGCCAGCGACCCCACCAGTCCTCAAGAATGAAGTGTTCGACCAGCTCGCGGTGGTGGCCGGCGAGATTGTCCTTGAGCAGGAGCAGGATCTCGCACGCGTCGGTGACGGTCCTGGGCAGCGTCGCCTGGGACGCATCCCAATCACGTCCGCCGAGGAAGGCGAAGTTCTCGCCCCGTTCGAACGGGACGTACTCGTGGGCGAACCACAGGTCCTCGGTGTCGAGGTGACGAGTCAGGTTAGCCTCGACGACCGGCTCGAGTTCCAGAGTCAGCGCGTTAGCGACAGGTTTCTCTGCCATGCGGTAACTGTAACCCGTATACACAGGATCGTGAAACCGTCGACGCGCGGCGCGCAGGAATGGTGACTTTAGTCATTTCCGGTCATGGCCGGAACATTGCCTGGAACATTGCCTGGAACATTCCCTGGAACATTCCCCGGAACATTCCCCGGACCCCGCCGGGAGCTACCGGTCGACCAACGTCCAGTCCTCCAGGCCCTCATAGAGAGGGAACTCCCTGGCCAGACGCACGACCCGGTCACGGAGCGCGGGCATGTCCACCCGGTGATCAGCACCGCCGACCAGCGCCGTGGCGATGACGTCGGCAACCTCGCTGAATTCGGCGTCCCCGAAGCCGCGGGTCGCCAGTGCGGGCGTCCCCACCCGCAGTCCCGAGGTCACCATCGGCGGCCGCGGGTCGTTGGGGACAGCGTTGCGGTTGACCGTGATACCGACCTCGTGCAACAGGTCCTCCGCCACCTGCCCGTCCAACGGCGAGTTGCGCAGGTCGACCAGCACCAGGTGGACGTCGGTGCCGCCGCTGACCACCGACACCCCCGCCCCGGCGACGTCGGCGGCCATGAGGCGGTCGGCGATGATGCGGGCACCGGACAGCGTGCGCCGCTGCCGGTCGGCGAATTCAGGCGTGGAGGCGATCTTGAACGCGACCGCCTTAGCGGCGATCACGTGCATGAGCGGCCCGCCCTGTTGGCCCGGGAACACGGCCGAGTTCATCGCCTTGGCGTACTCCTTCTTGCCCAGGATCAGGCCCGACCGGGGGCCGCACAGGGTCTTGTGAACGGTGGTCGACGCGACGTCCGCGTACGGAATCGGCGACGGGTGCAGACCCGTCGCAACCAACCCCGCGAAGTGCGCCATGTCCACCCACAGCTTGGCGCCGACCTCGTCGGCGATGGACCGGAACGCCGCGAAGTCCAATACCCGCGGGTAGGCCGACCATCCGGCGACGATCACCTTCGGGCGGAACTCCAGCGCCTTGGCCCGCACCGCGTCCATGTCGATCAGGTGCGTCGTCGGGTCGACACCGTAGAAGCCGCAGTCATAGAGCCGCCCGGAGTAGTTCAGCTTCATGCCGTGCGTCAGGTGGCCGCCGTTGGCGAGGTCGAGCCCCAGCATCCGTTCGCCCGGGACCAGCAGCGCCTGCAGCACCGCCTCGTTGGCTTGTGCACCCGAATGCGGCTGCACGTTGGCGAAGTCGGCGCCGAACAGCGCCTTCGCCCGATCACGGGCGATGTTCTCCACCACGTCGACATGCTCGCAACCGCCGTAGTAGCGCCGCCCGGGCAGCCCCTCGGCGTACTTGTTGGTCAGCACGCTGCCCTGCGCCTGCAGGATCGACCGCGGAACGAAGTTCTCCGAGGCGATCATCTCCAAGGTGTCCCGTTGCCGCCCGAGCTCTTTACCCAACAGTTCGGCGATATCCGGGTCGACCTCGGCCAGGGAGGCGGACATGACGGAGGCGTGGGTGTGCGGCGCGGCGGTCATGGGAGTGAGTCTATCGACCGGCGGGTTCGCCAGCCCAACGACGCGGCGCGTGCCCACCCCTGCCACACTGACACCATGCCGCGGCCGAGCGAGCCGAGTCCGTACGTGGAATTCGACCGAAAGCAATGGCGCTCGCTCCGCATGGCGACGCCGCTGGCTCTCACCGAGGCCGAGCTGGTCGGCCTGCGGGGCTTGGGCGAGCAGATAGACCTGCTCGAGGTTGAAGAGGTGTACCTGCCGCTCGCCCGGCTGATCCATCTGCAGGTCGCCGCCCGCCAGGGGCTGTTCGCCGCCACCTCAGAATTCCTCGGCGAGCCCCGACAGAACCCGGACCGGCCGGTGCCGTTCGTCATCGGCGTTGCCGGCAGCGTGGCGGTTGGCAAGTCAACGACCGCCCGCGTGCTACAGGCTCTGTTGGCGCGGTGGGATCCCCACCCGCGGGTGGATCTGGTGACCACTGACGGCTTCTTGCACCCGAACGCCGAGCTCGATCGACGAAACATCATGCATCGCAAAGGTTTTCCTGAAAGTTACAATCGCCGTGCACTCCTGAGATTCGTGATGTCGGTCAAATCCGGTTCCGACTATGCGTGCGCTCCGGTGTATTCGCACCTTAAGTACGACATCATCCCGGGCGCCAAGCACGTCGTCCGCCATCCCGACATCCTGATCCTCGAGGGCCTCAACGTCTTGCAGACCGGCCCCACCCTGATGGTGTCGGACCTGTTCGACTTCTCGCTGTACGTCGATGCGCGGATCGAAGACATCGAGCGGTGGTACATCTCCCGGTTTCTGTCCCTGCGCGGCACGGCGTTCGCGGACCCCGAATCCCACTTCCACCACTACTCGGCCCTCAACGACACCAAGGCGGTGGCCGCCGCGAGCGAGATCTGGCGGTCGATCAACCGGCCGAACCTGGTGGAGAACATCCTGCCGACCCGGCCCCGCGCCACCCTGGTGCTGCGCAAGGACGCCGACCACTCCATCAACCGACTGCGGCTGCGCAAGCTCTAAAAGGAGCCCCGCCTAGACGGCTACGGCGTCGATCAGCCCGAAGGGTGACGCGGTTTCGACCACCCTGGTCATCCGAAAGCCGGAGCGTTGAAGCAGCCGCGCGTATTCGTCGGCGGTGCGCTCGCGCGCGGCGGCGCTGACGAACATGTCCAGGTCCAGCCACTTGCCCGGGGAGTCGCGGTTGTGCGTCGGGATGACCAGTTCGATAACCACCAGACGCCCACCTGTCCCGGCAGCCGCCCGCACGTTGCGCAGGATCCGCTCCGCGTCGTCGTCAAGCCAGTCGTGAATCACGTTCTTCAGGACGTAGACGTCTGCCCCCGCAGGAATGACGTCGTCGAAGAACGACCCCTCCGCGATCTCGACGCGATCGTCGACGCGGTATTTGCGAAACTCCCGCTGCGCCGTTGCCACGACCTCGGGCATGTCGAAGAGAACGCCGCGCGCGCCCGGAGTCGCCGTGAGGATGGCTGACAGCAGACGGCCATGCCCGCCGCCGACGTCGACGATGGTGGGCCGCGGACCGAAGCTCCCGAAGTCGTAGGCGGCCATCAGTGGCGCGATCGAGATCTCGGACGCGTTGGTCATGGCCTCGTTGAAGATCGCGTTGAGTTCGGGCTCGCCGGCCAGGTAGTCGAACATGGTCTGGCCGTTCATCTCGGCAGCGACACAGCGGCCCGCGCGGATGCCCTCGGTGAGGTGGCTCCAACGCTCGCGCAGCTGGGGCGAGCCAGCCCACCGGGCCCACGCGGCCAGGGAGACATCGGCATCGGTGCGAAGAGGCTGCGCCAGCGGGGTGAGGTCGTAGCGGCCGTCGCGTCGCTGGCGGAAGACTCCGCGCGAGATCAGGGCCCGCATCAGCCGGCGCAGCGCGTCGGTGTCCGCGTCGACGGCGCGGGCTAGGTCATCGGCCGACAGCGGCCCCTTCGCGAGCGCGTCGGCGATGCCGAGGTCGGCCGCCGTGGTGATCGCCTGGGCGACGAAGGCATCCATCATCATCTCCAGCAGACCCGCCGGCGCGGGAAGCGTCCGGCGGTAGAATCGGCCGAGGTGATGCCTGAAACGCTCCACTCCCCGGACGACCTTCGCCGGCGGAATGATCGACAAAGCCATGGTGCGCCCCTCCGTTGATCGAGACGCAGCCCGTCTGCCGTGTCTCCGGTGTGCCGTATCTACTCAGTGCCGTATCTACTCAGTGCCGTATCTACTCAGTGCCGCATCTACTAAGTGCCGTATCGCCGGTGCCGCCTGCTGTAGTCCCGCAGCGCGCGAAGGAAATCGACGCGCCGGAACTCAGGCCAGTGCGCCTCGGTGAACCACATCTCCGAATACGCGCTCTGCCACAGCAGGAAGCCGGACAGGCGTTGCTCCCCCGAGGTGCGGATCACCAGGTCCGGATCGGGTTGCCCTGAGGTGTAGAGGTTTTCGGAGATCCCCTCGATGGAGACGGCATCGATGAGTTCCTCAGCGGTCGCGCCGTTGGCGAGCTCCTTGCCCAGCAGGGCACGCACCGCGTCGACGATCTCTTGCCTGCCTCCGTACCCGACCGCGACGTTGACGTGGAACGACGCAACGCTCGGCGTGGAATCCACCGCGCCGCGCAGCCGGCGCGCCGGTTCGTCGCCGAGCAGCGAGAGGTCGCCGACGGTGCGGACGCTCCAGCGGTTGGCGGGCGCACAGATCGTCTCCACCACGTCGGTAATGATCTCGATCAACCCGGCCAGCTCGCCGGGATCGCGCTGCAAATTCTCGGTGGACAGCAGGTAGACGGTCGTCATCTCGATGCCGGCATCCTGGCACCAGCGCAGCATCTCGGCGATCTTGGCCGCGCCCATCCGGTAGCCGTAACTGACGTCGTCGTAGCCGGCGTTGCGTGCCCACCGCCTGTTGCCGTCGCACAGGACCGCGATGTGACGGGGCAGGTGAGATTTCGGCGAAGCCAGTTCCTGCTTGAGCCGCAACTCATA
>Ga0164296_1002147_pt1 | contig 19962 bp, 21 predicted proteins | sample GEODES057metaG_FD_113533 | JGI IMG/M metagenome (GOLD analysis project Ga0164296, IMG submission 113533) | Dystrophic lake water microbial communities from Trout Bog Lake, Wisconsin, USA - GEODES057 metaG | ecosystem: Environmental > Aquatic > Freshwater > Lake | place: USA: Trout Bog Lake...
AGGGCCGCCGCTGAAGCTGCTACGCACCGTCGCCGTCCTTGTCGAACAGGGCGAACGCCTCCTTGAACTCCGCAATTTGCTCGTCTGCACGCAGCACAGAGGCAAGAACAGCCACGAGCGTCAGCGACATGTTGAACACCCTCTCTACTTGCGGGGCTCCGGCATGTTCGGTCACGTCTGAGCCGCTGCGCACCTGTCAGTTGGTCAGCCATGGCGACTTGTGCAGCTGATATGCGGCAGGCGGAGGCTTCAACTCAACTCAAGAGTCCACGTGGCACGTTTGCACGCGCTTCGCCTGTTCTGTCGCCTCAACAGCGATGGCTGACCAGTTGACCGGTGCGCACACGCCGTGGGGCCACAGGGCCCAGTCAGCAAGTTGTTGATTGTGAAACCATCGCTGACGCTCGTGGCTGTTCTTGCCTCTGTGCTGCGTGCAGACGAGCAAATTGCGGAGTTCAAGGAGGCGTTCGCCCTGTTCGACAAGGACGGCGACGGTGCGCAGCAGCCTCAGCGGCGGCCCTGCGCGCCGAGCGTCCTGCAAGGCGTTGGGACTTGCCTGTGCAGTTGTGGTCGAACGTGTGCCGTCTGGCCGCGCGGTGGTGCCAGCAACGCTGGCTGCTGTGCCCCACACCTTCGCTGAAGTGGCCCTCGGCTGCAGGCACCGTGACGACCAAGGAGCTGGGCACAGTGATGCGGTCATTGGGCCAGAACCCGACGGAGGCCGAGCTGCAGGACATGATCAACGAGGTGCGATTTTGGACAGCCTGCGAGGTCCACACGGGTGCCAGTGGCGTCTGCGACGCGGGTGGAGTGGCCGCCGGCGCCTGCCGGGGTGCCGGTTCCCTCCTGTCCTGGCTCTCCTCTCCTGGAGGTCGGTTGCTGACGCCTGGCCACGCAGGTTGACGCGGACGGCAACGGGACCATCGACTTCCCGGAGTTCTTGAACCTCATGGCTCGCAAGATGAAGGTGGGTCACTCTTGCGTGGCGCGGAAGCACAAACAACCGGCAACTGAAAACCGCCCCCGCCCTTTGGCACCTCCCCCTTACTCGCACAGGACACTGACTCTGAGGAGGAGCTGCGCGAGGCGTTCAAGGTGTTCGACAAGGACGGCAACGGGTACATCTCCGCCGCGGAGGCACGTGCCTCGCACACTGACTGCGCCCCTGTGCTTTCTACCACCCACGGGTTTGCGCTGACCCGTGTCGCGTCGTGCCCGCTGCAGCTGCGCCACGTGATGACCAACCTGGGCGAGAAGCTGACTGATGAGGAGGTTGATGAGATGATTCGCGAGGCTGACATTGATGGCGATGGACAGGCACGTGCTTCGATGCTGCCCCATGCACAGGCCCAGGGCCATGGCTCAGCGCTGCCGCGTCCACTGACACACGCGGTGCCCTCGGCTGTCCGCCACTCCCCCACAGGTGGACTACGAGGAGTTCGTCAAGATGATGATGGCCAAGTAAAGCGCTGGTCATCATGAGAGACGAATTCCTAGCTCGCCGCCGATACTGGATATAGCACGCTCTCAACGCGTTGTCATGCAGTCAACATCCGGGGCGTTAGCGCTTCCGGGGTAGAAAAACACATTTCGTCTGGTTGGTGTCAGTGACTGCCGTCGCCAGTCCCATGGCGCCGCCTCCTGCGACTGCTGGCTGCGCGCTGCGTGGTGCCCTTGCAGGTCGTCTGGCGTCACGCTCAGTCGCCCGCCTGTCTCGCCGATGCGGACGCAGTACCGGAAGTGTGCTCACTGTTGCGGTACGTCCTCCGCTGCCTGCCGCCGTCCCCTGCGAGCACGCCTTGCGGCAGCCCTCGCACTAACTTGCCGCCTGAGTCTGCTTCGCAAACTTTGGTGTCGCTGTGTCCTGCGGCGGTCAGCCGGACTGATGCACATCTCTCCTTTCTCCCGTCCAGGCGCGCAAGACGCGCGCCGCCGCATCCGACGACAGCGGTGCTGCAGACACGACGCTGGACAGCGAGCTGGAGGCGGTCACGGCTGCTGTGGAGGTGCGCTGCTGCCGCTGCACGCCCCTCACTCGCTGCAGTGCCTCTCACACCTTTCCCGCGTCTGCCAGGCGCTGCGCCAAGAAAACGAGCGCCTGAAAACGCGGCTCAGCCGCGACCCGGCCACTGGCGCGACAGAGGTGCCCCCAGCGGTGGCTGCTGCGGAGGCGGCTCTCCTGGAGGTGAGTACACCTCCCGTCTGTCTAAGCGGCGCTCGCCAACCAACTCGAAGTATCGCCCTTTACCCGCTTACTGACGCCCTGTCTGCGCCCGGGTCGCCAGGCTGAGGCACCGGCGCCGGCAGCAGCGGCGCCTCGCAAGAGCCGCAAGAGCGCAGCTGCCGCGGCCGCCGCGGACGGCGACGTTTCTGCAGCTGAGGGCCCAGAAGCTGCAGGCGCTGTTGCTGTGGCCACCGCCGCGCACGCGGGGCCTGCTTCAGGCGACGACGTTGCCATGGTGAACACTCCCGGATGGACGTACCCGCCGGTGCGTGGCCTCCGTCGCCCTCCGTGTTTCTGCCTTCAGTCTGCGCAAGTGCACCTCACAACGCGTCTCCGTCGTGTTCCAGGTCACTGGCGACGGCTGGGGCATCTTGCAGCACGACAAGTACCTGAATAACCACCGCGACCACCTGGGCTACCGGTGCGTGTGCGCCTCACTCTCGTCTGTGCTCACACCCACGTGCCTACCTATCGCCAGACGCTGACGGCACGACGCCATCCTCATTGCTCGCAGGTGGAGTCGTTACAAGGACCTGCGCAACGCAATCGATGCCAACGAGGGCGGCCTCGAGAAGTTCAGCCGTGGCTACGAGCGCTTGGGCTTCACCCGCAACGCACAGGGCATCACATACCGGGAGTGGGCCCCTGCCGCGAAGGCGGCACAGCTGATCGGCGACTTCAATGGCTGGAAGGGCGATGCGCACTGGATGACGAAGGACCAGTACGGCGTGTTTGAGCTCTTCCTCCCCGACGCTGCAGACGGCACGCCAGCCATCCCGCACGGCAGCCGCGTGAAGATTCACCTGCAGACGCAGGAGGGCGGCTGGATCGACAAGATCCCGGCGTGGATCAAGATGGCTGTGCAGGCTCCAGGAGAGATCCCGTTCAACGGAGTGTACTACGACCCGCCCGCGGAGCAACGCCACACGTGGCGCCACCAGCGGCCGCCCATGCCCAAGGCGCTGCGCATTTACGAGGCGCACGTGGGCATGAGCAGCGTGGAGCCCAAGATAAGCACGTACACCGAGTTCCGCGACACCGTGCTGCCTCGCATCAAGTGGCTCGGCTACAACGCCGTGCAGCTGATGGCGGTGCAGGAGCACGCGTACTACGCGAGCTTCGGATACCATGTCACCAACTTCTTCGCGGCCAGCAGCCGGTGTGGCACCCCGTATGAGTTGAAGAGCCTCATTGACCGCGCACACGAGCTGGGCATCATCGTCTTGATGGACGTCGTTCACAGCCACGCAAGCAGTAACGCGTTGGACGGCCTGAACCAGTTCGACGGCAGTGACAGCGGCTACTTCCACTCGGGCCCCCAGGGCTACCACTGGATGTGGGATAGCCGCTGCTTCAACTACGGCTCCTGGGAGGTGCTCCGTTTCCTGCTCAGCAACCTGCGCTACTGGGTTGACGAGTACCGCTTCGATGGCTTCCGGTTCGACGGCGTGACGAGCATGATGTACAAGCACCATGGCCTGAGTGTCGGATTCAGCGGCAACTACGGCGAGTACTTTGGCATGGCTACTGATGTGGATGCCATGGTCTACCTCATGCTTGCGAACGACATGCTGCACACGCTGTACAACGGGCGCATCGCCACCATTGCTGAGGATGTGTCCGGCATGCCGACGCTGGGCCGCCCCGTGCAAGAGGGCGGCATCGGCTTCGACTACCGCCTGCAGATGGCCATTGCGGACAAGTGGATTGAGGTCTTCTCCAAGTGGGGCGCCGATGAAGCCTGGGATCTAGGCAACTTGGTGTTCACCATGGAGAACCGGCGCTACGGCGAGAAGTGCATCGCGTACGCGGAGAGCCACGACCAGGCGCTTGTGGGCGACAAGACCATCGCCTTCTGGCTCATGGATGCGGCCATGTACGACGGCATGAGCACGCTGAAGGCAGCTCCGCCTGTGATTGAGCGTGGCATTGCTTTGCACAAGATGGTTCGGTGCTTTACCATGGCTCTGGGCGGTGAGGGCTACCTCAACTTCATGGGTAACGAGTTCGGACACCCCGAGTGGATCGACTTCCCGCGCGAGGACCGCGTGGAGGCGTCAACAGGCAAATTCATTCCTGGCAACGGCAACAGCTTCCACCTGTGCCGCCGCCGCTTCGACTTGGCAGACATGGATCACCTGCGGTACAAGTTCATGTACCGCTTCGATGCCGCGCTGCAGGCGTGCGAGGGTGCGCTGGGTTTCCTGTCCAGCTCGCACCAGTACGTGAGCAAAAAAGACAACGGCGACAAGATGGTCGTCTTTGAGCGCGGCAACTGCGTGTTCGTGTTCAATTACCACCCGACGCGCAGCTACCAGAACTACCGCGTCGGCTGCCTCAAGTCCGGGAAATACAAGATTGTGTTGAACAGCGATGAGCCCACATTTGGCGGCTACGACAACGTCAAGTCCGACGTCGAGTTCTTCGCCACCGACATGGGCCACGACAACCGGCCGGCGAGCTTCCAGGTGTATGCACCGGCGCGCACGTGCGTGGTGTATGCGCTAGAGGACGATGCAGCCAAGCTAACACGGCTCACCTCTGAGCTGCTTGTGCAGTAATTGCTTTTGCCAGCAGATGCATCAATTCGCATACGCCCTGTAATTCGCAGCAACCCCGTTGGTCTCATTGCCGTTGCATCGCCGATTGATGACAAATGCAATGAGTTTGTCACTCCCCCGCACTAGCACATCTGAAAGAGCTTCCTTGCTGGCGCGCTGCATGAGTAACGCCGCTGCGGATGTCGCATCTATCGCGGAGTGGGTCACGCGAAGAGGTTTCACCCGTGTAGCACTCCAGTTCCCAGACACCTTGCTAGACACCGCACTTGCAACTTCACGGGACCTCCACAGCGCGTGTCCCAGTGCCCACTTCTACGTTCTTGCAGACACGACGTTCGGCAGGCACGTCTCCGGCTCTTGCTAAGCGTACGGGTTCCACCGAACTGACAAGCGCTCTGTGTCACGCCGTCTAACAGCTGCTGCGTCGACGAGGTGGCGGCTGCGCATGTAGATGCACAGTGTGTGGTCCACTTTGGACGGTCGTGTCTGTCACCGGTATCGCGCCTGCCCACACGCCTCGTCTTTCCCCGCTTTACTATTGACGTCGAAAGCTGCGCTGTCACCCTCGCTGAGGTGCGGCGTGTTGCTTCAACAAGCCTGGGTATGTCTACTACGCGTTCTGACTCGATTTTTTGCGACTCATATCAATAAAAGCACGCGTGCAGTCAGAGCTGCACGACTGTGGTCGTTGTCGACCAGGACTATGCACACGCACTTGACGCGCTGGAAGTGCAAACCAAGTCCGTGATAGATAAACATGGTGGAGACGTTCCCAGAGTAGTATTCACGGATGCACCGCCCTGTGAGCTGGAGCCTGCATCCCCTTGTCAACGAGACGGTCAGAATGCAGCCACCAGCGCCGATTCGGGTCTCGATAACACACTTTGCAGCACCTGGCAGCTTCCAAACGGAGTGAGGCCTAGTGATTGCAGCCTGGTATGGGTTGGAAGCTCAGGTGCCGCACTGTTGAGAATACTCATGTCTCTGCCAATGCGAAGTAACGGCACACGCATCGAGTGCGCTCACTACGAGCCGCGCTCTGCATGCTGGTCGCACAGCGCAATGCAGAGTGAAGAAGCGGCGCGGCTGCTCAAGCGGCGTTACTATCAAGTCCAGAAGGCGAAAGATGCGTCCATTGTGGGCATCATTGCTGGAACCTTGAGCGTTGCTGGCGCGCGTGATGCGCTGGCAAGAGTTCGTTCCTTAGCAGAGGTTGCAGGCAAGAAGACATACACATTCCTTGTCGGCAAACCCAATCCTGCGAAACTGGGTAACTTCCCAGAGGTGGATGTGTTTGTCATGGTCGCGTGTCAGGACACTGCGCTGCTTGAGAGCCGAGACTTCCTGGCACCTGTCATCACGGCGTTCGAGGCGGAGCTGGCTTTCACGCCGGGGGCGCAGTGGCTGGATGGAGTGTACAGCACACATCTTGGCGCGCACCCATTTGTGAGTGCCGAGCACAGCGCCGAGGATGATTTCTCACTTGTGACTGGCCAGCTTCGAGGAGTAAGCAGAGGCGGTCATACAGCAGAGGCTGGCAGCGATGCCATCCAAGCGATGCCAGCACATGAGCTTGCATCGCGAGCGGCTGGAGCGCTGGCTGAGGTGACTACCGCTGCCGAGTACCTGACCCTGAGGCGCACATATCAAGGCCTCGTGCCGGTTGCACGAGATGAAGGCGATGCGCCTCTCCAAGCGACCAGTGGGCTGTCCGGGCGGGCAGCATCCTACGCTGGCGAAGGCCAATGATCACAACGTGCGTTGTCAACTAGGTCTGTGCTTCTTCGCCTTCTTCTGCTTGCGGGTTCTCTGGGGCAGCTCCCCATAGAGCGCCTGTGCTTTGAGCATAGCTTTCTTGCGTTGCCTCATGGTCTTATATTTCTCAGGCGCACGAGCAGCCATGGGCTCGATGTGTCCGTCGATCATCAACTCGTCTGGTTCATCCACGCCCAAATTGGTGGTATTCACGAACAGGTTACTCTGCAGAAACTCCGTCACAGAAGCACCCGACTGAGCCATGGCTTGCAGAAACGTCCACAGCTCGCCATGCGCACTCAGCGCGCTGTCCAGGCGTGCCTCTGCCGTGAAACTAACCGGATGGATGGCTGTGTGAGGTGGATTGCGCCCGGCCTTATACTCGTCGTCATCAACGAGCAGCGTGCAGTTGGGCCCAAAGGCAGCAAAAGGCGGCTCCGCCCACAAACGAGCCAGCTCCTTCACAAACAGCGGCTTACCATGTGTATGACCAATGCACGTACAGCGCTCCTGGCCCCAAACAAACGCCAAGCGATGGGCGTCACGCCCAAAGATGTGGTGAACTAGCCCAACCAGGTTGTGCTGCTTCGCGGAGCTCCACACGCCAACCACGAAGTGTTGCAGAACCATAGACACAAACGCGCGCAGGCCAGGGCGGTCGTATACGCAGTAGCTCGTCACCTGCGCGTGCGGTTCCAATAGGCCGCCGCCCTCGGGGTCGGCCACTGGCGCACGCGTGCGATGGATGAGCAAGCCATTCACGTCCAGCACCTGTGATTCACGTCACATATCAGGCAAGTCGTGGAGACGGGACACGAAAGTGTAGAGGAGTCGCACCAACAGGTTGCGGGGTGGTCGCTGAGCAACAGGCGGGGGCCCGCAGTCGTGGTCGTCGAGGCACTCCGGCAAGGGAAGCTCCTCCGTATTGGGCACAGGCGCAGCGTGCTCTAGCCCGCTGTTGAGGGGGAAGTCCGCCTGCATTTTAGTGTCCGTATCTTGTGTCACGCGTGCCGCTCAAACAGTACGGCCATAGCTACCAACGACAGCCTTATGGACACAGAGGCTTGCAATTCGACTTGCGAGATGTTTCAACAGTGAGAGGTCAAGTTTTCGAAACGGAAATTGCACTGCCCACTACTTTCCCTTCTGCAGGCCCGACGAAGGCGTGTTGTGATCAGACCAAGATGACACGTGCCGTGACGTAGGACATTCGCGCCTCTGCCTCGCATAAAATGGCGACATTGGCAGCAACAGTTCTGCATGACACTTCCGGCGAAGTGCTGGGCGTCTCGGCATGCTCTGCTAGTGGCACTGACCTCGTCGTGTCCGTCCAAGGGGACGGCATACTTGCGTATGACGCAGCGAAACAGGTGCGTTTGGTCTCCTTGCTCCGTGCACTGTGTTTCTGGCCTGCCTCCAAGGACGGCTCTCCCTCCTTTGACTCTGATGCAATAGACCTCGCACAGTTCCGCCCACTGACTAACGCGCGCGCTCTGCGACTCGTCCTGCAGCGTTGCGTGCGCACCTGGCCCCTGGGTAGCCGGCGGCGGCTGGTCTGTCCTGCTGTCTACGACGCGCTGTCGCAGCACTACTACGCGGCGGTGTCCACTTCTGACAGCGCCGCCACAGTGGTTGTATTTACGGAGGAAACGGTGTCGCCGCTCGACGAAATGCAGCCATTGCTGTCACCCAAAACTGGAGTGACCCGCCTTTACGCAGCGTCAGGCGCTGTGCCTGCGCCGCAAAATGAGGGCAGGTATATGGAGGTAGATGTCGTGCCTCCTAGCGGCGGTGTCGTTGTCTTGAGCGGCTCTGGCAGCCTGCACGTGGTTGCTTCCACTGGCGCTGAAGTCGCCACTTTGCCCGCGGCCGGGGACTCGAGCTTTGTTGAGGCGTCAGCTTCTGGTATCGATGGCGCTGATTCCGTGTGCATAGCTGTGGTGACTTGCTCGAAGCCAGCAAGGGGGCCGGCAGCAGCCGGCACCCACAAGCTGAATCTTGTTGCGGTCTGTAAAGGCTGCACCATCGAGCGTGTTGCTATTGCAGACCTGGTGGCGCCGCAAGCAGAGTGCCAGGTGATTAGCGTCGCATCCTTGGGAAGACGCAGCGCCGCGGTGATGTGGTCCACCGGCACTTGGGAGGTGTACGCAGCGCCAATCGGCTCAGCAGTTGCTACTCGCAGGCACTCGCGCGCAATCGGGTGTTTTCAACTGGAATCAAGCGATGCCCTGGCTTTGGCGCAACAGCACGAGGCAGCTGGTGCAGCACAGGGCAAGAAGCGGCGCGCACCAGTTGCGTCTAAACAAGCTCACTCCAACGGGGATGCCGCCTCTGCCATGGTGTCATACAGAAGCATAGCCATGACGGCGATGGGTGGAGACTACATTCTGCTTCTGGGCGCGTCATCGGAAGCACACGGTCAAGTCATGGCTGTGTTGCTGGATGCGCACTACGGTGCAGTCCATGCCGCCAGCACGATTGCCACTGGGTGCACAACGCCGCTTCCCTGCTTGCAGTGTGTCACCCTCGCAGCGCCAGTGCGTGGGCAGCAAGCGCTCTTGGCTGCCTCATTGCCCACAAGGGTGCTGCTTCTGCGTGTTGATGCGCCGCCTGTGAGCCTCGCGTCTGCACTGGGTATGCTCACACTGTCTTCCACGCAGCGTGTGCTGGCTGCCGCAGAGCTGCGGCGAGAGACCTCCGTGCAAGGCGAGGCGTCCCCTGTCTGGCAAGGCGCAGTCGTTGGGCACGCCAACGACGGGATGCTTGCGTCGCGCGTTGATCCAACCGCAGTATGGGATCTTGGAAAGATGCAGGCGAGCAATGACTCGAACGCAGCCCGCGTGGAGCTCCTCACGGAGGTGACTTCGCCAACTGAGGCCATCGAGAGTGTGGTGCAGCAGTTGATCCAGGAGCACTGTGTCAGCCCCTGGGTGGTGAATGCAGCCATCCAGCGCTGTCTGCGAGATGCCCGTTGGGCGATGCTGAGCCGCATTGTCGAGGCTGGCTTACTCACCTCAACAGAATCATTACCTGACTTGATTCCTGCGCTCGTGGCGGCCCAGCAGTACAGCACGCTCAGCGCGCTCTTAACACGCGCTAGAGATGTCCCAGCTCCCGATTTGGAGGCGTGCTTAGTGGCCGCGCTGGAGGTTGAATCATGCGCTTCCTATGGGCAAGCCCACCACACGCTGCGCCAAGCCGCGGCCGCGTCACTGCTAGCCGCCGAAGCAGCTGTCAAGAATAATCGTTCCGATGTTGCCGCGTTGGTCACTCGTGCGCGTGTGCTGGTGGTCGCTGCCGAGGAATTCCCGGCGTGGCAAGCTGTGCTGCTGCACAGCGTCATCGCCGCGCACCGAGACGACGGCGCTGCGGCGGCGGCAGCGGCTGCACTATCTACAAATCAGGTGCTGACTGTTCTTGCCTACCTGAACCGCTGGCTCCGCCTCCATCGTGGTGCGCTTGGAACTGATTCCGGCATCGTGGGCGATACTTCCTACATGCCCGGCTATCCGACGCTGGCGCATTGCATCTCCTGGGCAAGTGCGCTCATAGACACGCACTTCAGCCGCCTGGTCATGCACGACGCCGGCGCGGCGCTGCTCTTGCACATTGCCTCTGCTGTGAAGACCCATGTCAGCGCGACATCAGCGTTAGCAAACCTCGATGGTGTGGTGCGACACCTCACAGAAGGGCGGCCCCTGCCCTCTCCGGCGGGCACGGTGAGCGCGTTGTACTCCATCGAACGCATGACGCTGTGAAAGGTAAAAGCTACCCCTGCGAGTTTACTGCGCTTCGCACAAACAAGTAGTGACCGTCACGTCAGTCTTTTGTCTCGGCTTCGGCCAGTCTTTCGGACTGGACACGCCTGCCGTGTGAACAGGAGGGCACAGATGGTGCTGCGAGCGCCCTCGCGGTGCCCTGCGCTGCTTGCCCTCGCGGTGCTGGCACTGGTGCTGGCGCCTTCAAGCGCGCTGAAGCTGAAGTTGGACGCGTACTCGACGCAGTGCGTGGCGGAAGTGGCGGACTTCGAGGGGGACAGAGTGTACGTCCGTGGCTCACCCACTACCCGCGCGTGTTCAACGCACAGAACCTGTTGCTCCCGGGGCGTCTAACGCCGCAGCTTAGGCCCCCGAGGGTGGAGGCTTCGCTTGCGCTCTGCTTGTGCACGAGGTTCAGTCAAATTAACAACCTTGCGGTGACTGTTTCCTTTCTGGCGACAGGATGGGCAGCTTTGTGGGTTCAGCCACTGGCGGTTATCGGTACTTCCGCAACTTCTTCGACCTGGAGATCAAGATGGAGGACGGGACGTCCCTGTACACTGCCCGCAGTCGCCAGGATGCCAAGTTCGACTTCGTTGTTCCCCGCGCGGGACGCTTCAACGCGTGCATTCGCAACTATGGGCGCCAGCCGGCGGAAGTGACGTACTCGTCGTACGTGGGGCACAAGGTGGAGCACGACAAGGTGACTCAGGACCAGTTGACTCCTGTGCGGGACGCGGTGTTCAAGATGCGGCAAACGCTGCGCGGCGTGCTTGAGGAGCAGCGGTACCAGGAGCACAGGGACAAGGCGCTGATGGCGCTGAATGAGAGCAGCAGGAAGCGGACGACATTCTGGGCAGTCATGGAGGCTCTTGTCCTGGTCACCGTGTCCGTGGGCCAGGTGTTCCTCCTGAAGCGCCTCTTCGAAGGACAGGCCGGATCAAGGCTGCCCAAATCGTCCTTCTCAATGCAGCCCTCACGGCTCCAGCGACCCCAGTGGGGCGTTTAGAGATGGACGACGCCGCGCCCGGGGAGTCGAGCTGAAGCATGCCCGTATCATGACATGCGACGTTGACCAAACCAAATCAAGCGCTTAAAAGGCCGGTGTCCTCAAGACCATAGGTACTCAACCTGTTTCCCCCTCGCAGGAGCAGTTCTGAACCGCAAAGGCTGTCGATTGCGCAAGCAGGAAGCGTGTGCAGAGCGACAGCCCGTGCACGTGTCAACTTTGCTCTCCGACCGCTTGTAAAAGGGAGACCACGAGCTTGTAGTTGGTGCCAGGGACGACACGCCGTAATGTCGTTCTTGCAAAGGGTCATGAACTACGTGCTCAACGAGTACCTCGTGAACAGGCTGGCGAATAGGTGCGTGTGGCGCATCGGCGTTGCCTGAGAGGCCTGGTTTCCGCTGCCTGTCACTGAGAGGTCGCCCGCCCGCGCGCAGTCCCTCGTTCCAACGGTTTGCCATACGAACAGAGGCCATGCTGGCTGAAAAGCGCAAGCAGGCGCCGCAGCAAGTGGACGAGCTGCTGAATAAGAGCCGGGAGGTTGCTTCTACGTCCACCAGCTTTCTGTCCGCCTTTGTGCAGGAGCTGACGAAGGGGTTCCGAACACCGGGAAGGCCATAATAGACGGGGAAACACTATTGTGTTAGTTGATGTATGCGTCTGCCTCAACACCTCCTGGCAAAACCTTCTTCCCGTCGAAGCTTTGGGCAAGGCGTTGATAGCGTGCCAGCTCATCCGCCGACAGCGACGGCGCAAGCTCCGCCATAGCGCCCGTGAAGTCTACCATTGTCACCTGCACCACCGCAGAGGCGCCGCCCGTGCTCGCGTGTCGCAGGTGAGCCTTGACTGCCCGCATCCACGCATCTGCGCAGAGGGCATACAAGTCGGCGCCCGTGTACCGCTTTGGGCATTTCTTGGCCAGCTCCTCGAGCGAAACATCAGCGGCAAGGCTGAACCGCCGCGTGAGGGCTTGCAGCACGCGCAGGCGGCCAAGTGGTGTGTCATCCACGCCCACAAAGAGCAGCTTATCGAAGCGCCCTGGCCGCAGCAGCGCCGGGTCAATGAGGTCTGGTCGGTTGGTAGCGCCAATGACGAAGACGTCCTCGACATTGCTGCCCCCGCTGGAAAGGCCGTCCACTTCGGCAAGGAGCTGCGATACAACGCGGTCCATGACGCCTCCCGAGTCGCCTCCCGAGCCGCGTGCAGGCGCGAGCGCATCAAGCTCGTCGAAGAAAACGATGCATGGCGCAGCTGCTCTGGCGCGGGCAAACACCTCGCGCACGTTGCGCTCAGACTCGCCGATGTACATGTTAATCAGCTCCGGCCCCTTTACTGCCAGGAAGCGCACTCCGCACTGCGTGGCCACTGCCTTTGCCAGCAGCGTCTTGCCAGTGCCAGGCGGGCCGTACAGAAGGCACCCGCTGCGTCGCCGCCCACCGCTGGCGAACAGCGCGCGATGGCGGAGCGGGAGCTGAACAGTGTCGGTGATTGCACGCTTTGCATCCTCGAGGCCGCCCACGTCGTCCCAGGTGACATCTGGCACCTTGGGCGCCCCGATGGCAGCGCTGGTGCGGTTACCCGTGCGCTGAAGAGCATCGTCCAGGTCGTTCTGCTGGATAAGGGCGTCCGACAAAGAGGAATTGGTGGCTGCGCGAGCAACCGCCCGCGCTGCTGCATCAGCTGCCAGCGCACGTAAATCCCGGGGCATCAGACCCGCTGTTCCCGCCGCGGCGGCGGAGACGTCCAGGCGCGCTGCGCTGCGTCCGAGTGCTTCTTGGAGGAGAGCAGCGCGCGTGGCTTCGTTTGGAGGAAGGACCTCAACCTCGTGAGTGAAGCAACGCCGCACATCTGGCGGTAACCCGTCCGCATGCTCCACAGCAGCTAGCAGGAGAACAGATGACACGCCCGCTGCCGTGCCAGCCTTGGGGCGGTGCCAAAGACGGGTGCGCTGAGGCTGGCCCTGAGGGTCGTCGTTGGACGATGGTGGCTCACCTGGCCGCGGCCTGTCGTCATCCTCATCCTCATCGACATCGTCATCTTCCATGTCGGCGTCTGCCGCAGTGCCTGCATCCTCCGAGCCCCGCTTGGAGGAGGGGTGGTTTGCATGACCATACTGCCTGATACACCGCTCCAGCGCACGTGCAAGCAGCGGGGCGGGTTTAACCCCCGAGACGTTCGCGTCTGGTACGCCCTGTGTAGGCGGCGCAGCCAGCACCCCAAAGCGACGGAGCAACAACACTGCAGGTGCGTACGCAGCTGCGGCCTCGAAAGCTGCGCCCAGAGTCTGCGCTGTTTTGCCCTCGTTCCTGGCAGAGTCGGATACGTATAAGTAGCGCACAGTAGCAAGCAAGCATTACAAACAAATGACGCACCCGCCGCCGCCCGATGAGAGCTCGTGGCAGTTGTAGACCACAATGTTCATGCCTAGCGCATCTGCGACAGCATGCGCAACCCCACGTTTACCCACGCCCACGGGTCCCTTGAGCAGCACGGAGACGCGGAGGCGCAGCTGTGCGGCGCTCGGATGCATGAGCGGCGCAACAACGCGACACACTTTCTCGACCGAAGGATGTGCTGTTCTAGGCGCATGCATGCTGCTCTGGCAGAACCGTGCCAAGTAGCGAGTCGGCGGCGCAGCTGCAGCAGTGGAGCCGTCCAACACGAGGGTCATGCTGTCCTCGCACAGCACTCCAGAGCTGGGATCAGCGTGGACCACCTTGAAATGAGTCAGCCGCGGCGCTGCATCATCATTCGCGTGTTCTACAACAGGTATGGTGAACACATCGCCTTGAGCGAGCAACCTGGGCGTGGAGAAGTGGACACGCAGCGCAGCGTCCAGCTCCTCCGTGGTGTCTGGCGGCTGTGCCGAGGTCAGCATCTCCGCCGCGTCGGCCGGCTCCCTCACCAGAGACACCCGCGCCGAGCGCACAGTAGTCACGCCATCATTTTCAATAGGCTGCAAGAACACCTGCGGCCGCGACGCGCCCAGGAAGGTGCTCAGGTGCAGCACGAGCTGCAGGTTGAACGCCAGCACGGGAGACACGTATGCGACGCCTGTGTGCCCGACAGTCGAGTCAAAAATGTGGAACAGCGCAGTCACCAGTTGAGGAGCGCGCACCATCGGTGGATTGTGTCGCACTCCCACGTGGTGCATCCAGCGCCACCACCCGTGCGAGGCGCGACAACCCAGCGCGAGTGGACACTAGCACGTACGAGCCCGACAGCACGCGCAGTCGACGGAGCGTGTTTAGCGTTACTCCAACCTCACTGTGGACGTCGCGCGAGTCTGTGAAAGAGGCAGTGTGGATCACGACCACAGGGCGTTGTCAGCTCTCCGTTGTCGCGCCTCGACTCGGCAGACGTCTGCTAGGATGCTACACGTGCCTTCCAGCTGCGCGCCGCTTTCTGGGGGCGCGTGCAACAAGTCCGCGTCAAGAGGCTCGTGCCCAGTGCCGCTGGCAACTGACTGCGATGCCATCGCGGTGTGCAGCAAGAGCGGCTCGCGACGCTGACCTATAGGCATGCTAGTTACAACAAGACAATGCTCGTCGCGGGGATCCCAGTTTGACTTGCAATTGCAAGCGCTTGCGTCACTGATTTTGTGTTTCTTTCGCACTCTCGATGACTTGGGCGTCCAGAGTAGACCCAGGGGCTAGCGCGTCGTCGCTGCAGGCTGCTGCCACTCCGGCTCTGCCTGAGAGGGCTGATCTGCTTGGTCCACTGCAGCCGAATGCTTGTCTGCCCTATTTCACGCGCCACGGATTCATCAACACCGGCAACAGCTGCTTCGCAAACAGCACGCTTCAGGCGCTGCTGGGCTGCACCAGCTTCCACAGCCTCTTGCTGGCATTGAGAACGCACGAGGAGCGTCACGGCCGACTAGCACCTGTCTACCCCACGCTTCGCAGTCTAGCAGAGCTGGCGGGCGACTTTGCGCCGCGAGAAGATGAGCCAGAGTCATCAGGCGCCGTGCACTACGGCAAGAAAGTGCCTGGTGCGCTGTTGCAAGGCCCGTGAGGTTATCTGTGTTTCTGACTGCGTGCGTCTCCTTCAGCGGTTTCTTGCGAGCACTCTCTCGCTGCGCCTCTTGAGCAGTTTGAGAAGTCGTCCAGTCAGCTCACCGTGAGCACGGCGAGTCCTGTGAAGCAACGAGGACGCAGAATACAGCAAGACGCACAGGAGTGGCTGAACTTCCTACTAGACGCAGCGCATTCGGTGCGTCACCAGTCAGATGTGGCGTCCAGAAGAGTCTCTCATACGCGACCGCCACGCATGTGAACAGGAACTGCTCGCGTTGAAGGCTAAGGTTGGCACTCGGCTACCTGATTGCGAGCCAGCAGCTGCCGCTGGCGCTGGCGACAACAATGACGACGAATCGTGGGTGTCTGTTGGCCGCAAGAATAAGACGGCGGTGACGCGTGCGCACGAGGCGCTGAAGACGGAGCAGGTGACAGCAATCTCAGAGCTGTTTGGTGGCATCTGCAGCAGCATCGTGACTCGGCGGGGGGCGACGCCCAGCAAGACGCTGGAACCGTTCAAGATGCTCACGTTGGTGAGTACAGCCCTGTTGCGCGATGTCCGCATCGCACTGACTGGGAGGGCTTCACTGTCCACAGGATGTGTCTGATGTGAGGGTGCACAGCATCGCGGACGCGCTGCAATCATTCTGTAAGCCTGAGATTCTGGATGTGTTCAAAGATGCGCACGGAGTACAGACGAGCGCCAGTAAGATGCTCCGCCTCGAGCGGCTGCCTCGCATTCTGCTGCTCCACCTGAAGCTCTTCTCCTACACGCAAGCTGGAGAGCAGAAGCTGCCTAAGCAGGTGGCATTCACGGAACAGCTGACCATCGAGCGGTCCGTGTATGAGGGTAGAGATGCGCGCACATACCGGCTGGCTGCAGTGGTTGAGCACCTCGGCACCAAGGGTGCGTTCCATTGCCGTCGCATCCATTTCCTTGCCGCATCGTCCTATTTCTGAAGCCACGTGTCTGCGCAGCAAGCAATGGGCACTACGTCACGTATGCCCGGGACACTGCAGCGGGATGGCTGCGCTTCGACGACGCCGTTGTCCAAGCGGTGCCTCTGGCAGAGGTGCTCAAGCGCCATCCATACATTCTCGCGTACGAGCTGCTGTAACTTAGATTAGCAGCAGAACGTTGCTGCAGATGGGACAAGACAGATGGTGTTTTAGGCGACGACCGATATCACGGGCAGTGAACGATTGACACAGCGCTATCGTTTGTTCCCTCTTGCAAGAGCCCCAGCGATAATTGCAATGCCAGCAAGAGCCACGCCCCCGACTGCCAGCCCAAGTAGAGCATCTTCTGAGAGACGTTCCTCGCATGCTACTTGAAGAGCTTGACTCTGCTTGCACCTCGGCGCCACACGCAGCGCTTCTGTCGCTACTTCTTTTGCCCGCAACGTGTGCCCTCTGTTGAATAGCGCCACCGCTAGCAAATAAAGTGGCTCCCGTCTTCCTCTCAGGTCACTGTCGCTGCTTTTCAGCACCTCCTCCAGCAACGCAATTGCTCTGTCATTATCATCAGTGTCGCCACTGTGCGCCATAGCCCAGGCAAGCCGTAGTCTTGCTCCTTCTATTGCGCTCTGGTCAGGGGAGTGCTCTAAGGCAGCAAGCTCTGACGCGCAGGAGGCAATCAAGGCGCGGTCTGTCACAGGCAGCTCCAGCGAGTCGCCCATGCCACAGCACAGCGATGCAGAGCGGAGAGACAACGATCGGACTGGCGACAAAAGTGAGCTAACGCAATGCCACGCTGGCGAGAGCACAAGAGTCTTCCCGGGGCTCGTTGACATGAAGAAGCCTGCAAGAGGCAACTTCAGGCGCGTTTTAGCTCGTCCGCTGCGCAGCTATAGCCTCAACACCCTTTGGCCTGTTGCGAAACAGCTCTCATTTCTTGTGCTGCCCATGTCCCGTTGTTCTGACACGCGCCACGTGTTGCGACGCCCTCAGTGGCCTCTGGCAGGCGGAGGGGTGCGACAACTACGAGGCCTACCTCGTGGCTTGCGGTGCGTCTTTGGCTTCGCCCATAGGGTTTAGACTCTTCGACGCCTGAGACCGCGCTCTGACACCAACGTCGCCATTCTTCTCGTGACCAGGATACAACGTCTTCCGGCGCCGACTGGCGCGTCGCCTTGCGATCCAACTTGGCCCCGTGGTCGGTCAAAGTGCCTAACAACTTCTGACGTGTGTGTTTGCCTTTGACAGGCTTTGCTGCACCAGAGTACGCCGAGCCACTTCTACAAGCACCGCGGCAACGAGCTCGAGTTCTCGCAGCTGCTGAATGGCCGCGTGCTGACCTGCTACCTGCGTGTGGGCGAGCGCACTGAGGTTGAACTTCCAGGCAAGTGCAGTCTTGCCAGGCTGTCAGCCCCGCCTGCGTCTCACACGCCTCTTGTGTACCAGATGGCAGCACAACCTTCGTGACGAGCGCGTGGGAGGGCGCCAAGTGGGTGACGAGGAGCGACAACGGCGCTCTCGAGACCCAGCGCTGGCTCGACGGCGACGCGCTGTTCTACACCGAGAGCTTCGTGCAAGACGGGCAACCCGCAACGACGTGCACTCGCGTGTTCAGATGGACGGCGTCGGACCCCATCTGGGGCGGAGGCGCCTCGGAGGCACACGTGCTGCTCAGTCGGCCCGTGGATGACCAGGACGAGGAGGTTGACTACGACGACGACGGCGTCGCTCAGCCGCCGCTGCCCCCCATCCGTGAGGTGTCAAAGGCGGGGGCTGCAAAGGCCCCTGCCACGCAGTCCTCCTCCGGCATGAGCCTCGTGAATGCTTTGTCCTCCTCGCTGACTGACAGCTGGTCCGCCCTTGAGACGCTCATCTCCGATAAGCCCCCGGGCGGGCAGAAGGACTGGCACTCATTCTTCGGCATCGACCGCAAGCAGCAGCTGCTGGGCGCATTCAACTGCGGCATGCAGGCTGACAGCACGGTGCAGGGTCGTCTGTATGTGTTTGACCAGGCCATCGGCTTCTACTCCAGCTTCGTCGGCAGCACCGTGCGTGTCATCCGCGCAAGCGACATGACGGATGTCGCGAAGGTCAGCGTCGGCATGGCGGCTGGCCTGGAGGTCCGCACCATGAGCACTGGCTCTGTGGTGTTCACCAACTTCCTGAGCCGCGACCAGGCATATGACCTCGTCCACAAAGTCATGTGGAGCTTCGCGGATGCCACGGACACGCCGCGACCTGCGCCCATCGCTCTGGGATTCAGTGGCGAGCGGTACCTGTTTGTTCGCGTCAACACTGCACGCCCCTCGTCCGGGGTGAACCCCCTGAAGAGCGGCATCCGCGACTGCTTCGTGCAGCTGACGGCCGGCCAGTACGAGATTCGCACGCTGACTGTGGAGAACTCGTCGGCGCCGGCGTTCGACACGGTGTGCGTCTTCCCGTGCAGCGTGCTGGACCCAGGCAACGACTGCCTGTCCGTCACGCTGTCAAACGAGGCCATGAGCGGCCAGAACCAGGTCATGGGCGAGCGGCTCATTCCCCTGGCTGGCACCCCTGCGGCGCCGACGCAGACGTGGCTGCGCAGTTCGTGGCGGGCGCCCAACGTGTGGCACAAGCTTGAGATGGCTGAGGGGCCTGACAAGCAGCCGCTGCCACAGGCAGAGGTTTCGCTGTCTGTATGGACAGCGTCCTCGAGCGACCCGTTCTTCCGCACTGCTCGCACTGCCGTGCGCAAGCCCGCCAATAAGTTCGCTGGTGGCGACTTTCTGCGCTGCAAAACGTACGAGGAGCCTCGCCTGGCGTACTTGTTCTTGCACGTCCGCAAGGCCACCGGCTTGAAGGCGCGCCACGGCAAACCCAACGGCATGGCTGACCCGCTGGTCCACATCTCCGTGGGTGGCGGGATTGCACAGCGTGCACGCACCAAGGTGGTGCAGGACACGCTGAGTCCCGTCTGGGATGACAGCTTCACTTTTGTGGTTGAGAAGCCGCTGTCGGGGAACTGCGTGCTGGAGCTCTACGATGGCGAGGCGAACAATGGTGCATACATTGGTGAGGTTTCAGTACCTGTGCAGGACATCCCCCTGCGCTCCTCTGGCTCGCGCGCCGTGCCCGCGCCGCGGTGGTACCGCATCTCCCGCAAACGCGATCGAGACAGCGTGGCCAGCCGCGTGCTGAGTGGCGACATGAGCGCCCTTGGCTCCCTCCTCACCGGCGGCGGGGATGACTCGCGCGACCATCTGGGCGAGCTTGAGCTGCTTGCTTACCTCGACAGCGACTACTTGCCGCAGGAGGCAGACAACCCGGCGGTGGGGCACCTCTGTGTGGAGGTTGTGCGTACCCGCCAGCTGGCCAAGCAGGGCGAGCACTTCGCCGTCGCGCACTACGGCCGCTGCTGGGCGCGCTTGCCGAACGTGCCCAGTGCCGACGGCGAGTGGCGCCAGGAGCTGCTGCTGCCGGTGCGCGACATGGGAGATGTCTTGGCGGTGGGTGTGTTCCGCGCCAGCGGCTCCACGCTCCTGTCTCAGGCCAAGGACGAATTCATCGGTAAAGCGTGCGTGCGCCCCGGCACCCTGCTGCCTGGCCGTGCTTACAAGCGCAGCGTGCCCTTGGTGCTGGGCCACCGCGACGGCGTGGTGCAGACCGGTCTTCTGGACATGAGTGTCACCTTTGTGCGCTACAG
>Ga0164296_1002148_pt1 | contig 19961 bp, 16 predicted proteins | sample GEODES057metaG_FD_113533 | JGI IMG/M metagenome (GOLD analysis project Ga0164296, IMG submission 113533) | Dystrophic lake water microbial communities from Trout Bog Lake, Wisconsin, USA - GEODES057 metaG | ecosystem: Environmental > Aquatic > Freshwater > Lake | place: USA: Trout Bog Lake...
GCCCTCCCGACTCACTCCATCCGTCGCAACCCTCCATCCCCATCTCCAGATTCAGACGCTTCGCCTCGCTGAGGGCATGCTTCACCAGATCTCTCCACTCCTGACTCAGGAAGACAACGGGGCCCTTCATTTTGCTCTGCTCCACGGTGAAGATCTGGGCACCGGCGATGCCGATCCGCTTCATCGCTTCAAGGTCCGCCGTGATCCCCTCTTTGGAAACATTCCCGCTGACCCAATGCCACCAGGTTCTTGGATGAGCGGAGGCAGGAGGATTGGTAAAGCCTTCCTCAAGCGAAGCGGGCGCGGTTTGCGCCGAATCATGACCTTCTGCTGCAAGAAGAGAGATGGATGCCAACAGCGTACCGGCAAGAATTAGAGAAAGGTGAGGTTTCACAAGTTGCCGAAGGTTATCGGATGTCGGCAGAGGCCCTGAAACTTCGGACATTGGTGTAACTTTCACTTCTTTATTTTCCCTTCTCAATGGCCTCCAACCTGACCGGCCCGAGCAGACCGGAGGGCTGGAGAGGGTCATCCTTCTTCCAGAGCAGATGGGTGGCGAATGTGTAGCGACCTGACTGACTTGGCTTACCCTCGATCAACCATTGTGGCCATGACTTCAGCGTACGATCGGGCTTCCGGTCGCTGTCCTCGGGTAGCTGCTCGTCGCCGATCAGGCGGTTGATCCAGAGGTTGACGACCTTGACTTCAAGCGTGTTCTCGCCCTCTAGGAGTGCATCGCTTACATCCACGCGAAATGGCGGCTTCCAGAGAATGCCGAGCGGTTTTCCGTTGAGGGTAACCTCCGCCATGATGTCCACCTTCCCGAGAACCAGGAAACAATGCCCTTTCTTTGCTTGGAACGTTGTCCGGTAGACCGCACTTCCCGAGTAGTAGCGGATCTTGGGATCCTCGCTCGTGCTCCAATCCTTTAATTTCTCAAAGGTCACGGGCTGCACCGGGCCTCCCCACTTCGGGTCGAAGCTCACCGTCCAAGGCCCCGTTATCTCCTGGATCGGGGTGGTCTCCACCCAGTTCTTCCCTGTGCCCTTGGTTATATCAGTAGCCTTACGGAAGATCACAAAGACCGAACCGCTGGGGTCAAGGCGCAGTGGGACCCGCGTGATGCCCTCTTTGATTTCAAAGTCTTTTGCTGCCTCAGTGCGCCCAGTGTCGGGCCACCAGAACTCAGGCTGCTTGCCAGTGACCCGAAATTCGGCGACGGCATCCACGGCATGCGGCTCGGGATTGGCGACGAAATAGACCTCGGCGTCGCCAAGGGTGCGGTGGATGTGGCGCAGTAAGGGCTTTGAGCTAAAATCAGGCTTGATACCCCTCTCTCCCAAAAGTTGGGCAGCGGATTTGCCGGTGACGAGCTTCGGCCAGAGTTCGGCGGCAAGGCTCTTCACCTCGGCGTCGCCCTCGCCCCTATCGGCGAGGCTCGGTGACTTCACGGGAGGCTTCGTCCCGGCAATGATCGTCGCCCCGGCGTCAGCGAGTTCCTTGAGCTTGCGCAATACGGAAGGCGTCATCATTTCTGCGGGCGGCACGACGAGCACGCGGTAGCTCATCCCGTCGGGCAGTACGAGACGGCCACCTTTCACCGAGAGGCGCGTGAGCAGCACTTCGGCATTGCATCCGTCATAGTTGTAACCGCCACGAACATGGGGCGCGATCTCCGCCTCCGCCGGCGGCTCGAATTTGCGCGGGGCGCCTTCCCCTTCGAAATAAAGCACGTCGGCGACGAACATCCCCTGCTGGAGCAGATACTGGCAGCGGGCCAGGTATTCGTGCCACGCCTTGGACTGCTCCCACCAGGTCTGGGTCCGCTCGTAATGAAGGCCCCACGGCCCCATGCCAATACCGGGCGCCACATTCGTCCAGGGCTGCGCAGCATAACGGTGGAACACAAACCGGTTGATTCCCTCGCAGAAAGCCCAATCGCCCAAGCCCTTAATGACGGCGGGATGGCCAAGCCATTTTTCTTGGTTGGTGGAGGTGAACGCCTCGGCGCCGGCAATCTTCTTTCCGTAGATGTGCGCTACCGATGTCATTTCAAAAGGGGTGTATGCGACATGCCCGGCATAGTTGGCGCCGATCGCCCATGCCCAGAACTCTGCCATCGGCTCGTCGGCCTGCCCGCCGTAGGTCATCTCATCCGCCGGCAAATTGTCGTAGGCCTCGATGGAAAGGCGCAGCCCATCCTTGTTTGCCAGACGCCGGAACTCGCCCGCATAATTCTCAACAAGCAGTTCGGAAACCGTCTGGCGGAAATCCCAGAGGAAGCGTTCACTCGCCTCGACGCTGTCCATCACCCGCCCAGTGAACACCGGCAGGAATGGCAATAGGTCGTATCCGCGACGCCGCTGGAACTCCTCGCGCATCTGCGGCGTCCAGTTTTGTGAGCCGACTTCCCAGCTGTCAATATGCGTGGAGACCAACACCTTGCCGGGCCCCGAGAGTTGCCTGTTCTCGGCGACTAGTTTTCCCATCAAGCCGTTGTAGTGCGCCGCTGCTGCTTGCTTGCTAAGCTTATCGCATTCCAGCCCCCGGCCCGGCAACGGTGCGGGCGCATTCTGCTGGCCGGTGGTGGTGTGGCCGTACCGGAGGACGAGCCACTTGCCGGGCGGAACGTCCCAGCTCAATTTGCCCTTCTGATCCATCCGGGCAGAGATATCCACGACCTGCCTGTGCGAGCTCGTTAACGCATCGGGCAACGCCGGCCAGTTGGAGGGCGCGAATTGATACTTGTTCGTGATCAGGAAGGTTTTGCGCGCGATGTCCCCGATTACGAAGCGTGGCCCAAGTTCAAGGTTCGACACCTCGATTTTCTCCAGCTTCGGATTTCTGAACTGCGTGAAGACGAGGCGAAAAAAACGGCCCGTCGTCGGCTCAAAGCTCAATATCAACTCGGGGCGATCCGTGCAGAATTCCTGGATTGGTTTGAATATCTTGCCGTCATCGGAAACTTCCAGCCGACCGTCCACATTACTTTTAATATTACCCAGTGTGCATATCAGCGATCTGGCAGTGAACGGCTCAGGGCTCTCGACCTCCACGATCTGTGGTTTGCCGGGTTCCGGACGCGGTACAACTGCCTTTGCAACGGTTAGTTTCTTTGCATCTTCTGCGCCCGGAAGCGGCATCGCCAGTACCGCAATATCGCGGTAGAAATCATGCACCGCATTCGGCTTGGGCAATGCACCATCGAAGCGTTTGCCTCCTTCGAGAAGCGTCTCGCTCCAAACCACTTTCTGCATGGAAAGCTCCGGGGTGATCCACGGGCCACCGCTGCCGCACCAGCCGGCATCATTGTTCATGTTGATTTGTAGGCCCAGCCGGTGCGCCTCGTCGCAGGCATGCTTGAACATCTCTTTCCAGAGTGGACCACCATAATCGGCGGGCCCTTTTGGAGTGCCCTGATCGACTTCCATGTAGAGGAGGCCGCCAATACCAACGCGCGCCATCGCCTCAAAATCAGCAGTGATACCTTCTTTGGTCAGATTGCCGCTGAGGGGAAAATAGTAAACCCAGGGGCGCGCCGAGGCAGGAGGATTGGTAAAGCCCTCCTCAAGCGAAGGGGTTGCGGTTTGCGTCGAATCATGACCTTCTGCTGCAAGAAGAGAGACGGATGCCAATAACGTACCGGCAAGAATTAGAGGAAGGTGAGGTTTCATAAGTTGCCGAAGATTATTGGATGTCGGTAGAGGCTTTCAGAAACGGAGCCGTGAACTGATACTTCCCGCTGCCAACTTCGAGGAAGAGGGCGCCAGGCTCGGAGCGCAGGATCTTGATCCCTGGAACCTTGGAAACGGGGACTCCTGATTCCAGAACCTGATCAGGCTTGGAAGTTGGAACCCGGATCGTCGCCGTCGTGTTCGGAGGAATCGTCACCTGCATGGTGAGTGTTACACCCTCGATGCTCCAGTTGCTGGTGATTTTTCCATGGATCGAGTCAAAGGAAGCTTCGGCATGAGTCACTCCCACACCGGGACGGGGATGAATCATAGTGTGCTTGAATCCCGGTTGCTGGGAATCAACTCCGATTCCAGCAACAGTATCGAACATCCATTCGCCACAGGATCCGAGTGAGTAGTGGTTGAATGAATTCATGTTGTGGTTCTGAAATCCCTTTTCAGGCGTCCATCCATCCCACCTTTCCCAAATGGTGGTTGCGCCGTTTTTGACCGAAAAGAGCCAGGAGGGGAATGTGTCCTGCAGGAAGAGTCGGTAGGCGGTGTCAACCTTGCCTTCCGAGCAGAGGGCCGGAAGAAGGTAACTCACACCGATGAAGCCGGTTGTGAGGTGATCATGGTGGGCAGCAACATTGTCGGCCAGGCATTGGGCTGCTTTGGCTCGCAGTTCGTCCGGTAGCAGGTTGAATTTCAGGGCGGCTGCATAGGCGGTTTGCGTGCCGTTTCGGATATGTCCATCAGGCAGTACATACCGCTTTATAAAAGCCTCTTTAATTTGATCGAAGAGCTTCTCATACTTGTCCGCCTCATCAGTTTTTCCGGTGATTCGGCAAGCTTTGGCTACAAGTGACGTGGAGTAGGCGAAAAAGGCCGTGCCGATCAAATCCTTTTGCGTGCTTTCACCCTGTGAGAGCCAATCACCATAATCATTCCCACGATCGCGATCGCGAATGAGATTCGTGCTGTGAGCCTGACACCAATCGACCCAGCGCATCATGGCGGGCAAATGATTTTCCAAAATACGCTTGTCGCCATACATCAGATAAATGGTCCACGGACAGATGACGCCCGCATCGGCCCAGGCAGGAACACCATTGGCCTTATACAACCCACTCGTTGGCGGGATGGGGCTGACATCCGTGAATCGTCCATCGGGAAACTGCGAGTCATCCAAATCAACAAGCCACTTGGTGAAGAATGCAGCAACATCCGCGTTGTAGGTTGCAGTCCGAATAAAAACCTCGGCATCTCCGGTCCATCCCATCCTCTCGTCGCGCTGAGGGCAGTCGGTCGGCACCGAAAGATAATTTCCCCTCATGCCCCACTGGATGTTCGATTGAAGCTGATTGACGTCCGGATTGGAGCTCGAGAACTTTCCGGTTAGCGCAATATCCGACCCGACCACAATGCCTGTGACTGCATCGATCCCGGGCGCCTGATTCAACCCAGATAGCTCCACGTATCGAAAGCCATGAAAGGTGAAGTGGGGTTGCCAGATTTCCTCCCCTCCCCCTTTGCAAACATAAGAATCCACCGAAGGGGCGCCGCGAAGGTTGTCCGTATAGATTGTTCCGTCGGGATTGAGCATTTCTGCATGGCGCAGCGTTAGCTTTGTTCCCGCCGGTGCCGACACCTTCAGTCGGACAAACCCAACCATGTTTTGACCTAGGTCAAAAGTCCACTTGCCTGACTTGGGTTCGGTCACCGACTTGGGGTGTAACTCACCCGTTTCCCGCACCGGTTGATCGACCTGTGCATCCAGCGATCGGGTTGCTTCCTCTCGTTCCTTTGCAGGCGCCCAATCACCGAGATTCAGCCTAGGTTGATCCCATCCCGGGATTTCCATTCTGGCATCGTATTTTTCTCCCAGCATGAAGTCTGAGGAGAGGATCGGTCCGGCATGTGTTTTCCAACTCTCGTCGGTGACAATGCGCTCCGTGCTGCCATCCGTATAGGTGACTTCCAACTGTCCAAGGAGTGCCGGAATTTTGCCCCAGGCCTGGAATCCTCCATTGCCGATATGCCCGCTATACCAACCGTTACCGACCTGGGCACAAAGGGTGTTGCCCCCAGATTTCAACAGAGAGGTGACATCATATTCCTGATAGCGCACGCGCTTGTTGTAGTCAGTCCAGTCGGGTGCAAAAATATGGTCGCCGATGCGCTGCCCGTTGAGATGAAGATCGTACAACCCCAATGCGGTGGCATAGATCCGTGCGCTCGCAATGGGTTTACTCAGGGTAAAATCCTTGCGGAGATAGGGAAGGCACGTTTCGTTGACCGGAATGCTTAAGGTAGTGCCCTCCGCTTGAATTACTTGGTTGGTGACTCCGGCCAGGCTGTAAATGACTCGCAGTTGCTTCACATGTTTGTAGATAGGATCCCCGCCAAGCACGTCATTGGTGACCAGCAGATCGAGGCGATTATCATTCAGCTTTTTGCTGACAACTTGAGTCACATCCGTGGAACCCGCACCATCCTTTGCTTCATAGATGGCCTTGAGAATCGAGAGGCTTCCTTGGTTGGAGGACATCTTCGGAACCGGAGGAGCCTCGATCCACTTTGCCTGCCAATCTTCCGGCTTTAACAACCCCATTTCCCAATGTGCCGGGATGCTCCAATCTGTGGACGCTCCCTTCCCATCCCAGAGCCGGATTTTCCACCAGCACGCTTCACGAGACTGCAACGGACGCCCCTCATAAGGTATGCCTGCTGTCTGATCCGAAATCACCTTGCCGCTGTCCCAGAGGTCTCCCTGGCCCTTTGCCAACAATTCCGGCGAACTGGAAACAAGCACTTGATAGGCCCTCTGACTAACTTGACGCTGATCAGATTTCAAAATCCAACTCAGCCCGGGCTTAGCGACATCCAAGCCCAAGGGATTATGGAGATACTCACACCGCAAATCAGAAATCGTCACCCCAGATTTGTGGGGGTGACATCCGAACAGGCAGAGGGAAAGCAGGATGACTGCAAAACGTTTCATAAATGGAGGTATTTAGAGGGAGGGAAAAAACTTGCGGGTCGTTGGGCCTGAACGGCTCAGCAGACCCGATGCATCCCGATGCCGAGCAGGAGACTGATCTTCTCGATCGTGCCGGCAAGGTGCCCCACTCCCACGGCACAATGATGCGCAGGCCCCTGGGCATTCCAGTCATTCATGAACCGGCGGGCGCCGATCGGGAATCGGTACCGACTGTTGGTGTTGCCGATTTCGAGAATCGGACCGGGAACGGATTCCCCCTCGGCGACCAGAAGCTTGATTCTGTTGTCAGCAGTCTCGACGACGCTGAGCAGGGTGACGGGGCCGTGTTTCACCGACATCTCGACGGAGAGACCACTGCCGACCTTGCCGTGATAGACCTCGAGTGGACGGACACGCGTCCTTCCCTGGGCAATTGCTATATGTCCCGGCCCGTCATGCCCCATCAGGACGACGTCGTCGTTCCAATCGACGGCATAGTACTCGGTGAAGGAGCCCCCTGCTCCAAGCAGGTCCATGATCTTCATCGCCTGGACATTCTTGATCTCCAGTTCCCCGGCGACGGGAATCCCGCGTGCCGTAAGGAGCGAATTCCCAAGAATGATCGAGCTGATGGAGTCCTCGTTCTCGGGGATGCCGGTTCCCATGTGGTAGTAGGCAAGCGAACCAAGCTTCTTTTGGCTGATCAGGCGATCCAGAGCCACGGAGGTGCGCGCCGCGCGCAACAGTTCCTGCTCGGAACAATCCTCGCGGACATCGAACTCACGGCGGAATTCCGCCACACGATTCGCAGCCTCGGCGTCGCTCACCTGACGCCTCAGGGCACTGAGTTCATCGACCTCGAGGATCTCGAGATGCGTGCCGAAGACGGCGCTCTGGAGCGTCAAGTCGGAGTAAATGTCGAGCATCCCGTTGTAGTAGTGCCCCATGACACCGAGACGGTTGTGCTCCATGCCATGAACTACACGGGCTGCGGCGATCCAGTCGCCGATTTCACTCCAGCACTCCGGGTCATCCTCCAGACGACCCGTGACCTGATGGAACGGGATCCGCGCGCGGGTGAGGACATTGGCAATCTCGGGAACGGGACATGAACCGCAGTGGGCAAGCCACTCGCCAGTCATCTTGGTGCGGTCACCCATCGCGTTGAACGACGCATAGTCGAGAGCAGCCTCGGGCGAGAGATTCATGATCAGCACGGGCACCTTGGCCCGGCGCACCATCGGAAGAACCGTCGAGGAGAGCGCGTAGGTGGCGGCATGGATCAGCAGAAGATCGACATCCGTACGACGCAACTCATGCCCGGCCTCCAGCGCGCGCTCCGGAGAATCGACCAGACCGAGATTCACAATCTGCACCTTGCCATGCGCTAATCCGGCGACCTTGGTCTCGATACGGGCCAAGTAACCTTCCAGTCGTTCTTTTAGTCCAGGAAACTGAGGCCAGTAGGTGTCGAGTCCGATGCCAACCAGTCCGATGCGGATCATGGGGGGGTATTCCATTCAGAAAAAGTACCAACGAACATCCTTTTGGGAATGGATTTAATGCTCAGTTTCATACAGAAAATGATCACTCCGATGAAAGACTATGCGCGTTACTCTCCTGATGCCCCTTCCTTGGGAAAATGGGGGCTCTGGATTTCGGGTTCGGGCATCGCGACCATTTCTCCCGGGAATCCCTATCCGCCGGGTGGCCATCCTCCGGATCATGATTTTGACTGGAAAAAAGGGCGCACACTCGATGCCTTGCAGATAGTGCTGATCACGCAGGGACAGGGGTGGCTGGAAACAAGGGGATCGGGAAAGAAAGAGGTCGAGGCCGGCATGGCCTTCCTGCTGCTGCCGGGTGTCTGGCATCGCTACCGTCCGGATCCCTCCACGGGGTGGAGCGAAAGTTGGATCGAGATCCGCGGGCCCGTGCCCGAGGGACTGATCGAGGAGGAGTCCTTTCTTTCTGAAAAAATTGTCCGCACGCGCGCCGAGATTCCGGGACTGGAGGAGGTCATGAGGCGGATCCATGCCTTGGCGAATGATTCTGGCAGCACGCGACCCGAACTCTCGGCGGAGGCCCTCCGCTGCCTCGCAATCCTGGCCAAAGCAACCCAGGAAACCGGCGCAGAGGATTCCTACGGACGGATCACCCTCCGGGCGGAACGATACCTTGCGGAGCATCATGCCGAAGCGCTCGACATGCGGGAGGTCGCCCGAAAACTTGGTGTCTCCTATTCCAGCTTCCGGAGATCCTTCACCAAACAGACCGGCCTCTCTCCATGGCAGTATGTTCTGCGGTTGCGATTGGACAGAGCCCGGCGGTTGATCTCCGTGGGCGATGAAAAACTGGATGCCATCGCCTCACGGCTCGGGTTCAGCTCGGCTTTCCATCTCTCCTCGGCTTTCAAAACGGCCCATGGCCTCTCCCCAACTTCCTGGAAGAGGAGGCTGATGATGACAAAAGAAGGAAGATTGCCCCGCGATGCCGTTAGGTCGCGATCCCGTTCCCAATAAGGTTAGGGTGGAGACCTCCGCGCGGACCGCTGACCTCCAGTGAAGGCCTGTCATTGTTCCGCCCGGTTCAGCCTCCGGTTTGATCACATCGGATCGGGAGCATACAGACCGAATCCCGAACACCGCAGGGCAAATTCCTCGGATCCCGCGGAGCGGAATCCCCTGAAAACTTTAAAGAGAGCGATCAGCCCCGGATCTCGGCGCCTGCCGATTCCCGAAGCCGGGTGACGATGCGGGCGACCGCCTCGTTCACCTCTTCCGTGGTCAAGGTTCGGTCGGCGTGCTGGAAAGTCAAGGCAACGGCGAGCGACTTTTTGCCAAGGGGTACCTTGACCCCTTCCGGATCACTGAAGATGTCGAAGGGAGTGATGCCGGCGAGCAACTCTTCCTTGGCACCGAGGGCTGTCTGCTCGATCAGGGAATAAGGAGTTGCGGCATCGATCAAGAGCGCCAAGTCACGACGAACAGCAGGGAATTTCGGAATCGCTCCGAAGCGCTTCGGATCTCTGGAGAACCCAGTGCCGCTGGAGGCCTGTAGGGCGGCGAGATCAAGTTCGGCCACCACGATCTGCCCCTGATGACCGCCGACCATCACCTCGCGCGTGGCGGCGGGTGAGAGGACTCCGAGGAGGCCGGCCGGCTTGTCACCGATCAGGATTTCGAGAGCCAAGGGCAACGAGGCATGAGTCGTGGAGCGGAAGGTGATCGGATCGAGTGGATTGCCTAGTCGGGCAATCACTCCCTTGAGATCAAAGAGATCGACGGAGCGATCCGGTTCTCCGCGCCAGTTCTCTTGTGCGGTGCGTCCCGTGATGACGAGTCCGAGTCGTGTGCTCTCCTCGGGCTGTTCCTGACGGTAAACCTTGCCGATCTCAAAGAGGCGGATCGCCTCGGCGCCATGGCGCAGGTTCCGCGAGACGGCCTCCAGGAGTCCGGGGATCAGGCTCGCCCTCAGCGTGGAGTGCTCTTCACCCATCGGGTTGCGCACAGAGACAACACCACCCGTGGCATAGGAGGCTTGATCACGGCTTCCCGTGAGGGTCCCACTGCGGGCCTCGTGAAACCCGCCACCGGAAAGACGGCGGCGCAGGCCGCGGGCAAAGTCGTAGGCCCTGTCGGCATCGCTTGAGGGAGCGGGGATGCCGGAAAAGGTCGCGGTAATCGAGTTGATCCCATGAAGACGGGCGACCTCCTCGATCAGATCGACTTCACGGGTCAGGTCATTCCGCCAGGAGGGAATCTCGAATCCGCCGGCAACCTCCTTGATGCCCAGCTTCGCGAGCAAGGCGGCGATTGCCGCGTCGTCGATGGTGATACCCAGCAGGGAGCGGACGCGCTCCCCGCGCAGAGGAACCACGCGCAGTGAGGGGAGCGAACCGGCAACAATCAGTTCTGAGGCGGGGGTTCCGCCGGCAATCTCAACGATCAGGGCGGCGGCACGGGCCGAGGCGGCCAGAGCTCCCTGCGCATCGACTCCACGCTCGAAGCGGTAGCTCGAATCGGTCGAGATCCCGAGGGCGCGGCTCGAGCGGCGGATGACTGTCGGCGTGAAGACAGCGCTTTCCAAAAGGACAGAGTTCGTCGTCTCGGAGACCCCGCTTGCAGCACCACCGGTGATGCCGGCAACGGCCTGAGCTCCCTTGGCGTCAGCGATCACGGGATCGTTGGCGGAGAGCTTGTGCTCCTTTCCATCGAGGGAGGTGAAGGCTTCCCCCTCGTTCGCGAAGCGGACGGTCAGGGCACCCTCGATCTTCGCAGCATCAAAGGCATGGAGCGGTTGGGCCGTCTCGAACATCACAAAGTTCGTGACGTCGACGATGTTGTTAATGGAGCGGAGGCCGACCGATTCCAATCGTTTCTTGAGCCATTCAGGACTGGGGCCCACCTTCACGCCATCAATGCGGCGGATGCTGTAGAAGGAAGCTGCCTCAATCGCAGTGATCGCCGCCACGGAAACATCCTCCTTGGTGGAGGGAAGAGCAGGGGCAGCGGCAATCAGTTCCCCACAGTCGAAAGCTGCAGCTTCGCGAGCCACGCCGAGATGGCCGAGCCAGTCAGGACGGTTCGGCGTGATCTCGATTTCAAAGACCTCCTCCGCGGGAAAGAGTTCGCTCAGGGGAGTTCCGATCGTCGTATCGGGTGAAAGGATAAGAAGGCCGTCAGCCCCTTCTCCGAGGCCGAGCTCCTTGGAGCTGCACATCATCCCCTCGCTCTCGACGCCGCGGAGCTTGCCGACCTTGATCTTGAAATCACCAGGCATGACGGCGCCCGGTTGGGCGAGCGGAACCTTGTCGCCGACTTTGTAGTTCTTGGCTCCACAGACGATCTGGCGCGGCGTGCCGCTTCCGTCATCGACTTTGCAGACGCTGAGGCGGTCGGCGTTGGGGTGCTGGACCGATTCCAGGATCTGCGCAGCGACGACCTTCGGAATGGCGACACCGGTCGACTCGATCGCGCCGACTTCCAGGCCGGCATCGGTCAGGATCCGGGCGATCTCGGAAGCCGGCTTGTCGGTGCGGAGATAGTCGCGCAGCCAAGAGAGGGAGATCTTCATTTTCGATCAGGCGGTGAACCGGGAAAGGAAACGGAGGTCGTTCTCCGTGAGCATGCGTATGTCGGAGACACCGGTCAGGTTCATGGCAAGGCGATCGAGGCCGAAACCGAAGGCAAAGCCGCTCACTTTCTCCGGATCGTAGGCGCTGTCTCCACGCTGCTTGTTGACCTCCTCAAAGACGGCCGGGTCGACCATGCCGCAGCCGGCCAACTCCATCCACTTGCCTCCGAGCGCCTCGGCGCGGAGATCAATCTCGTAGCTCGGTTCGGTGAAGGGAAAGAAATGCGGGCGGAAACGGATTTCGGTGCCGGGGCCGAAGAGTTCGCGGAAGAAGAATTCAATCGTCCCCTTCAGATCGGCAAGGCTGACGCCCGGGGCGACATAGAGCCCCTCCATCTGGGTGAATTGCGCCAGATGGGTCGCATCGACCTCGTCGCGGCGGTAGGCAGCACCGGGGGCGATGATGCGGATTGGCGGCGGGTTCGCCACCATGGTCCGGATCTGGATCGAGGAGGTATGGGTGCGCAGGAGGCGCCCGTCGGGAAGGTAAAAGGTGTCCTGCTCGTTGCGGGCAGGATGGTCGGCCGGAGTGTTCAGCGCGTCGAAGCAATGCCACTCGGTCTCGATATCGGGACCGTCGGCGATCGCGAAGCCGAGTCGGCGGAAGATCTGCACCGCGCGGTCGACCAGCAGGGTCAGCGGGTGAAGCGATCCGGCTTCCGGCGCCGTGCCGGGCAGGGAGGTGTCGATCGAGGCGAGGGCGGCGGCATCGGCCTGCGCCGTGAGCGCTCCTTCCTTCTCGTCGAGGGCGGCCGTGACGGCGGCGCGCAGTTCATTGAGGAGCTTCCCCATGACGGGGCGCTCTTCCTTGGAGAGGGTGCGCATCCCCTCGCTCAGCAGGGAGACCGATCCGGTCTTACCGAGGTAGCGGACGCGCGCCTCTTTCAGGGCACCGGCATCGGACGCTCCCGCAATGGCGGAGAGCGCCTCGATCCGGAGTTGTTCGATCTGGGTCTCCACGGAGGGAAATCCCGGTGATCGGACTTAGGCCGCGACGGCTTTGGGGGCCTTCGGCTTGGCCTCGAAGGCAGCCTTGGCCTTGGCGACGATCTGGGCAAAGGCGCCCTCGTCCTGGATGGCGATGTCCGAGAGGACCTTGCGATCGAGCAGGATGTTGGCGGCCTTGAGACCTTCGATAAAGCGGTTGTAGCTCAGGCCCTGGGCACGAACGGCTGCATTAAGACGCACGATCCAGAGGGAGCGGACGTTGCGCTTGCGCGTCTTGCGATCACGGTAGGCCCAGTACTTGCCCTTCATGCGGGCATCCTTCGCGTAACGGAAGAGTTTGGAACGGCGGCCGCGGTACCCGCTGGCCTCTTCGATGACCCGCTTGCGACGTGCGCGACTGGCGGGTGAATTGGTGGCTCTTGGCATCTGTCATTTCCCGCCGCTGTGACACGACGGGCCTCTTCGGGCAGGCTGTTTGTGTTGTTCGATCCGGGATCTCACCCGCCCGGGTAGACCGGAAAGACTTCCGGCCAGATCCTCGGATCGTATGGTTTACCTAAGGCTGGTTATCTCAGACCGAAAGGCAGGTTCAGCTTCACGCGGCTCACATCGGAGTCATGGACTACGACCTGTTTGCCGAGCTTACGCTTGCTCTTGGAGCTCTTGCACTCCAGCAAGTGGCGCCGACCGGCCTTCGACCGAACGACCTTGCCCGTGGCGGTCAGCTTGAAACGCTTGGCCACGGACTTCTTGGTTTTGCTACGGGCGATTGCTTTTGGCATGGGGGGTGGAAGATTTCAGAGTGCGGCCCTGATGGCAACTGTAAAGTGAGGGAAACCTGGCCCCTCTGGCGAATCAGCTGACGAACTCGAGCTTATCGAGCCTGGGCACCAGTCCCTGATCGGCGGCCCGTCCCAGAAACTCGCGGATAGCCGCCCGCCCGCTCTCTCCGTAGTCGAGGGTGTAGTCGTTCACGTACATCCCGATGAACTCATCGGCCAGCGGGACCTCCATGCCTCGTGCATGGGTCATGCTGTGGTCAACGGCAGCCCGACGGTGCTCAAGACCGTACCGGATGCTCTCCTTCATGATGACGTTAAGCTCACGGCGCTGATCGGCATTGAAGTCCTTGCGGATGACATTGCCGCCAAGCGGAAGTGGGAGACCGGTCTCGGCCTTGAACCACTCTCCCATGTCGGCGATTTTTTCGAAGCCCTCGTTGGCATAAGTGAGCTGGCCTTCGTGGATGATCAGGCCGATATCGACGGAACCGGAGCGGATGGCATCGAAGATCTGGTCGAAGGGAACAACGCTATGGTTGAACTCCTTTCCCAAGAAAAGCTGGGCACTCAGGTAGGCGCTGGTCATGAGACCCGGCACGGCGATCCTCTTGGACCGGAGCCATGTCTTTTTTTCCTCCAGCGAGGCGTCGGCAGCGGGGCCTTGGCCCTTCAGCGCGACGAACATCGGCCCGTAGCCGTCACCCATGCTGGCTCCGCAAGGAAGCAGGGCATATTTGTCGAGGAGATGGGAGTAGGCATGGATCGAGACGGCGGAGAGGTGCAGTTCCCCGCGCATCGCCCGCTCGTTGAGCGTCTGGATGTCCTGCAGGATGTGGTCGAACTTGTAGCCCATCAGGTCAATCTTCTCGGCCGCCATGGCGTAGAACATAAAGGCATCATCGGGGTCGGGCGAGTGGCCGAGCAGAAGCGTGGTATCGGGTGCGTGGGACATAAAGGAGACTGTAGGCTATGCGGCTGTAGGCTGTTAGGCAATTTCTAGGCGGTGGCGAGCCTCCGGAGCAGCGCCGGCCCTTGGTAGATGAACGCAGTGTAGACCTGAAGAAGATCGGCGCCCGCATCGAGACGCTCCTTGGCCGATACGGAGTCGCTGATCCCGCCGCATGCGATCACTGGGAGCTTGGTCTGCCGACGGATCGTGCGCAGAGCCGTGAGTGCCCGCGGCCGAACAGGATCCCCACTGAGACCGCCCGTCTGCCCCCGATCCTTGGGCATTGCCGAATGGTCGACCGTGGTGTTCGTAGCAATGAGACCGGTGAGTTTTTCCTGCTCCGCCAATTGGACGACCTCTATAAGGTCTTCCTCCGCCAGATCGGGGGAGACTTTCACAAAAAGAGGCCGATGAGGTGTACCCTCCCAGTCTCTGAGAGTGCGGACGATTCCACCAAGAGCCTCACTGGCATGAAGATCTCTCAACCCCGGTGTATTGGGAGAGCTGACGTTGATCACATAATAGTCCCCGAGGCCGTGGAGCCGTTTGTAGGAGGCCAGATAATCCTCATGTGCCTTCTCGGCAGATGTCACCTTCGACTTGCCGATATTCAGTCCCACGGGAACCCGCGGCCAGCGCCCCTCGGATTTCATCCCCTCGAGACGCGTCGCAACGGATTCGACGCCCTCGTTGTTGAACCCCAGACGGTTGATCAGAGCCTGATGCTCGGGATAGCGAAAAAGACGCGGCTTGGGATTGCCGGGCTGAGGAAGAGCCGTGATCGTCCCAACCTCGATGAAGCCGAACCCAAGTGCCTCCCAAGCCGGCAGGGCAAGTCCGTTCTTATCCATTCCGGCAGCTAGTCCCACGGGGTTCGGAAAATCGATTCCCGCAACGACGCGAGGACTTTTGGGAACCGCACGGCCTGCAAGGAGGCTAACAAGGGCAGGATAGTGGGAGCCTGCCTGAAGAAGGCTGATCACGGCGTCATGCGCCTCCTCGGCATCCAGGGCAAAGAAGATCGGGCGGAGAAAGCGGCTGTAGAAATCCATGTTCAAGGACTAATCCTGAACTCTCCCTGCATCTTCCAAAAAGAATAATCTGGCGTCAGGGGATCCCGACCTGCTTTCCCTACTTCCATGGCAACCGATATCACCCATCTCTGGTCGCGAATCTCCTCCGTAAAATGGGAGGATGCGTGGATCGAACGGCTTCGCTTCTCAGGAGAGCAGAACCTGGTGATCAAAAAATTTCCCGCATCACGTTCCATTCGCCTCGATCTCTACACCGATACCTCGACTGCGAAGAAGGTGAAGAAGGCTTTCGGTGGAAGTATCAGGCCTTTTAACCTGGCCACCTGGAAACCCCCGGCGCCGAAAAAAACCTCCCCGCTTCGGATCGGCGGAGTCTTGCGGATCTATGGCGACAAGGATCGCTTCAAACAGGAGCATGGCACTGGTCGAGGCCTCCCTTTGCTGATTCCAAGCGGCATGGCTTTCGGCACGGGAGACCACGCCACAACCGCTCGCTGCCTGCAACTTCTGGCGGAAGCCTCAATTCCCCTTCGTTCATCAGGAAAGCCTTGGTCGGTTCTCGACCTGGGTTGCGGTTCGGGAATCCTGGCCCTTGCCGGAGAAAAACTCGGAGCACACAAAGTTCTCGGTTGCGATTTCGATGCAACTTGCGTGCGCATCTCAAAAGAGAATGCCCGCCTGAACAAGCTCACTTGCGCGCGCTTCCTCAAGGCCGATGTCCTGAAATGGAAAGCCCGTGAGTTGGGTGGCTCCTATGACATTGTCACAGCCAACCTTTACTCGACCATCCTGACGGCAGCCGCCCCGATGATCACGAAGGCCATGAAATCGGGTGGCACACTCATTCTCTCGGGCATCCTCGCCGTAGAGGAAAAAGCCATCCTCAAGACGTTCTCAACACTCCGCCACGTGAAGACACTGAAGCGCGGCAAGTGGGCCGCCGTAATGTTGAAGAAAGGCTAGTTACTCTTCGCCGAAACGGGTGCTTATCAGCGACTCCAGTTCGGTGAGAACCGACAGTGCATCATCTCCCTCGGCGGTAACGCGGAGCACGGATCCCTTGCCGGCGGCAAGCATCATGAGTCCCATGATGCTCTTGCCGTTCACGCGCTCCCCGTCCTTCTCGACCCAGACTTCGGAGCGAAAGCGGCTGGATGTCTTCACAAACAGAGCCGCGGGACGGGCGTGAAGTCCGTTGCGGTTCTCGATCGTGAGATCCTTAGTGGCTTTGGATCCTTCGGGATTGGTGCTCATGGATGAAAAGTTACCGGTCGCGAGCTGGCTTCATTGCCCGCAGAAGACGTTCGTTGAATTCCCGGGCAGTGTCATGCCCCATGGACTTGAGCTTGTGATCAAGCGCAGCGACTTCGACGAGTCGGGCAAGATCGCGGCCTGATTTGACGGGAATGGTGACATGCGGGATGGGAATGCCGAGGATCTCGTAGGACTCACGGTCGATTCCCAACCTATCAATCTCCTCGACGTCGTGCCAATCCTTTAGCGTCACGACAAGGTTAAGCTGCTTCTCGGGTCTCACCGAGCCGGCTCCGAAGACGGCAGCCACATTGATGATGCCGATGCCTCGGACCTCCATGTGAAAACGTGTCAGTTCCTTGCTGTTGCCAATGAGCTCTCGCCCCTCGAGGTTGCGGAATCGGGTGATGTCGTCGCTCACCAGGCTGTACCCACGCTCGATCAGACCAAGGACGCACTCGCTCTTTCCGATGCCGCTGGAGCCTCGGATCAGGACGCCGATCCCCATGATGTCCACCATGCTGCCGTGCTCGGAAGCCACCGGTGCGAACTCATCCTCGAGCGCGATGGTCGCGGAGTTGATGAACTTCATGGTCACCAGAGGCGTGCGGAACACAGGTGTCTCCGACTTAGAGGCGAATTCCAGGAGACCGTTCGGAAGCGGCAGCCCCCTGGCAATCACGAGGCAGGGGATACGCTGCTCGAACAATGCCTCGATCCTGGAAGCACGCTCATCGGCCGACAAGCCTCTGAGGTAGCTGAGTTCGGCATGACCGGCAACCTGAACACGCTTGGAGGCGAAGTAGCGGAAAAAGCCCGCAAGAGCGAGACCGGGACGGTTGATCGTGGGCTCCGCTATGGGGCGTTCCATCCCGCCGGAGTCTCCCATGAGCTCCATCTCGAGCGATGAACCATGATCGGCAAAGAACTTGCCGACTGACACGGACTTGAAGACTGGATCCTTGCTCTTGGGCATGATGCTACATCGCGAAAGTCTCGCCGAGGTAGAGCTTGCGGCTGATCGGATCGTGCAGCAGGAAGTCCTTGTCACCCTGACTCTCGACGCGACCCTCGAAGATCAGGTACGCGCGGTCGGTGATTGCTAGTGTTTCGCGGACATTGTGATCGGTGATCAGGATCGCCAAACCCATGTCCCGGAGGTCCGAGATGATCTGCTGGACATCGTAAACGGCGATCGGATCGACGCCACTGAACGGTTCGTCAAGCATCAGGAGCTTCGGGTTGGTCACAAGGGAGCGGGCGATCGTCAGGCGGCGCTTTTCACCTCCGGAAAGAGTAAGGGCCTCGTTCTTGGCAATGTGCGCGATGCCGAAGCGCTCCAGAAGTTCGTCGCATCTCTCGTCACGTTCTTTCTTGGAAAGGGAAGTGGTTTCCAGAATCGCCATGATGTTCTGGCGGACGGTGAGCTTGCGGAAGATCGATTCCTCCTGCGGAAGATAGCCCATCCCAAGCCTGGCTCGCTTGTACATCGGGTCATGGGTGACATCCTTGCCATGGAAGAAGGTTCGTCCCCCATCGGGTCTCACCAGACCCACGATCATGTAAAAGGTGGTGGTCTTTCCCGCGCCGTTAGGACCCAGCAGGCCGACGATTTCCCCCTTGCGGACATGGATATCGACGCCATTTACCACGGAGCGGCCTCCGTAGACCTTGATCAATCCGTCGGTGCGCAGAATCGGCTCATCCGCGCTCCCGGCTCCGTTCTCGCTGCTTTCTGGTTCGAGGCTCATACGCTCAGGTTAAGAGTCAGGGAGTGACCGGCTTGTCGCCCTGTCCCTGATCGATGATCATGGTTCGGCTGGAGCCAATGGTGCGGGATCGTCCCTTGGCATTGAGAACCATCACCGTGGTGCTCTGCGTGGCGACCTGATTATTGATGCCCTGCTGGATCTGGGGCCACTCCTCAAGGGTCACGTCTCCCGTCGCCGGATCGTATGTGGCCTTGCCGCACTTGCCGACCGATTTCACGAGATCGCCGCGTTCGTTCTTCTTCTGCTGGGTGACGGTGACATTGCCGGTTGCGATCACCTGCTGGAGGCCCTTCCTATCGGGTCTCAGAACCACGTGCAGCCGGTCGCAGGTGAGATCAAACTGAGGGTCGCGCACGATGACATGACCAATGAAATCCGCGGAATTGCTGGAGTTCTCGAAGGTAGCGCCATCATCGCTTTCGATGATCGTGCGGGCATTCTTGGGTCGCTCCTCGGAGCCGGCCATTGCGAAAGGACCGGCTGCGGGGCCTGCAACCGGACCGACTGCTGGACCAAATGGTCCGGGTCCGGATCCCTGACCGGCATACTGGGCCTGCAACCCGGTAATAGCGCACAGGGTAAGGATTCCCATCCCTGTGAGGGCCGATATCCGTAGGAAGCTGTGGGATCGAGAGTTCATGGAAGGTCTGCTGTTTCCCCGTTGCGGAAGGAGGCGTGGACCCGGCCCTTGAAAGTGCCAGATCGTGTGATGGTGTCAAACTCCGCGGTTTGACCCACAATCTCGAAATCCTCTCGATGGATCACGGTCTCGCTGTCGGCGATGAGCTTCTTGGTCTCCATATCTAGGATGCTGTGGGGAATCTCCACGGCGATCGTCTTCTCATCCTTGTCATTGAAATCGATCTTCAGCTTTCCGAATTCGACCTGCTTCTCGTCGAGTTTACGGGCGGTCTCGGCGCTCAGGTTCATTGTCAGCGCTCCGTTCTCGTCGTACTGGGGAATCTTGATCCCCTTGACCGGTTCGCCGACAGGAATGGGAAGGTCGATTTTCCGGTCCTGCTCCTTGGTTGTGGTCGGGGTTGCAGCAACTGCATTGGTTGTGGCGACATTTGTCGAAGCGACCGGCGGATTGCTGCGGAGGAATGCAGAATCAGGGGTGGCGCACAAAGCCCCGGCCGTCATCAGCACGGCAATGGTGACAGCAGTCTGAAGAAAGCAACGAAGCCGAAGGTCAGGAAAGCGCATGTCGGATCGCAAGAAGTGACTTTAGTAAGCCGGGAAGAGCCTTGTGCGGAATCTGGTTGGGGCCGTCCGAAGGGGCCTTGGCAGGATTCTCATGGGTCTCGAGAAAAATCCCGTCGACTCCGGCAGCCATGGCCGCGCGCGCAAGCACGGGGGCCAGATGGCCATCTCCCGTGGTATGACCGCCACCACCACCAGGTCGCTGGACGGAATGGGTGGCGTCGAA
>Ga0164296_1002149_pt1 | contig 19961 bp, 19 predicted proteins | sample GEODES057metaG_FD_113533 | JGI IMG/M metagenome (GOLD analysis project Ga0164296, IMG submission 113533) | Dystrophic lake water microbial communities from Trout Bog Lake, Wisconsin, USA - GEODES057 metaG | ecosystem: Environmental > Aquatic > Freshwater > Lake | place: USA: Trout Bog Lake...
AGCACCAAAGTCAACATTAAATACCGCAAATACTTTATCTGCGATAGCACCTAATGGTACTGACTTGTTTAGTGTGATAGGTCCTGATCCATTAGACAAGTTACCCAGGCCGCCATTGGTACCATCACCGATCACCAATTCTACTTTGGCATAGATATAATATTTGTCACCTGAATGGCTAGGTGTTCCTACTTGAATTTGATTCTGGGCATCAAAGTAATTGCCCGTGCCTGCTGAGAAGCGTACGATAGCACCTTGAGTGATATATCTGATATCGTTAGACACCACTTGTCCAACTTGTAGTATTTTGCCATTGACATCATAGAAGTAACCTGTTGATCCATTAGCAACAGCAGTGCTAAAATTCCAAAAGACGTTGGTCAATGAAATCAATGGATACTGTGAATAGAAAAATTGCAGTGTTTCTTGTTCAGATGCTATTGGTGCTACTTGATCGTAGATCACGCGATAGATATCATTGGTGGTCGCATAGTCAAATGTAAATGATTTTACAAATGGACCTCTGTAGATGATACCGTCACTACAGAAAATATTTGTACTTGAATATTTGCCCGTAGCATCAAGAACGTCTAGATAACGTGACACCCCACTACTGGTACGATTAACTGCTTTGACTTTTAAGATGTTGCTGAATAGTGTATACGGTAAGATGTTGTAGTCTTCGCCTGTTACCATACGATTTTGTGTATAGTATTGTTGCGGTGCTTTTTGACGTATGTCATCAATGGTTTCGCGTGCTACAGCATTAGCTACTGTATAGCGTAGGCTAGCACGTATGGTTAATGTCTCAATACGTCCGCTGCGGCTAGTATAGTTGATAGGCATTACGATGCCTTGCATTTCACTAGGTGTAATCTTATAGCTCAAACCATTACTGACTCTATAATAAATCCTGAAATTGCCTTGTGGAATTTGTGCAAATGATCCATCACCAAACACTATATCGATCTGGTCGTTAGCACGGCTGGTTACTTGATAAATGGTTTTAACTGTTTCAGTATTGTAGATAATATTGGTCGCGCCCACAGCTGGAACCTGTGTCCATAACACATCTGGTAAATTATTTTTATCTAGACTATATACCCAAATGTCTGTGTTGTTGATATTGTCAACGTTGATACTGTAAACCCTATTAGGTATACTTTCTAAGAAATTTACATCAACACTGTTAAGAGCACCTTGTTTAAAATACAAGAAATAACCAGTGTTGGCACTACTGTTACCTAGTCCATCATTTTCATATAGAATGTTAAATGGTAAATTTGGTCTTGGTGCGGTTTCGTATACATAATTCTGGCCAGCAAATGTGGGGCTGACCATTTCAAAATTGGTTTTAGTACCTTCGATGTTTACGCTGAAAGAATAAGTCGCCACTGTGCTAGGGATTAAATTGATCTGATATTCATTATAGGTAATGCCATTGATGAGTTCTGTAGCACTGGGTTTTCCGATAACCGTATTAGTCAACAATGATGAATTCAATACTGCGGTAAATTGTTCTTGCCAATTGTCATTGCCTGCATCTGCCCAATTGATTACCAGACCGCTAAGGTTGATACCATTGCTGTCAAATACATTTTCAGTAGTGCTGACTGAATCAAATTTTAAATAACCCTGTGATGTGATATTACGTTTAGGTGTATAGCTGACTAGACGTGCTAGTTTAAGTATACTGTCACGACGCTCTGCTGTATCGATGAAGTTTTCACGTGCATTTAAATCACCACGGAATGCCAATGACTGACCAAGGAAGGAGATCATGTCGATCAATGCGATAAATTCGCTCGATTCGATAAAGTCATTGAAATCTTCGGGATAGTATAAACGCAAATAGCTGATCATTGAAGCACGAAGTGTTTCAAAGTCATAGCTTTGGAAGTCTGCGCTACGGAAGGTTTGATATAATTTAGTCCAATCTTCTGTAACTAATAAACTGGTTTGTCTGGTCGTGGTTGCCATGCTTTATTCCTATTATGTAGTATTTATCAGGAATAAAAAGTGCGTAGTTAATTACTTTAATGACATGGTTTTGCTGTTGTTATCAAACTGCATGCTGAGCAAACTGCTTTGATTTGTAGGCAAATAACGCAGTTGTAGCAGGATCTGTATGCCTTGATCGTATTCAGTGACTACTATATTGTCATAGCTAACACGAGGATCATAGCTGGCTATGCTTTTAATATCGTTGGTGATCACTGATTTTAGATCTTCTGTAAAGGGTTCGTGTAGTACATTGTAGATTATGGTGCCAAATTTTGGATTCATCAATTTCTCACCCTTGCGAATGCTGAAATTGTTTAAGATATCTCGTTTTATCAGGTCAAAATCTGTCAGGCGAAAATTCTTATTTTGCCCAATAGTTGAGAATCCTTTATATGTGGTAGCCATAATATTACTTATCCTCTAAAATATGGCTCATGTGTAGGGGCTACAGTAACTATGCTGCTGATACTATTAGCTTGAGCTGCCCACAGGCCAACATTAGCATTAAATCGCACATCATTAAATGAATGCACGGGTGCGCTATTGCTAGCGGTTTTATTCATATAGATATTACCGCCTGCATTTAGATTGATATTTTTATCGCTGTGTATATTGACATCGCCTTCACTGCGTAGATTGAATCCTGATTTGCTGTAGATATTGATACTGCCATCTTTGGTTAACTCTACCCAGCTATTGCCCTTGGCATGGCTGATATAGATAGTTTCTTCTGTGTCATGCATCAAGATCTGGTGTCCACCGGCTGTGCGTAATCTTACCAATTGATCGACACCTAATACACTGCCATCGTCCATGACGAATTGATGTCCACCTTTGCGTGTTTTCACGCGATAGTATGCTTCTGTTAGTGTGCCTGCATTTAAATTGGTTATATAATTAGGATCATCAGCAGGATCGTTCAACGGTCTTCCTGGAGTCGATATACCAAATACAGCACTAGGTGTTTCACGTTGGCTACTACTAGTAATAGTACCGCGTGTGGTATCACGATCTAAACCCTGTTGTTTCAATACAGCATATTGTATTTCATGTATAGGTTTAGCTAGATTATAAAAATTAGGATTGGTTTCGTTAGCTGGAATATTTTCGTTGAATTCTGTAACGGGTGCTGTATTACCTTGTGTGTATGATGCCAACACATTTGCTGATGCATAGGTAAGATCAGTATTTTTACTGCCGGCGAGCCCGGGCAACATATAACGACTGAGATTATCGTTAACACAGGCCAGCCAATATCCTCGCATGGGGTCTCCAGCCACAAATATACAGATAACTTCTACACCAATATCAGGTGGTACCATCCACATGCCATAGGTATGTGTTACATGGTCCCAAGCATTTTTAGTATCGGGCGTATCTGTAGTGTTGATTTCTGTGCTGGTATAGCCCATGAACGGACTAGCATACGACACTGTGCGCCAATTGGCTTGATCATCAGGGTTGCCACCTAGTTCAGGAATAAACACCTGTACTCGACCACAGCGTGTAGGATCTAGATTGTTACGCACAACCCCTATATAAGGATAGGGATTGATGCTGGTAGCTGGGGCTAGTGCAGCTTGTAAATTTTTAAGTATCTTAGTACCGATTCGAAAGTCTATCGCCATATTATTGTCCTGGTATCACTGCCACTGGTGCATTTGATGCATTGATGGGCTGCGTTGGTGCTGTACTATTTACGTCTATCAAGGCCTGCTGTTGTTGAGTTACGATAGGCGGAGGCTGTAATAGATTCTGTGCTTGTCGTTGTCCTGAATCTTCTACTGTTGGCATTGATGGTATCGACCCAATATTCTGTGCTGGTAAGTTTTTACTTAATGTAGCAGTAGTCTGTGCAGTAGGATCACTGTTACGTTGACCAGTGCTAGACTGTGGTTGTGTCATGTAATCATATTTGTTTTGGAATGGTAAACGTATGAGATTCAACTGTTGGGTAAATTGGCCATTTTTAAACTCACTAGTCACTTGCAATACTTTATACAAGCCTGAAAAAATACTGGTTTGATAGTTGCTGTTGAATTTCAATAGGCCAGTATTTTCATCCATGTCAACTGGGGTCCTGAAAGTTAGACGTACATAGATTTCCGTATAATCTGTCCTAATACTACCATTAGGGGTCAGTCTAGGATCTGATGCTGTGATCGTACCTTGACGACCATCAGTATTGCTGGCAGCTAACAACGGACTGTAAAAACAATCATCTTGTTTGATAAACTGTGGATCGCCCACTATAGTCAACTGTACATTTAACATGTCAGCAGCTGACAAGGTCATCAGGCTGTCTTCTAGGTCTGCAACAGCGACACTTTTTGGACTGATCGACCCGCCTGTAGCTCGTGCTTTGGCATTATATACCTGTGGCTTGACCTGCATGGGCATGACTGAATTTGGTGCTTGGCCTGTTCCTTGATATGCTCCAGCATTTTGTATGGGATTACCTTGTGTGGCTGTGTCTGGGCTCTTGTATAATTTACTAACTGCTGATCTATAAGCTGTCTGCGCTGTATAGTACAATGTGTTAAAGTTAAGATCAAAAGTGATCACATCATCATTCTTACCAGTATAGATGTAATTGTAGTCTTTGACAAAGTTAGTGGCTTTACCTTGTGGTGCTACATCACTTTTAACATTATAAATCGTATAAGGTTGTACGCTGTAGGTATAATTTTTAGCATTGATATTGCGTATAGGGTCAAATTGTCCTACTGTAACTGTTGGCACTATCTTGTACCAAGTTAAAGGTTGATTGGCATTCTGTGCTTTTTGTTGTAGATAGGTCTGAGGATCTACACCATCGGGGATGGCCATTTGATTTTGTATATAATCGCTATTACGTACTACATAGTCAATGACTTTATCGATACTAGTACCAGCATTGATGCTCATAGTTCTTGATGTAGTATTAAAATCTTTACTGGGTTGACCAAGGTTGCTCTGACGTATTGATGTAGTATTATTGGGATTGACCATGCTGGTATCACGTGGACTTAATGCACCACCTGTGGTAAAAGATGATTGTGCAATACTAGGATGTAAATCAAAATTATATGTATCAGGCACACCTATTTTATTATTATTAGCCAGATTCGTGTTCCACCCATTTAGTGCATCAGCAAAACTCTTATTACTACCGTTACCTGATTGGAAAAATTCACTGACTGATCCTGATGCTATTTCAAAATTTGCAGGTGTGCTGACTGCTGATTGATCAAAGGCCGCATGATTATATGGCACAGCAGATATCTGATAAGTAGCACCTGACACACTGGCAGTGATGCCCATTTGCGTAAGTTTAATAGGTATGATTTTGGTTAATCCAGGAATGATGCCTTGGATAGTACCTGTTTCATCAGTGGCAAAGAAATCGATCTGTATCAAATAGACCATGTCGAGATAGTTGCTGGCATTGACCGCTGGATCATTAGCTTGATCTAAAAGTCTATTGATCAATGTCATACCATAAGGTTCGATGATAGTGAACTTCAATTCAATGGCATTAGTGTTGCGTGTTGTAGCGTTAGTACCAATGACAGTAGTCATCGAAAAATCTTCAAAGTAAAAATCTTCGCTGAAGTAAGGACTGCGTATAAATTGATTTGGTCCTGGTGTGTTGTTATATCTACCCGCTGATGCTATTAATACTCTATTGGGAATATATTGGCCACCTGCGACCAGATTATTATATTCTGCGGCACTGAGTAGTGCTAGACTCAGGCCATAGGTATAGCTGGGATATTCTAACAACACATTGGTCATTGGTGCGGCTAGATCAATGACATCTGGGTTAGCGTTTATTCCATTCAATGAATTGACTACATCAGCACGACTACTGCCCGGATTAGGATTTGGTTCTGGTGGTGGTTCTACAGACGAGCCGATCGGATCTGGATTAGGATTGGGATTCACTCCAGGACTGATATTAGTATTTTCAGCAACAGTAGTAGGAGTACTTGTAGCTCCTCCAGGAGTAGAATTGTTTACCTGATCAGCAGATGTCGGACCAGTACTGGCTATCTGTGTTTGTGTTTGTAAAGAATTGTTCTGTTGTTGGATCAAGGCGATTTGTTGTTGTGCTTGCGGTGTTGCTAGCTGTGCGTTAACTGCATTGATCTGTGTTTGAATTTGTGGTTGTTGGCTAGCTGGAAAATCGCTTAGTTGTTTGTTCAACAGATTAGTAATATTTAAACCTGATGGATTAGAAGCATTACCGACATTGACTAGATTGGCCTGTCCTTCTAGATAGGTAATCTGTGCCTGTGATAAATCCCCAAATAAAGTCTGCACGGATTATATCCCCAATGCGGCTGTTATCGTAGCTTTTTGTGGAATATAAATTACTGCACCAGGTAAGAAATCGAAAACAGGATCTTGAATAGTATTTGGATTACGGACACTGAACACCCACCATAGGCCAGCATCGCCATATAGATCATAGGCTAATAGATCGGGTCTATTAGCATAGATCGCATCAATTTGATATTGAGTGTCACTGGCATTCATCGGGATAGTGGGTATATTGGCCACATCTAAGAAAAATGAATAGACCTGTGTGTTGGCATAAGGACTATTTTTATTATATGTTACTGCTTGGACCATTATAGGAATCCTCCATATCCTTTATTTCTATCTTGTAACAACGCACCTGCGGCAAATTGATTTAAATCAAATCTTTCATGTAAACCTAATCTGCTGTATACTGGTTTCAATGTGATAGAAATCTGACTCTTGGTTGGTAATCGAGTGGTAGTTGCTATAGTCTGGAACTGCGTTGGTGATCCAGGAAATTGTGGTTGCGGACCAAATTGCTGTGCATTTGGTGTAGTCAAACTGTTATTGATGTTGAGATCGTTGTAGTTGACATTGACATTTTGTAAGGTAGTGCTGGAAATAGGCACTTCTATATAGTCAACATCATCAGCTAGTGTGTGCTGAAATGCAGTGATTACACAAGGTACATGTGGAAAGTAATGATCACCATACCCATCTAAAAATACCATCGGTGGCGGATTACCTACATTGGTTCCTTGACCAAAGAACATTTTGGTTGCTGAACGGAAGAAGTATATGACTGCCATCAGATATTGACCTTCGTCAATACTTTGCACTGTGAAATCTCCACTGATGCTGATATCACTGACTTCACTGTTTTGATAAAAAGGTATCGGATAGTTACTGTGTGTAGGTGTTATCGGTGAATAGTGTGCGGCATGCTGTATCGATATACTTGGAGTATAGGGAAATATCACTCCGTTAGTCTGTATCAGCGGTGCCATCAAGCTGTTACTACCTGTAGGATCTTTATAAAATATCTGGGCACCATCAGCTAGACTAACACGCACTCGCCAATCGTTTGAACTAGAAGTTGCTGCACCGGTGGCACCTGATACTGACTGGAAGGCTATGCTAGGTGCGACTGCTGGTGCACCTATGCCGCCACCAAAATTAAGTCCGCTGGCTCCTAATCTAGCATTACTGGGATCAGCTAGGCCTGCTTGTGTAGCATCATAGCCGCCGCCTGTGGTTTCTACAGTATTAGGATCATAGCCATTAGAGTCTGGGCTAAAATTAGGTGCATTAGTATAACCTTCTGTTACAGAAACATCACTGTTAACTGGGCTATTTGGATTACCATAATTAGGGTTGTTAGGGTCGTAACCGCCACCAATAGCGCCTACTTGCGGCACTGCTGTTTCAGTCACAGTGTAAGGTGCGCTGACAGGTGTGCTGGCTGCTGCTGAGTCAGGGACTGATATAAAACCGCCTGCTGTGGTGTCTACTTGTGTATTTGACATATTTTTTCAAAAGCCTCTTGCTATTGTGTATTTATAGGCTATATAATAGTAGTAGTTAAAAGGAACCTCTAAATGAGAAAAGTAAATTATCTTAACAATAAAGACATATTGAAAGAGATACACAAAAGCAAGTTAACCTACTGTAGTTTTGTAGACGATAGCGTTAAAAGCTATGATGTAATCGTAACCAACGTAGACAAAATTACTAAAAAAGCTATCCAAGAAGCACGTAAAACTCGTGCAGAAAGACTAGCTAAAGAAGCACAAGAACAAGATTTATTAAATGGCATCAAGAAAAAACTCGACGAATACCTAACTCCTACAAAAGATATCCCACAAACAGATGTAGTTTTCCGTGTGATGACATGGGAACATATACCTATTGATGAAGTAAAACAGAAAAAAGCAGACCTCAAGGCACAAGAAGAAGCAGAAGAAGACGACCTTTTCGAAACAGAATATGATGATCCTGCTATGCAGATCAAAGGCCCAGCAAAATATGTTAAAGTAAACTTTCCTCCTTTCCAACACTATAAAGTCGATGAAGAAGGAAATCCCGTATGCGTTGGTAAAAGCCATTGGAAAGGTGGTTTAGAAAAAGGCAAGTTCAGCAAAGATCACGGCACTATGACACCAAAACTAGCACACATGTTTATCAAACTATGTGAACGCTATGCTACTAGGTCAAACTGGCGTGGTTATACCTACAACGATGAAATGCGTAGCCAAGCATTACTACAGTTAAGCCAAATTGGCCTACAGTTCGACGAAGCCAAAAGCCAAAATCCATTTGCTTATTACACAGCAGCTATCACTAATAGCTTTACCCGTGTATTAAACATTGAGAAACGCAACCAAAATATCCGTGATGATATTTTAGAAATGAACAACTATAATCCCAGCTATACACGTCAAGGCGAATGGGGAGCTGGTGGCGGCCATTACGAAGAATAGTTAAAAGATATTATATCTGCCAGTCGCCTAGTAATAAATACTTTATAGGAGATTGGCAGAAATGAAATACAAAAAAGATTATTACGGTTATGTTTATGAATGGACTAACATTAAAAATGACATGAAATACATAGGGTCTCATTATGGTGCTGTAGACGACTATTATACGGGTTCAGGAAAAGATTTTATGGTAGCTTATAAGAATGCTCCACAAGATTTTACCATGCGAGTATTAGAATATGTTACTAAAAATAATAAAAAGTTAGTGTTAAAAACAGAAAAGAAATGGCTTGACTCCATACCAAATATAAAAGATAATCCTCTGTATTATAATCTTAATAATGATGCCGCAGGTGGGTTTGGGTATATAAAAGAAGAACATATCATCAAAAGAGCAGAGACATTAAAAAGAAAACATGCTGACCATGGGTTAAGCAAAGCTGAAAAACAATCTTATAAGAAAAAAATACAAACCAGATTGGATAGAATAGCAAAGACTGGTTTTACTGAAAAAGAAAAAGAACAACATTCAAAATACAGTATCATGGTACAGGTAACATTACCAACAAACGAAGTGCGGGTTTACCAATCAATTGGTGCCGCAGAAAAAGACTTAAAACTTAATATTAAATATGGCTTAAAAATATGTGCTAAAAAAGTTGACTTCAAGGGGTATAAGATAGTAAAATTAAGAGACCCACTAATTGATTGCAGGAACAAATGAGTAATTTATTTAAAAAAGCCGCAGTATTCACAGATATCCATCTTGGATTAAAAAGTAATAGCACCCAGCACAACGAAGACTGCTTAAATTTTGTAAAGTGGTTCATCGAAACCGCCAAAGCTGAAGGATGCGAGACATGTTTCTTTACTGGTGATTATCATAATAATCGTGCGGCGATCAACATCGTCACACTTAACTACAGTCTTACTGCCTTAGAGTTATTAGGCAAGGCCTTTGATCGTGTGTTTTTTATCCCTGGCAATCATGATTTATATTATCGCGACAAACGTGATATCCAATCAGCTGAATGGGCACGTCATATACCTAATGTAGAGATAGTCAATGATTTCTTTAAAGAAGGTAATGTCAGTATCGTACCTTGGTTAGTTGGTGATGATCATAAAAAGATTCCAAAGATAGAAGCCAAGTATATGTTTGGGCATTTAGAATTACCTAGTTTCTATATGAATGCCATGGTACAGATGCCAGACACAGGCGAAATCAAAGCTGATGCATTCAGCGGAATCGAAAGGGTTTTCACAGGACACTTCCACAAACGTCAACAGAAAGGCAACATCGTCTACCTAGGTAATTGTTTTCCACATAACTATGCTGATGCTGGTGATGATGAGCGTGGTATGATGATCTTAGAATGGGGTCAAGAACCTGTGTTTAAATCATGGCCAGGACAGCCTAGATATCGTGTGTATAATCTCAGTGATGTATTGCGTACTCCTGAAAACTTATTATTGCCAAACATGCACTGTCGTGTTAATCTAGACATCGACATCAGCTATGAAGAAGCCACATTCATCAAAGAAACATTCGTCGGCACATATCAACTGCGTGAACTCACGTTAATTCCTGTAAAAAACACAGACATTGGCAGTGATATCATGTTAGGCAATATACAATTTGAAAGTATCGATACGATCGTCACCAATCAATTGACTAACATCAACAGCGATCACTATGATCCAAACTTATTGTTGGATATCTATCGACATCTATGAGGATCGGCATAGTTGGCAAAGGTGTCGTTGGCAGTGCTGTCTATGATGGTCTTAGACAAATTGGTCACGACTTAAAATTTTACGATACAGCATACCCCGACACAGCATTAACTGATCTGACAGACTCTGATATCATTTATGTATGTGTGCCAACTGATCAACTACCAGATGGCAGTTGTGATGTTTCCACAGTCTCTGACACTGTGGCTAAACTAGCAGAATTAAACTATTCAGGTGTTATCGCTGTTAAAAGCACAGTCATACCAGGCACCACTGAAAAATTAATCGTACAATATCCGACATTATCCATTTGCTTTGTACCAGAATTCCTACGTGAACGTTCTGCACTCACTGACTTTATCGACCATCATGACATATTGATCGTTGGTACTGATGATACTGCTGTGTATGATTTTATCGTTGCTTGTCATGGTAACATACCTAAAAAAGTCATACAAGTATCACCAACAGAAGCAGAAATAGCCAAATATTTCAGCAACGTGTTTAATGCACTGCGTATTACATTTGCCAATGGCGTGTTTGAAGTCTGTGAACAACTGGGTGCTGATTATCAAAAGGTATTCCAAGCAGCAACACACAGACATAACATTACTGCTGACTACTTACGTTGCAGCCAATATCTACGTGGATTTGGTGGTCATTGTTTACCAAAAGATTCAAAAGCATGGGCAGTGTTGGTCGAACAACTGGGGTTAGATATCAAACTATTCCAAGCACTAGTAGAAGATAACCAGCGATATATCAGATGAGAATATTAATCACAGGCAGTGAAGGCAGTCTCATGCAGGCTGTCATACCAAAATTACTAGCACAGGGTCATGAGATCGTGGGCGTCGATAATTTATATCGTTATGGCAAGACCAGTGAGCGTGCCAACGTAGATTATGAACTGCGTAAACTCGATCTAGACAATCGACACCAGACCCTGAGATTGTGTCAAGGGTTTGATGCTGTATTTTTAGCTGCGGCCAAATTATATGGTGTTGGTGGCTTCAATCACTATTGTGCTGATATCATCGCCGACGATACTGCTGTACAGGGCAACATCTTAAAAAGCTGTGTTGACTATGGCGTTGAACGTGTGGTCTATACCAGTTCTAGTATGGTTTATGAAACCTGCGTACAAGATGTCATGGTGCCGGTGACAGAAGACATGGTCGATGATTGTATCATGCCTAAAACAGAATATGGGCTATCTAAACTCATAGGCGAGCGCATGTGCCAAGCATTTAAAAAACAATACGGTTTAAACTATACTATCTGGCGACCATTTAATATATTAACTCCACATGAAAAGGCCATGAGCGAGCAGGGATTTAGCCATGTGTTCGCTGACTATATCACCAATATCGTTGAAAAGCGATTAAATCCCTTGCCAATCATCGGTGATGGCAACCAGATACGTTGCTTTACTTGGATCGATGACATCGCTGAGATCATCGCGCAACATAGTTTCAGTGCGCAGACATTGGATCAAGCATACAATATATGTAATGTTGAACCTATCAGCATGCGTGAATTGGCATTGAAAATATACACAGCCGCAGGATTTACTGATGAATTAGCATTCAACACAGTGAAAGAATATGCCAATGATGTGCGAGTGCGTATACCCAGTGTTGACAAATTAATCAACACCATCGGCCATTACGAATTTAAAAATGTTGACTATAGTATAAAACAATGTTTGGATAACCTATGATCTACACAGATGAAAATAGACTTAGACAGTCATTGATCGATGACTTAGAATCAAAATACGATATTATCGATTGTTTTGATTTCATCAACCATGACTCTAATCCCTTGGCATTTTATCATTGGTGTGAATATTGGTCAGATCATAGTTTCGCTGCGAATGAAAGGATCGTAATACTTAATTGTGATACTGACTACTATCCCAGTAGTACAGTTGGTAATAATAACTGGAATTTCTTTAGCTGTTGCCAACACTTTGGTTTGCCAGTTGAATTTTTTATCTACTGTTCAACCAGTTATGGTATACATCGTGAAGTGTTTGAATTGTGTGATAAATTTAATCTTTCTCAACCAACTGTGTTAGAAACTGCTTTCATGCCTTGGCTGGTTCCTACAGAAAACGTAGTTGATGTGCCTTATAATCCCAGCACAGTTTCTCGGCTATACATCTGCATCAACGGTGCACAACGAACACATAGATTAATGTTGCTTAGTTATCTAAAAGAATACAATCTGTTAGATCGAGGTTATGTGGCTTACAATTTTGCCAATAGACCTTTTGAACCAACTGCTGAAATAGATTATCCACCAGCTGATATGATATTACGCACTACCGTACCATTCACTAGGATCAATGATTTTTATATGAAATCCAATTTAGATCTCATGGTTTACCTAAAAAATAACAGTAGTTTTAATGGTCAAACCCAGCAACTCGGGATATACGGCATCGAAGATGCTGGGGTTTCATTGGCCAGTTACAATGAATTTTTTCCGCCCTGCTTACAACAGGCATTGATTTATTTGGTCACTGAAACGGTATTTTGTTATCCTTATCCGTTTATTACTGAAAAGACATTCAAAGCCATATTGAACAAACGTCCGTTTATCCTAGTAGGTTCACCAGGCACTGTACAAAAGCTACGTGATCTTGGATTTAAAACATTCAATGACTTCTGGGATGAAAGCTATGACAGTATCGTTAACCCTAGCGATCGCATGCAGGCAATCGTTAATATTATCAAGCAATTATCTGCTCTAAGATCAGCCGATCTACAGTATTTGGCATTGCGGATACAAAATGCTGTTGAATATAATTATCAGCACTATGTCAATAATTTTATCAATGATGCTCATGTGGAGTGGCACAATGCGTAAACAGCTATATATCTGTGGAGACAGTTTCTGTGGCTCAGATCCTACAGGCTCTGGCAGTTGGGTCAATCTACTACAAAAACAACATGCTGATCTAGATATCATTAATTTATCTAGTCCAGCAGCCAGCAACTACCTCATTTATCTGCAGGTCAAACAAGCTATCGAATCAGCTGCTGACTATGTTATCTATCACGCAACTAGTTCTATTAGACAGGAATTTGTAATCAATACAGATTCTACCTATAGAGACACAGTGTCTAGATACTGGCACATGCAACACAGTGATGTCAAGAAACCGATGGTCTGTGTAAGTTGGCCTAATCCCCAAAACACTGCCGCTGGACTATTGTCTGACCTTCAGACTAAAGAGCTACAGAACTTTTTCAACAAGTATATCGATTTAACCAGTCTGATCGAAAAGAATTATGTATTCATACAACATTCACTTAATTTATTAGATAGATCAAAAGTATCTAATTGGATATGGAGCCAAGGTGGCTTTGAACATGCTGGCTTTGGTAATGTCATTCCATGGGACTTCGATACTTATAGACCACGTGAATCGATAGTTAATCTCTGGGACTATTATGATCCTAAAAAGAAAAAACCCTATTATCATGTCGATGATCCTGAAGTTATCGAAACTGTTTGCAAACACTATACAAAGATGTTACAATTAAACAATGTTTAAAATAAAGACCTTAACTGTTAAGAATTTTATGAGTGTGGGCAATAGCACTCAAGCTGTAGATTTTGATCGCAAGGATCTAACACTGGTACTAGGTGAAAATATCGACCTTGGTGGAGATGACACCGGTGCTAGAAATGGTACAGGTAAAACTACTATCATCAATGCATTAAGTTATGCCATGTATGGTCAAGCACTGACTAATATACGTAAAGACAATCTCGTAAACAAAACCAATACCAAAGCCATGTTGGTAACCATTGACTTTGAAGTTAACGGCATTGACTATAGGATTGAACGCGGTCGTAAACCTAATGTGCTGAAATTCTATATCGGTGATCAAGAACAAGAAAGCAAGGACGACAACAGCCAAGGTGACAGTCGTGAAACACAAGCTGAAATAGAACGTTTATTGGGCATGAGTCACGACATGTTCAAACATGTGGTGGCCTTGAATACCTACACTGAACCATTCTTGGCGCTAAAGCCAAATGATCAGCGTGCCATCATTGAACAACTGCTAGGTATTACCTTATTAAGTGAGAAAGCAGAACTACTTAAAGAGCAAAGTAAGGCCACAAGGGACGCCATCCAGCAGGAAGAGGCTAATATCAAAGCAGTGACTGATGCCAATAAACGTATCGAAGAACAGATCGAAAGTCTACAGCGTAGACAAATACTTTGGTTGACTAAACACAAAGATGATACACTAAAATTACAAACAGCATTAGACGATCTATTGAAATTAGATATCGATTCTGAGATCGCTGCACATAAAGAATTATCAGCTTATGACCAAAAGCGTAGAGATATCTTAGATCTAAACAAGGCCATTACACGTGCAGAACAAGATCAAAGCAGAGAAGAAAAAACCATTGAGAAGTTAAAGAAAGAAATAGAAGATCTAAAGGATCACAAGTGTTATGCCTGTGGTCAAGACTTACATGATACTAAACATGAAGAAGTATTAGCGGGTAAAGAAACCGCGCTACAAGAAGCCGCTCTACAATATCTAACAACCAATGGACAGTGGATAGAGCTTACAGGTGCACTAAAAGAGTTAGGTGACCTAGGCACACCACCAAAAGTCTATTATGATAAAGAAGAAGATGCTATCCATCATAGATCAACAGTTGCCAGTTTACAGTCACAGTTAGAAACTAAAGCCGTAGAAGAAGATCCTTACAGTGAACAGATCGCAGAAATGAAGACCACTGCTCTTGCTGAGATCGACTACACCAACATGAATGAACTCACGAGGATCAAAGAACATCAAGAATTCTTATACAAACTGTTGACCAACAAAGACAGTTTTGTGCGTAAGAGAATCATCGATCAAAATCTCAGCTACTTGAACGCGAGATTAAGCCAATATCTAGATCGTATTGGCTTACCCCATACTGTGGTATTCCTAAATGATCTTAGCGTGAACATCACTGAATTAGGACGTGAATTAGACTTTGATAACTTATCTAGAGGTGAACGCAATCGCTTGATACTTTCACTGTCGTGGGCGTTCCGTGATGTGTGGGAATCATTGTATCAACCAATTAATTTATTGTTCATCGATGAGTTAGTTGATAGCGGTATGGATGCATCTGGCGTGGAAAATGCCATGGCCATACTTAAGAAGATGTCGCGTGATGCACACAAATCAATTTGGTTGGTATCACACAGAGATGAACTAGCAGGACGTGTTAATAACATATTGACTGTGGTTAAAGAAAACGGTTTCACGAGTTATAACACTGACGTTGAAATAAAATAATTAATATAAAAGGAGTAACACATGGCAACACCAAAAGGTAAAAAACACGCCAATCCAATGTTGACACGCAATGGTAAAACTAGATTGGGTCCGCTCAATGTCAAACAACTGTCTGAATTATTAGAAAAAACGCAACAAAAGAAAAACAAACGCAAGATCATCAATCAAATTGCTCGTAAACAAGCAACATTAGCAGTTTAACTTAAAGGAGAGTAACAATGGCAACATTACATGAACAAATCTTAGAAGCGATCGAAACTTACAAAGCAGAAGCAGAAAAGTTTGACGGCAAAGGTGTTAAAGCAAGTGCGGCACGTGCCCGTGGCGCATTAGGTGATTTAGGCAAACTAGCCAAGGCTCGTCGTGCAGAAATCCAAGAGAAGAAAAACAGTCTATAATTTCGTGCTGGTCCACATTATGATGGCCCGCTTGTCTTTGAGATTGTTTTTATAGTAATTGTCACTGCAATGGAAATGTCTCCTATCGCATGCATAGAAACTACCTGCACGCCATGGAAATATTTCCTTCAGTGAAAGATACTGCATGTGGTTGATATCACAATGCGACAAGTATCGATCATAGATATCTTGGCTTACCTGTTGTTCTTTTGGTAATGGATCAGGATTAACCTGTTCAAGATATTCTTTAAAGTGTTTTATTTCACTAGACTCATTAAATGCTAGGGTATGACTGGCGCAATCGGCTAGAGGAATAATAAAGGTATATGCAGGTACTAGCTTAGAAGGCAGAGCTTTTCTTTGATAGTAGTCTGAATGTATGTTATAGGGCATGATGCTGTGTATGATATGGCTATGGTCGATCAACACATCCATGTTAATAGCAGAACATATCCGTTCATCTAAGATCTGTCTTATTTCAGCAAATTCTTTTGCATAATAGGACCAAACATAATAGTCAGAAGTGTGATGACCATCGGTAATATCTTCCCATGGTTTAGCAGAACCAAACACGCTGTCTGTTATAGTTTTGATTTCTTCAGCAGTTATGAAGTTTTCTTTGATGATTGATGGTAGCATAAAAGTATTTATAGGCATGGATTTTACCAAGAAAAATTACAGTATTACTCACTGGAGATAACTAATAAGTATATGACATACGCTAATCCATGGATTTATAATGGCAAGACATTTGATTCTGAGGATATCGGCGAATACTATGGCTTTATCTACCGAATAACCAACACAACCAATGGCTACGATTATGTAGGCCGCAAATATTTCGTTAAAATCAAAAAGAGACCACCTCTAAAAGGCAAGAAAAACAAGCGCAGGGAAACAGTCGAAACTGATTGGAAAGACTACTGGGGCAGCAGTCCTAGGTTACAAGCAGATATCGACACACTAGGCAAGGACAAGTTCACACGTGAAATCATACGCTTATGTGGATCACGTGGCGAAACTAACTACTTGGAAGCCTATTATCAGTTTAAAGAAGGTGTATTGTTGCGTGAAAACAACTACAATGGCATCATACAGATTAGACTAGGTAAGAATTCCGTAAAAGATTTAAAGATAGACATTTAACAGTCAATGATGCAGATGTATTCCTGTGTCCTGAGGAGATGGTAGGTAATACCTACTTGGAACGTGTAGAGAAGACTACACACAGGACGACACGGCAATCAATTAGGTGTAAAAACCAAAAGATTCGGGCTCCGAAACAAACCGACCCGAGAGCAAAATAACAGTTGGCTAACTACGGCTGTTTGAGCTACCGCCAGAAGAATCTAGAGTAGGGGGTACCGGCTGACCGCCTCCGTGCAAGTGAATGCAATCTCTTTTAGTTAGTGTGCCTCCGCACTCGGATAATGTGCTTGGTTGCAATTTGCCTCGGATAGGTAAATTGTGACTTGCATCTGGATAATGCAGAAGAGCTTAGATTAATTCAAATTAATACAAAGTCAATTAGAGTAGAAAGAAAAGCATTGAGCGCAAGCGAAAATGCAGATGTCGTAGACATCTTAAAAGAATGGAAGTTTGCTCTTTTGAGTTGTTTCTAAATTGTCTTTGATGATTTTGTTGATTATTTCACGATCTTCAACAGATAATAGCATACCATCATCGTAACTGATAGCACCTCGCATATACCAACACAATCTTAAAACGTTATCTTTTAGGGCTTTTGACTCTTTTTCCATCCTATCTAACAAGTTTTCAATTTCCTCGTTAGTAAGAGTCAAAAGCCTTATACGAAAAAATTTGACTGATTAAAGTCTAGATTGATTGAATAATCTTTGGTACATTCTGCGCAGGTCACAGGCATAGGATCAAGAGCATTGGCTTTGACTATCTGATTGACCAAATCACGTATCTCTTCATAACTCTTGCGATCAGTGTGTTCTAAGAAGTCTTTGATTAATTCTTTTTCAACTACAGGTTTACCGTCTTCAGCGGTGACTGATCTGATACAGCTAACCAGTGTGCTGATGTTGAGATCAGTGAGTTTCTTAAAACTGTCTTCGAATCGAGCTTTTTTCTCTTCAGGTGTTAGATCACTGTTTTCTACTACGCTTACGATTTTTTGTTGCTCGAAGGCGATCTGACCTGCTGTGTTGATTTCTCTAAAAGTCTGTGGTTGTATGTCAAACACCAACCCATTTAAGAAAGATTTCTTATCGTAATCGGCTATAGGTTTAAGATTGTCTAATACTTTGCGTAGATCGATAGTGTGCTCATTTTCGGCTTGACAGTTAGTACAATTACTTTTCATATCCATACCGGTACCGTAGCTGGCTAAGCGGATAGCGATCAGCACAGGATCCAAATCGACTAATGGCATGGTCCACGGATCTTTGATGCTAGGACAGCAACTACGTATCATTTCAACGATACTGCTGCCATTCATCAGCGCATCGGGCGTTTTTAGCAGTAATTCGTCTTTGACAGTCATTGGATATATAGGAATTTCACCGTTTACACCAATATCTAACGTGCCTTGAGGGTAAAAACGACCACCACTGGGTAGTTTTAAGTAGATAGCTGGCTGTCTAAAATGCTTGCTCAGCGGGTTATTAGCAATTGATGATTCCATTGGTTTTTGAACTCCATAAATAAAGTATAGTACCTTAATATTTATAGTGTAAAAACCATGGCGATTAAAATTGATGTTCCGGGAGTAGGAGAAGTATCAGTAGAAGGCATAGCGCAAGAAAGCACCATGCAGGATATCCTGTCGGTGTTAAGTAAGATGTCTAAAACCAACACTTCAAGCAATCTCTCGCCTGAAGAGAAAAAAGCTCGCGAAGAAAAAAAGAAAGAAACTAAAGCTATAACTGACTCTACTACTGCGCTGGATAAGTTTATCAAAGCTGCTAAGGATACCACTGTGGCGCAGGCCTTCATGCCAAAACAACTAAAAAGTTTTGGTGATAATCTAGTAGACATCGCTACAGAAACAGGTAAAGCATTTAAAGATATTAGTGCTACAGCAGTGCAGTTAGCTAGCAGTATCGTAACTACCTATGATCAGATGGCACAACAACCGATACAAGCTGCTGCAGGTATCATGCAGACTTGGATTGATGTTGGCACACAGATAGCTAAGATCGGAGTTGACATGATGTCAGCAGTCGGACAAGCTACTGTAGGTTGGATACCATTTATAGGTGGCGGACTAGCGCAGATCGTTAATGCATTTGGTACAGCAGCCAATCAGATCATAGACGTAGCCAATCAAGTACTGACAGTCGTTAACGGAGTATTACAGCAAGAATTCCAAAAACGTGTGACCATGCTAAACGATTTAGCTGCCATTGGTGGTAGCTTCTCGGGTGGATTAGGTCAGATGGCACAGTTGGCTAACCAATCGGGTGTTGGTATAGCTACATTCTCAGCGGCAATAGTAGCCAGCAGAGAAGAATTATTAAAAATGGGCGGTAGTGTAGGTGATGCAACAGCACAAATGGCCAAAGGATTTGCAGCACTATCTGCAGATGGTGGGCAAGCACGTGGTAGTTTATTAGCACTAGGATACAGCTTCCAACAACAAGGTGTTGTAATGGCCCAATACCTAGCACAACAAAAAGCTCTAGGAAGAAACATCAATGATTTAACCAGCAATCAGACTGAATTAAATCAAGGTACTATTGACTATGCTAAGA
>Ga0164296_1002152_pt1 | contig 19952 bp, 17 predicted proteins | sample GEODES057metaG_FD_113533 | JGI IMG/M metagenome (GOLD analysis project Ga0164296, IMG submission 113533) | Dystrophic lake water microbial communities from Trout Bog Lake, Wisconsin, USA - GEODES057 metaG | ecosystem: Environmental > Aquatic > Freshwater > Lake | place: USA: Trout Bog Lake...
TCGCGCAGCTTCTTGATGATTTCCTCTGCTGTGTGTCTCTTGCGTTTCATGTCGTCTGATGGTGCGCTTCGCGCACTTCAGACTCTCATAACATGTGGATCAGCTTTTGGGGAGCAGATCACCCCCAGTCAGTCCTCGATAAAATGAAGCGTTACCGCCCGCAAGCCCAATGGCAGCAGTATGTAGGAGTGGTTTCAGGCAAACTGCTGGATGTGAGGTTGCAGGCCCAAATGACCACGCAGGCCGACAGTTCCAACAATCCACGGGCATTCTGGGACCGCACCAAGCAGCGCTTCGTCATGAGTCAGGCATCTGGCAGTGGGGTATCTGCATTTTATTTGGACAACACCCTCGCAGGCGCTGATTACGGCTCCGAAACGCGCACCAATTCGGTCGTTACTTTCAATTCAAGCAGCAGCGGCTGGGTCTGGGGGACCACCCTCGCGGATCCGGCTGGCAGCTACTTGAACCCCCAACCGTTCACGCCAACGAGTCCGTCCGGTGGATTTAATCCCAATGATCCTGCATCCGCGTCGTCAAATCCATCGGGTGGCGGCAGCGGCGGCTCTGGCGGAGGCAGCGGTGGAGGCGGCGATGGAACGGGCGGACCGCCGACACTGGCGCTGCTGCCAGCACCTGTTATCGCTCCGGGCGGGGGCACCTTCGCGTTCGCCAGTTTTCCCACTTCAGTCACCATGAACAGCGGAGGAGCACCGGCCAATGTCTCCACCCTCATGTACAGCATCAATGGAGGTGCCTGGCAAGCCTACGACGGCTCCAACATTCCTGTGACTCCGGCGATGATTATTCAGGCGCAAAATCAAACGACGCTGCCTGCACAATACACCACCAGTTCCATCAACACGCAGAGCTATTACCGGCTCACCAGCGGCTTTAGCGGCACCGATGTGGCAAACTGGGGCAACGTCAACGGCGGTGCCAATCTGGTCACCAGCATCCAGAACACCAGCACCACCTCCACTCTTAAATCCGGCAACACCAAGCTCGATCTCGGCAACGGCCAGTATCTCGATGCTGGAGTGCAAAACTCCCTGAGCTTCACTCCGGCAAGCTTCGACAGCATCACCCCCAACACGTGGTTCAACTTTGGCGCGATGCAAATTTTAAACGGCACCACTTTCTACAACAGCGAGGCCACGGGTGCCACGCTGTCCGTCAATTTGAACCTGAGCCAGCCTGCGCTCAATTTCACGGCTCATATTGACCTGGGCCTCGTAAGCACACCCAACAACAGTGATCCCCTGTCCAGCGCGGACATTGTCCAACTGCTCAACCCAACCACCGACTTATCGGTCACCATCGACGGGGTCCAGTACACCATGCAACTGCAATGGGTGTCGCTCGACCCCAGTTCCAGCGTCGTGCAAGGCAACAATCTCCTCGTGTTCGAAGGTGCCACGGCAGCCGTGGAACTGCAGGCACGCTTCACCAGCAATTATTAACACACCATGGAAGACATTCACGAACGCAGTCAGCTGGGATACCGGATGCTTCACCTGTCGAAGGACTCGGGTGTCAGTGACTTCTACGTCACCCCATGGGAGGCACTGACCTACAAACGCAACGGCAAGCTGTTTTATGACTCCTTCATTTACCAGCCGGAGCGCCCGCTGGAGTTCACGGCCGGCTGCATTGACTACGCGCTGCAGCTCGGACCACGTCGTTACCGTGTCAACCGCATGGTCACTCGCGGACGTCCGCGCTGGGTTCTGCGGCTGCCGCCGGAGAGCATTCCAGACATCAGCAAATTGATGGTGCCACCGGCTGCCATCAAAGCCTTCCTTGAGGCCAAGAACGGTCTTTTTCTCGTCTGTGGTGCCACGGGGTCCGGTAAATCCACCACCATTGCGTCCATGATTCTGGAGCGCGCCAAACGCCGCCAGGAACACGTGCTCACCTTCGAGGATCCCATCGAATTCGTCTATCCCTCGGGCATCCCTTCCCAGGTCTCCCAGCGTGAGATCGGCACTGACGAACTGGACTTCAACAAGTCCCTGCGTGCTGCTCTGCGTCAGGCACCTGATGTGATTCTCGTGGGAGAAATTCGTGATGGTGAAACCGCGGAAATCGCCCTGCAGGCGGCGGAAACGGGCCACGTCGTCGTGGCCACGCTGCACACGTCATCCGCTGCACAGACGGTGCAGCGCTATCTCAAGCTCATCCCCAGTGACCGCATGGAAAACGCCATGCTCTCCTTCGCGGACTCCATTCGTGGCATTCTCTGCCAGCGGCTGCTGTTTGATGAAGCCAAAGGCAAACGCTTCCCCATTCACGAACTGCTGCTGCCCTATGACTCCGTTTGCGGCATGATCCGCCGTGGCGAGTTCAAGAACCTCGACCAGGAGCTGGAGGCAGGCTTCACCCGCGGCATGGTGAGTTTCGAACGCTGTTTAAACATGCGCATGGCCGACGGCTGGAAGCCTTCCACCGCACGCAAAACCGGCTACACCGAACACGAGGTGTACGACTTCCTTTCCAAAGAACAACTGACCTCTATTTATGCTGTTGGATGAAATCAAATCTGTCCTGAGCTTCGCCGCTTTCAAAGCCGACCCCGACGACTCCGCAGTCCCGTGGAACAAACGCTTTGAAACACGCAAATCTCTGCTCATCAACGTCAGCCGCAGCGCCGTGAGCTGGCGTTCCATCAACAAACGCGGCAGGTTTGAAGAGGCTGGCGTCATGGACTCCGAACTCGGCGACGCCGCTGCGCAGCGCGGTGAGGAATGGCGTGGCATGGCGGAGGGTGGCTGGTGTTCTGTTTCGGTGAACCACCGCTTCATCATCAGCCTCGAAAACAACCTCATGCGCGGCGACAACTGCGTGAGCCTGCTCCGCACCAACCCGCGTGCAGTGCTCGGCCCGAAGTATGACCGCGGCAAGCGCTATGCCATCTGCCACCATCCCGAAACCACCGCCAGCCTGCTGCTCGCCGTGGAGGAATCTCTGGTTAAGGTAACCGAGGATACGCTCAAAAACATCCAACTTAAACCGGGCCGTGTTTGCTGCGGTTTGTTTGCCATGCTGGAGCATGCGATCCTGAGCATCTATCGCGCGAGCTCTGGGGGGACTCCTTCAGACTTTGTGCTGATCGCCGCGTGCGAGGGTTCCCTTGCGGTATTGGTGCAGCAGGAAGGCCAGTGGCGCGACATTCGCTGCCGCAGCGGCCTCGGACCTGAGGCGGTGGAAACCGCCCTGCAAATCATCAGTCCGCTGCTAGCCAAAGTACCCCAAGGCAGCCCAGTGTATTTCGTCGGCGACGGCCACGACAACAAATTCCGTACTGAATTGATGCTGCATCTGGAAAAGGTCGGCGCCGCCGATCTCACACAGGACGATCTGCTGTGGACCATCATCGGGGAACATTGAGCCATACCACTGCCATGAACGAATATCTCTGCCATGACTTCAAAACGCCGCGTGTCGACACCTCGCGCCGTCTGCCGTCCTCGTTCCGCGCCATTCCGATCATCTTTTATGTGGCACTGGTCGGCAGCGCCTATGTGATGACGATGGATTACTTTAACTATAAAGCGGCGCTCAAGCAAAAAACCGACGCCGAAGAACGGCAAAAAATCAGTGAGGGGAAAACTGAATCGCTCAAAAACGAAAAGGCCAGTCTGGAAGCTGAGGCCACCAAGGCGGAAAAAGTGGCCCAATGGATGGAAGGTGCACGCAACATCCAGCCGATTGCGGTCAAAATCGCGCGTGCCGTGCAAACCGACACCCGCATCACCCAGGTGGCCCTTGAACGCAGTGAGCAGGTGCCCGCCAACATTGCGCTGACCATCCATCTGAACGGATCCAAAGTTTCCACTGAACTCGCCGCCATTGAGGCCTCGCTAGGTCAACTGCTCTACCGCTCCTACTCGCCGCAGCAGACCAAGAACGGCGACGTCGTCGAATACCATTCCACCCTCGTCCGCCAGGCGGAATAACGCCCTGCCTTTTCTGACATGAACCCCAAGCAAATCGCATGCATCGTCCTGCTCATGGTCATCGGGGCCATGACCTACACGGCCCAGATCATCCACAAGACGGTGGCCACCACACGTGCTGCAGCGGAGGATGCCGAAACCGCAGCTGTCACCGCTGAAAACGATCGCTCCACGGCTGAAGTTCAAACCACCATGTTAAGAACGGAGACTGAAGACGTGCGCCGGTTTCTCCGTTCCTGGCTGCCTGCCATCGACCGTGTCCAGACCCAGCAGGAGGCAGAGCAGACCATCGAACTGAGCCTGCGTGAGCGTGGCATCAACCTGGTGCGTTCGCGTAAGACCGAAGTAAAACAAAGTGCGGGCAACAAGCTCATTCCAAAATCCGTCGTTACAACACTGACCATCGAGGATGAATTTGCCAAAGTGCTCAACTGGCTGGGAGACATCGAACGCCGACTGCCAACCGCACGCATGAAAGTGGTGCAGGTCACGGGCGGCAGCACGGGTGCCCAGTTGAAAATGGATGTGTCGTTTGAGACTCCGATTTTTGACCTTGCTGCCGCAGATGCGGAAAAGAAAAAGGCCCCAGCCAAGCCCGTGGATAAAGCCAAAAAATCCTAGCCCATGAACTTTGCCCTCCGATTGCTGCTGCCAGTCCTGATCTTCACGATCATGACAGCCTCAAGCCATGCCCAGAACGCCGCCGCAGGCGAGGAAGGAGAAAAGCGCGTACAGTACCAACTGGTGCTGCCGGAAGAGAAGACACCGGAAAGCGTGAAACCAGAGGAGCACAATCCCTTTGAATCCGAAAATGAGGCGCTCAGCCGTAAGTCCCCCGGTGATACCGAGGAAAACCGGGTGCGTGACAAGCTGCTCAAACTGCCGGTGGTCGGCACTAAACGCATGACGGATGGACGCATGCGGGTGCTGCTGGGAGACATCATTCTCGAAACGGGCGGAGCCGTCCCCCCCGTGCTGCCAGAACAGTTGGTCGAGTTGAAGGTGAAAAACATCACCACGCAATACATCGAACTCGCCTGGCAGGAGAAGCGCGTGACCGGCCTGCCGCCAAAGCTCATGATCATTCCGATCAACATCTCCCCGCAAGTCCGCTACCAGATGCTGGGGCAGACTGGTGATGATGCCAATGGCACCAAAGGAGGGACCAATGCCACGATGGATCTGCCGTTACGCGAACTTACCCCCGATCCGCAACCCCTCCCCAAAAAAGCTCTTTCCGCCGAACCTGCACCGCCACGCGCGCAAATCATTGCCGATGATCCGCAGCCTTTCTCACCGCCACGGCTGGTCGAACCAGCCACACCTGCGACGCAGCAAGCAACCGCAGCACCAAAACCAGTTGAGACACCACCAGCCACTACGCCGCCTTCACCCGCTGTAGAGTCCGTGGTGCGCATGCTGTTTGGCAATCCAACCCCTGCCCCCAAATGAACCGCCGCGTCCAACAGCCAAAGGGGTTCACCTCCGTGGAACTCCTGCTGGTGATGGCGCTTTCCGCCATGATCCTCGGGGGGGCTGTCGTTTCCTACGGCACGATCGTGCGCAGCCAGCCGCGCGTTTCCTCCATGGTCAACGTGCCGCTCGGCTCCACGTATGTGCAGAATTTTTTCGGCACCAGCAGTGACTCTGTCAACGTGAGCATGGCCCCCCAATACGGTGCCTTGTCGCTGGCGGAAGAACTGCGGGAGCAGTTTCTGACAGACACGCTCAGCGCCACCGCAGTGTACTGCCTGCCGCGCACTGGTATGAACACATGGAAGCCTTCGACCATCGTGTACGACCCCACCCTGGACGGCGAACTTGACACCCCGCAGAAGTTTCGCGCCCACATCGTCGCAAACGCTGGCGTCTCCAGCACCCTCTATCTTGATTACCGCAATCCGCTCAATGACGGCACGGCGGTGCCGCAGAACGCCAGCATCTTCGTGCTCGGCTACAGCAAGTATGCCGGTTATCTGAAGGTCAATGCCATCTATGACATCGACCTCATTCGTTTCACCGCAACCAATCAACCCAATGGCATCTATGCCTCCGTCAAACGTTACGCCGATGCCGCCTCGTCTCAGACCCCGACCACGCTGACCTATATGGGTGGTTATGATGTCTTTTTTCCGCCTTCCGTCCCTAACCCAACCAGTGCCAGCCAGTGGTCCACAGACGGCTTTGCCCCTCTGTTCATTACCTTTGAGCGTGCTGCACGCCTCGCTCTGAATGAAACGCCGGCGACCATCAACCGCTTCAAACGGGCGTATGAGCGTCCATTCTACTTCATCTGGTGGCCGGATCCTGCCGCCCGACATCTCGGACCAGTCGCGAATACCTTTACCGCCACTGATCCGCGCCAGGCTTACAATCACATGGCCGGACGAACCGGCTTCATGTTTACCGTGCCGATGTTTCCGGCGCTCTAAAACCAAGACATGCGTATTTTCCGACATCGTCATCGCAGCACACGCGGCGCCCTCATGGCAGCAGCGCTCATGCTCATGATTGTGAGCGGCATCTTTGTCACCTCCTGGGTGACGCTCATGAGCACGCGCGCCTCTCAAGTGAGCTACCTCGAAGACGTGTGCAAACGCCACATTGGACTCGAAAGCTCACGCCTGCTGGCCTGGCAGTGCATGACCAGCCAGGCTTTTGCGCCGAACAACACCTTGGCGGCAGGGCAAAACACCATCCTCAGCAGTGACATCGGCAGTTTCAGCACCGGAACCGGCTGGAGCAGTCTTAACGTGTACACCTCTGCCAACACGGTGGAAGACATGACCACCGTGTTCCCATACAACTACACCGGGCTGCGCCCTGGAGCGACCTTTCTCGACACGCAGCAACTGGCACGTCCCTCCGAAAACCTGGCCGGCAACATTGACGATTATAACGCATGGCAGTTTCTTAAGACCATGCCGCCCATGCTCAATGGCGATGTCTTTTGCGTTTATCGCAAGCCCGACGGGGTTACCACACAGCTTGATATTTACGCCAACGCTGGTGCTGGCATCACCGGTCATAATGCGAACTGGACTGTCGAGGGACGCACCGTGCTGCATGATCCTCCCTCGTTGTTTGTTGCCAGTACTCCCAGCCCCCTGCAACTGCCCTTTCTCACCAATTCTCTATATATTCAATCCCACTCGACGGCGGAGCCTCCTTCCATCCCCTACCCCATTTACGGCACCGACCTGAGTGGCAACAAGCTGCTGCCTTCCAACATGCCCGTTGCTCCCAGCACCACCGGCCCCATCGACACCTCCGGAACCAGCAATTTTCAAGGTTACCTCGACGTGGTGCAAAATAACAACAACCCTGACAATTCGCTCTGGCACTTCCAAGACCGCGAGGCAGCGGCAGGCCGCTCCCCGACCATCACCATTGATGTGGAAAGTGTCTTCAACTCTGCCACGGAAGCCTACTGGATCGCTGAGCAATCCACGCCCACCTACCCTCCGCCAGGCTGGCCCTCAGGCTATGACACCAAGCTGAAGGTGCTCTTCATCAAGCTCGACAGCCAGTACCTCAAACACATGCGCATCTATGGGGTCGTCGATCAAATCATCTTTGTCGGCCAGAGCAACGCCAGCGCCTTTGACGCCGCCGCCTACCTGCCGCCGGTCATCATCACGATCATGCCCAACGGTGCCAATGGTCGCTGGGTGCGAGACATCCGCTTTGAGCGCGAAAACAACCGCCGGCATGTTCTCGCCTTCAAGGATGACAACGGCCGTGACGTCGAACTTTCCTGGGTGAACAGTCCTATCAGCGGCACCGAATTTCGCTGGCGCTGCGTACTGGTGAACGAATACCAGACCATCATGTTTAACATGCCCACGATGCTGACCGAAAGCGTGCGCTGGATCGGTGGTGTGATGACCAACTGGACCGTCAAACGCCGTGCGGCAGGCGGCACCAATCCCAGCCGACTGCTCTTCACCAGCGACAGTGATCCCGCCGTCCCCGCCGCAACGAACACCGGTCCTGCTTTCGCCACATTCCTGCCACGTGATGCCTGGCTTGAATCCTATTTCCTTCCTGTTGCACCGCCATGAAGATCCCGCAGAGACAGAGTTTGCAATTGTTGACGGTTGTTGACCGTTGTTTACGGTGGTTTGGCAAACCACTGTCAACGACCGTCAATAATCGTCAACAACGGTCAACAGCGCGCAGCACCCCCGGTTACACGCTCATCGAGGTGCTCGCCGCCGCCGCCATCATATCCATCGGCACCACCGCCATGGTCAGCCTTTCTTCCACGCTCATGCTGCAGGAGGAGCTGGCAAACCGTGTCAGCGTCACGCGCAATTATCAGGAAAACACGGTACGGCTCTGGCAACTCGGCCTGTCCACGGTGCAGATCACCGCACTCATGCCATCACTCACGCAAAACGCCATTCTCCAGCAGGCTCTCTACAGCAGCCCGACGCTGGTGGAAAGCGGTCTCACCACCGTCAACGGCGTGGTCATGGAGACAGCACTCTGCACCGCAATCGTGAACAATTCGCTAACTCCTGCGGCAAAGACCGCAGGAGCCTCCTTCACCCTCACTGCTTATCGCCCGCACCTCGTCGCGACTCTTCGCACCGCACCACCGTAAGTCTGTCTCTACGCCAGTTGAACTCTCCCAGTCTTCAGCGCCATGCTTAAAAAAGTAAAAATCACCAACGTTCATTCCGGCAAATCTTCCGAAGCCCTCGTGGAGACTGACACCGATGAAAAGGCGCTCATTGGCGCTGGCGTCGCGCAGAACGAGACCACCACCATTCAAACCATCACCGGGATTGATGAAAAGCTGCACCGGCTTACCAGTCCGAAAGCCAACACGGATGACAGCGCCGCCTTTTTCTCCGGCCTTGGCCGCTGCCTGGAGCGCAATATCTCACTTACCAAATCACTCCTGCTGCAGACCAACCGCGTCAAATCCGCCACCTACAAAGGCATGATCGCCGAGGTCGTCCATGCCATCTCTGTGGGGGACAAATTCAGTGACGCCATCGCCAAGTTTCCCAAGATCTTCCCGGACGAAATGCTTTCCCTCATCCTTGCGGGTGAAGAGGCCGGCCAGCTTGCCAAAGTCTGCAAACGCATCGCCATCTCGCAGAAAAAATCCTCCAAGATCATCAAAAAACTCAAGGGCGGACTCATCTACCCCGCCGTGGTGATTGTCCTGGGCGTGGGTGTGGTCATCGTCATGAGCTTCACGCTTGTGCCCGCCATGGCAAAGCTCTTCGCCTCATTTAAGACCGATCTTCCCATGGGAACCAAGGTGCTCATCGGCCTCTCCGATCTCTTTCTACACCGGCCCTACATGGCCGCCCTCCCCTTCGTCGGCCTGTATTTCTTTTTCTCCAACTGGGGCAAAATCAGCTCGCTGCGCCCCATGCAGGATCTGTTTCTCAAGATCCCCGCCGTCGGCGTCATCGTGCGAAAATCCGCCGCCGCCACCGGCTTCCGCACGCTCGCCATGCTGACCGAATCGAACGTGCGCCTTAGCAGTGCGCTCGACATCACCGCCCAGGCAAGCTGGCACTATCACTACAAAGAACTGTTCATCCGACTGCGTGAACACATCGCCGTCGGCCGCACACTGCACGAGGCCTTCCTCATGGAATCTCACTGGCTGGGACCTGATGCTCGTAACCTGTGCGGCCTTATCGAACTCGCCTCCGAAACCGGTTCCGGCACGGAAATGCTCTCCGAAATTGCGGACGATTACGAAGAGGATCTGGACAATCTCGCCGCCACGCTCGACAAGATGATCGAACCCCTCACCATGCTCATACTCGGTGTCATGGTCGGCTTCCTCATCTACGCCATTTACGGCCCCATGTTCAGCCTCGGCGACGTCATCTTGAAGAAGAAATAGCGGTGCACACTTCACTATCTGCACCGGCAATGGGTCGCTGCCGCCATGCCGAATTCACTGTGGCAGAGGCGATCTGTCCACAAGGGTTGAGACAGGTTCGTTCGGAAGTTTCAGCACCCTGGTTTGTGAGCTTCGCGGTGAGCCCTCACACTCTCTCAGGCATTTGTGAGCATTCGATATAAAAAGCACTTTCTAAACTGAGTGAGGTTCGCTTAGTTTGATGCATGAATTTACTGACCCTGCAGGTCGTGTTCCTGTCGTTCTGCCTGCTCTGCTCGCTCAATGCGCAAACCGACACGCCGGAGATGGCGGAAGCGCGAATGATGGGGGTGACGGTGGTGCAACTGATGCAGGGCAATCTCAAGTCCCGCGATGAGGCGAGCTTTCCTGGGATCAACGACTGGATGTTGAAGGAGGGCAAAGTCTTTAGCGAACTCAACAAAGACAAGCCGGACAATTCCTGGCGCAAACTGGACAGCCGAAAGCTGGTGCAACACAATGCGAACTTCTGGCAGATGTATTACGAGGTCGTTCCGGGGGATCCGGGGCTGGCCATGCTGCATGCGGGAGTGTTGCTGACGGCGGGTGACGCGGACCGAGCACAGACCATACTGAGGCTGACTCTGCACCGGGGTGATCTGGACGAAACCACCCAGAAGGTCCTCACCAGCATCATGCAGCACTGCGGCGCTTTCATGAGGCCTTCGCACCAGATGGTGAACGCGGGTGTGCAACTGCATGACAAGGGGGATTTTGCCGGGGCGCTGGAGCAATACGATGCGGCGCTGCGCCTGTGGCCGCTGAACGGCTGGGCGGCCTATGAGCGCGGCACGACCCTGCGAATGCAGGACATGAAGGAAAGCACCCAGGTGGAGCGGGCCTTTGCGCAAAGCCGTGAGTTTCAGCCGTTTCAGTTTCACGCGTGGCAAGGCAAAAAGGCGGACATCCCGGGCATGGTGGAGATGCTCACGCAGATGCCGGGATTATGGGAGCCCTCGCTCCAAAACATTAAGCTCGTGATGAAGCCTGAGGACCTGCTGAAAATGTCCGAAATCCTCCAACTCGCTGAGGTGGACGATCTCGCGCTGGTAGTACGGCAGATTTACATTGTGCGTCGTGGGCGCTACGCTCCAGAAGATCACCCCTTCATCTCAAAGTCCCTGCGCCGACTCGCTCCCGGAGTGCAGACGGAAACGACCCTCGAAAAACTCAGCGGGGCAGGAATGATGACGACACAAACCTACCAGGCACCCGTGCCCGGCCGGGCCAAGTAATGATGTATGCTCTCCCGCAGGATGCCGCGCAGCCCATGAACTTCCGCGCCAGCATCGGCAGTCCCATCACCTGGTGCCTGCTCATCCCCCTCCGGGTTCCACTTTGGTGGCGTGCCTCAGCCTGCTGGTCGATTTCGTCTGATTTATCCTGATGTGACTCTGCTTTCTCACTCTGCGAGTGACTCTCGACAAAGGCCGCCTGACCAAGTCCTCGTTGCTGCACACCCGTTTTACACATCCGCCATTAGCACGCCGCACAGGTGATAAAGTAAAAAATATAGGCTATTCAAATCTGACAGAGATCAGTGCATAGATCCTGCCATGCGCCTTGTGCCTGGCCAAAACTGTGATTGATTGCGAAGCATGAAACTTTATCTCATTCCACTGCTGGTGCTGGGTTTTCACATGTCGCTCGGACTCATCACGGCACAGGCGGCGGAGGGGGATTTGAAGCAGGCCACCTTCTGCCATGGGTTCAAGGACGATCAGTCGCCGAAGGATGTGGCTGAATTTTTTTCCCAGACCGAACCGGTGTATCTCTCCATCGAGCTGAAGGGCAGGCCGAAGTCCGGCGTGGTGGCGGCCAAATTCATGTTTCGTGACGATCAAATCGCCGAGGCCAAGGTGGACGTGGCCACCGTGAACAAAGGCGTGATCTTCTCCATCGGGGAGGACACCTTTGTCAGCTTTGATATGAAGCCCGACAAACCGCTGCCAGTGGGCGCCTGCTACACCGTGAACGTCACCTTTGGCGACAAGGAGCTGGGCGTATTCCCCTTTCGCGTCGCGCCACCGAAAGACTCCATCCCCAGCAAACTGCTGAAGGCCACCCTGGCCAAAGGCACCGACGATGAGCGCAAACCCGTGGGTGAAACGCACGACTTTGCTGCGGCGGAAAAGGTCTTCCTCGTCGGCTCCGGCAGCCTTGGCCTGGCCTCATGGCTGGAGGCCACGTGGACGGTAAACGGCAAGGTGGATGACGCCGGCACACGCAGCTTCACCATGGAGGAGAACAAGGATGCTGTGCCCTTCTCCTTTTCTTTCATCCCCGCCGGTGGCTGGCCCGCCGGAACGCATGAGGTTTCCCTACAGATCGACGGGCAGGAAGTGGCGCACGAAAAGTTCACGGTGAAAGCGGGTGCTCCCATGGCCGCTGCCGCGAAGTTCGAGATCGAATCCTCGCAGTTGTTTAGCGACGACGGCAATGGCGAGCCCGGCAAGGAAGTGAAGTCCTTCACCACCGACGATACTGAACTCCACGCGCGGTGGAATTTGAAGCAGGCCGTGCCCGTCAAAGGCGTGCAGCTTGTCTGGGTGCTGCTGGAATCTGAAGATGCGAAGGAGCAAGTCCTCGCCACCGCCGATGTTGAAGCCGGCGTGGACGACCAGATCGACTCCTCCCTCACCGTCAAGGACGGCCTGCCAGCGGGAAAGTACCGCATCGACCTCGTCCAGGATGGCAAGGTGCTGGATACGAAGAACTTCAAAGTAAAATGAGGCACTTAAGGCGTATGTTCACTTGAAGGCACGATGATCTCACCGATCAGACTGGTTGAAAACCTGCGCCGATTGGCCCGTTCTATCGGTTCATGAAATCGTTGCTGTTCTTCTGCCTCCTACCATTGTCGGCTCTTTGCGCTACGGATAAGCCATTCACCTTGCCCGGACTGAAGCAGGACATTGAGTTTGCCAAGGTGGGAGACGTCTCGTTGACGCTCGATGCGTTTACACCGGAGGGTGAAGGACCGTTTGCGACCTGCATCCTCGTGCATGGCGGCGGCTTCACCAAGGGGGACAAACATTCGTTCATCAAGCCGCTGTTCGAACCGCTGTCGAAAGCGGGCTTCACCTGGTTCACGATCAACTACCGCCTTGCGCCGCAGCATGCGTGGCCGGCCTGCGCTGATGATGTGGCGAGCGCGATCAAGTGGGTGAAGGCGCACGCGGCGGAATACAAAGTCGATGTGAACCGCATCGCGCTCATCGGCGAATCCGCTGGCGGGCACCTCGTCTCGTGGGCCGGAGTCACGGGCGAGGGCGAATCCCGCGTGGCCGCAGTCGTGCCGTTTTATGCACCGCATGACCTCGTGGTTCAGGTGAAAAGGCGCAATGCGCTCGGCGGTCTCGGTGGACTCATCGGCACGGAAGAACTCAATGAAGCGGCATGGCAGAAACTGGCGGACATTTCACCCATGAACCACATCCACCCCGGTCTGCCGCCCTTTCTCCAAATCCACGGCGACAAGGATGAGACCGTGCCGATCTCACAAAGCCTGAACTTTGAAGCTAAGATGAAAGCTGCAGGTAATAGCTGTGAGACCATCACCGTCACTGGCGGCATTCATGGCATGGGTGGCTGGGAAAAGCTGGGCTCGGACTATCAGGCCCAGATGATTACCTGGCTGCGCAAGACGCTGAAGTGAGAATTTTCACGTGCAAAAAGTTGTTCGCGAGTACGCTTCTATCCCAACCATGATCCGTCCATTCATCTGCCTGCTGGCCCTCTTCGTTACCGTCTGCGCATCGGCCCAAGACACTCCGCTGCCCGCCAAGGACAAGTTTCACCTCTTCTTGCTCGTCGGTCAGTCCAACATGGCGGGCCGTGGTGTGGTGGAGGCACAGGACCTGGTCGTCAATCCGCAGGTGCTCATGCTGAGCAAGGAAGGCAAGTGGGTGCCAGCCGTGGACCCGATGCACTTTGACAAACCATCAGCAGGCGTGGGCTTGGGCAAAACCTTCGGCCAGATCATCGCCAAGGCGAATCCTGACGTGACCATTGGTTTGATCCCCTGCGCGGTGGGCGGCTCGCCCATTGACACCTGGAAGCCCGGAGTCTTTTACCCTGCCACGAGAAGCCATCCGTGGGATGACATGGTGAAACGTGTTGAACTCGCTCTGCCTGCGGGGACGCTCAAAGGCATTCTTTGGCATCAAGGCGAGAGCGATGCGCAGCCAGGACTGGCCGAAACCTATGCCGCCAAACTGCATGATCTGGTGAAGCGCCTGCGTGAACTCGTGAAGTCTCCCGATGTGCCCTTCATCGCCGGTCAGATGGGTATGTTTGATGGCGTGCCGTGGTCGCCAGAAATGGTCCTGGTGGACCAAGCGCACCGTGAACTGCCGAAGCAGGTGCCTCACACGGCCTTCGTGACGGCTGAAGGCCTGCACCACAAAGGCGACAAAGTACACTTTGATTCTGCGGCCTACCGCGAACTCGGTAAACGCTATGCGGCCGCGTATTTGCAGATGACCAAGTGAGTTCATTCTGAAGAACCTCCGCTTCATGGCCGTATTGCAGTGCCATGATTCGTCGCTTTCTTTTCTTGTCGGTCATTCTCACGGTTCAGTCTCTTCACGCTGAATTCAAAGCAGGTGCGTCGGTGATCGACATCACGCCGCCCAAGCTGCCGGTGCTGGTGAATGGCGGGATGCTGAGCCGCTATGTGGACAAGATCAACACCCGCATCCATGCACGTGCCATCGTGGCAACGGATGGCAAAACAGAGATCGCCATCGTGGTGGCGGACAGTTGCCTGATGAGCCGCGAGTTTCTGGACGATGCAAAGAAGATGGCCGCCGCCAAGACCGGCATCTCCGCAGAGCACATGCTGATTTCCGCCACGCATGCGCATTCCACCCCGGCATCCATGGGTTGCCTGGGCACCGATCCCGATCCGAACTACGTGCCCTTCCTGAAGGAGAAACTCGTCGAGGCCATCGCCACCGCACAGGCCGCCATGGTACCGGCACGCCTGGGCTTTGCCAAAGCGGACGCCGCCGAGTTCACCGCATTGCGACAGTGGATTCGCCGCCCGGACCGCATCGTCGAGGACCCGTTTGGCAACAAATCTGTGCGGGCCAATATGCATGCAGGGCGCAACTGGGACGATGTAACCGGCGAGTCCGGCCCGGAAGATCCCGATCTCTCGCTCATCTCCTTTCAAACGAAGGAGGGCAAACCGCTGGCGGTACTGGCGAATTTTTCCATGCACTACTTCGGCGACAAGGACATCAGCGCAGACTACTTCGGCCTGTTTGCGGATGGACTGAAGGAGCGCATCGATCCGCAAGGCAACATGGTGGGCATCATGTCGCATGGCTGCAGCGGGGACATTTACCGCGTCGATTACACCGTGCCGGAAAAAGAGCGGCCCAATCCGACCATGGCTGAGTACACCAACGGACTGCTCGACATCGCGATTAAGGCGTACGCTGGCATCAAGTATGGCGACCAACCCACCCTCGCCATGATGGAGAAACGCATGACATTGAAATACCGCACGCCGGACAAACAACGCCTCGAATGGGCGCAGCGAGTGATAAAAGAGATGGGAGACCGGCTGGCAAAGACGCCAACGGAAGTCTATGCGCGCGAACAGATCATTTTGCATGAGCGGCAACAAACTGAGATCGTGGTACAGGCACTGCGCCTCGGTGACATCGGTATCGCCACGACCCCGAATGAAACCTACGCCATCACCGGTTTGAAAATCAAAGCCGCCAGCCCCCTGCCCCACACCATGGTCATCGAACTCGCGAATGGTGGCGATGGCTACATCCCACCTCCAGAGATGCATGCCTGGGGCGGTTACAACACCTGGGCGGCACGTTCCGCCGGACTGGAAGTGGATGCGGAGCCCAAGATTGCTGCTGCTGCCATCGGTGCGCTCGAACTTGTCACTGCCAAGTCACGCCGTGAATGGAAACTAAGCGATGGCGCGGCGGCCAAAGCGGTGCTCGATTTGAAACCGGCAGCCTACTGGCGCTTGAACGAGTTCACCGGTCCGGTGGCGGCCGATGCGAGTGCTCACGCGCATGACGCGGTGTATGAGCGCGACGTCGCTTACTACCTCCAAGGCCCCAAGTCGGCGAGTTTCTGCAACTTCGGTCAAGTCAACCGCGCTCCGCATCTGGTCGGCGTACGCATCCGCTCACGTTTCCCCGGACTCGGCAACCAATACTCCATCTCCTTCTGGTGCTGGAACGGCATGCCCAATGACGGACGCGATACCAGCGGCTGGTTGTTCTCCCGGGGTCAGGATCAAGGACTCGACCTGCTGGGTGACCACCTCGGCATTGGCGGCAAGAGCGGAAACACCGGCAAGCTGATCTTTTTCAGCGGCATGAACGAAAAGAGCGTCGTCGCAGGCAAAACTGAAATCCCGCGCTGGCAGTGGCAGCACGTGGTGCTTGTTCGTGACAAGAACAAGGCGCGTGCCTACCTCAATGGTGCGCTCGAATTCGAAACCGACAGCGCTCCTTTCCAGTCCCCGCATGAATGTTTCTTTGGTGGTCGTAGCGACAATGACTCCAACTTCGAAGGGCGACTGGATGAAATCGCGGTGTTTGACCGGGCGTTGAAAAAGGAGGAAATCGACAAACTTGAGGCGAAGTGAGGTCCGCAAGGCTGTTCTTAAACACAGCCTGATGAGCCGAACTGTCTCTTGCATCTGCCGCCTCGCTGGTTAACAGCATTGGCCCCTGATTCAAACAGGGCTTCGGGAATCCCCCGAAGACACCTCATGTCAGAACACAAGAACTCAAACAGTTGGACCTTGGCCCTTGTCGCCTTGGGTGTGGTATTTGGGGACATTGGCACCAGTCCGCTCTATGCATTGCGGGAATGTCTCACCCATGCTGGGTATCTGCCAGGCCGTGACGGAGCGGACATGATCTATGGCCCGATCTCGCTGATGATTTGGTCGCTCACGCTGATGGTCTCGGTCAAATATCTTGGCCTGCTCAGCAAGGCCACGGCTCAGGGAGAGGGGGGCGTGTTTGCCCTGCTGTCTCTGCTGCGATCCAAAAAAGATGCCCTCGGCCCCAAGGCCAGCAAATGGGTGGTCCTCGTCGTGCTGTTCGGTGCCGCATTGCTCTATGGTGATGGCATGATCACACCGGCGATCTCGGTGCTGTCAGCCGTGGAAGGCATCAAGGAGATCAGCGCCGAACTGCCGCAGCATGTCATCGTGTACATCTCGGTGGCGATCATCTTCGGTTTGTTCTTGGTGCAGAAGTACGGCACAGCCAAGATCGGCGTGGCCTTTGGTCCGATCATGATTCTGTGGTTCATTGCGCTGGCCGGACTGGGTTTGTACCGGTTCATCGAGCATCCTGACGTGATCACCGCGCTGTCTCCGCACTGGGGCATTTATTACCTCATTCATCATGGCTACCATGGCATCGTCATCATGGGCATGGTGCTGCTGGCGGTCACGGGTTGTGAGGCGCTGTATGCTGACATCGGCCACTTCGGCGCAAAGCCGCTGAAGCGCGCCTGGTATCTTCTCGTCTATCCTTCGCTTATTTTGAACTATCTCGGCCAGGGCGCGCTGGTCATCAGCGATCCGAAAGCGCTGGAGCACCCGTTCTTCAAGCTGGTGCCGCAGTCCCTAATGGTGCCGATGATCATCCTGGCAACAGCGGCCACCATCATCGCCTCTCAGGCCATGATCACGGGTGTTTACTCGCTCACGCAGCAAGCAGTGCAGCTTGGTTACCTGCCGCGGTTAAAGATCGTACACACCAATCCCGATGTGCGCGGCCAGATCTACATGCCGCAGGTGAACTTCCTGCTGATGGTGGCCTGCATCGCGCTGGTGATCGGCTTTGAGACCTCGAGCAATCTGGCCTCCGCCTACGGTCTCTCGGTGTCGATGGGAATGTTCCTCACCAGTATTTTGTTCTTCTTCGTCGCCCGCCTCATTTGGAACTGGTCCTTTTGGAAAGCCTTTCTCCCCGTGCTGCTCTTCAGCATCATTGAGCTGGGCTACGTTTCTGGCAGCCTGTCCAAATTCATGCAAGGCGCGTGGTTTCCGCTCGCCGTCGCGGTAGGCATCTGGGTCATCATGAAAACGTGGACGGATGGCCGCGCCATCCTGCTTCAGGCCATGCAGCGTGGCCGCCTGCCCGTGGAGCATCTGATCGATGAAATCAAAAAAGACCGCGTCATTCGCGTGCCCGGCACGGCGGTCTTCATGTCCGCCAGCGCCGAAGGTCTGCCCCTGGTTTTGCTGCATCATTTGAATCACAACAAGGCGCTCCACCGGCAGGTGGTCCTGCTCAGTGTGAGATTCGCCGACGCCCCCTATGTCTGCGAAGAGGAGCGCCACGAGATCAGCGAGTATTACGAGGAATTTTATCGTATCATCCTGCACTACGGCTTTTCCGAATCGCCGGATGTGTTTGATGACCTCTGCACCGCGCTGAGCGAGAAGACCAAGGTGAAACGCCACGGCATCAGCTTTTACCAGAGCCGCGAAATACTGCTGACCAATGCCCCCGGCAAGATGGTCGCCTGGCGGAAAAGGTTGTTCGTCACGCTTTCGCGACTCTCCCGCCCTGCCACGGGGTATTTTGATCTGCCGCCAAGGCAGGTCATTGAGCTGGGAATTGAGTTGGAGCTGTAGTCGCATGTAGTGGACTGATCTGACGGATCGGTCTGATCGGACGGATCTAATTGATCACTCGGAGTGGAGGTCCTGGAATACTCTACTGCATAACATTTTTGAAGGTTGCAGTTCCGAGCGGCCGCTGCTCACCTCACCCATGGTCTCGTCCCGTCCCCTTATCTCTGCGCTGTGCCTTTTGGTGAGCGTTCATGCTTTCGCCCAGACCCCGGCTCCCACGCAAGCCAATGTGCCCTATGGCAAGCATGCCAATCAGGTGCTCGATTTTTATCAAGCGAAGGCGGAACAACCGACGCCTCTGTTGTTCTTCGTCCATGGCGGCGGCTGGATGGGCGGTGACAAGGTGAATCCCGATTTCCTGGCCAAATGCCTGGAGAACGGCATCTCTGTGGTTTCGATCAATTACCGCTTCATTGCGGATGCACAGGCGGAAAAGGTCTATCCGCCAGTGAAGGCCTGCCTGGATGATTCGGCGCGTGCGCTGCAGTTTGTCCGCAGCAAGGCCGCCGAGTGGCACATCGACAAAACGCGCATTGGCGGCTGCGGCGGATCGGCAGGTGGCTTCACGGTGCTTTGGCTCGCCTTTAGCCCCGACATGGCCGATGCCAAGAGTGCGGACCCCATTGCACATGAATCCACCCGGCTGCGGTGCGTCATGGCGTTCGTGCCGCAAACAACGCTGGACCCCAAGCAGATGCAGGCGTGGATTCCGAACAACGAATACGGCAACCATGCCTTTGGACTCGTCAACATGCAGGAGTTTCTGGACAAGCGGGACAGCCTGATGCCGTGGATCGAACGCTTCTCACCCTACGCCCTGGCCAGCGCCGATGACCCGCCCGTGCTCCTCTTTTACGACAATCCCTCCAATCTCGGCCAGCCCTACAAAGACCCGCCGCACTCCGGAAACTTCGGGGGCGGTATCGCGGAAAAACTGAAGGCGGTGGGCATTGAGCACGAGATCAATTACAACAACGATTATGGGCACATGAAGTACCCGGACCTGTTTGGGTTTTTGAAGGAAAAGCTGGGGAAGTAGGGGAGGGCTGGGCGCAGGCATTTCACCTCAGTGGCGATCAAGGTGCTGCAAGGCCTTCATGAATGCACGCACCCGGCGGGCCAGAGCGCTTCCCGGTTGAAACCGTCAGCACCGACTGGTAGAGACTAAATCATGACGCTATTTTATTCGTCAAAAATTTGCCCACCCCCTTTTCAGAATAAGTTATCCTATGAATAAACCTGGGGCAACCAAGCGGTGGAGCGATGTGAGTTACGTAATAGGCGTGAGATCAACATTAGAACGAGTTCTAGTGATCTGCTCCCCAAAAGCTGATCCACATGTTATGAGAGTCTGAAGTGCGCGAAGCGCACCATCAGACGACATGAAACGCAAGAGACACACAGCAGAGGAAATCATCAAGAAGCTGCGCGA
>Ga0164296_1002153_pt1 | contig 19951 bp, 31 predicted proteins | sample GEODES057metaG_FD_113533 | JGI IMG/M metagenome (GOLD analysis project Ga0164296, IMG submission 113533) | Dystrophic lake water microbial communities from Trout Bog Lake, Wisconsin, USA - GEODES057 metaG | ecosystem: Environmental > Aquatic > Freshwater > Lake | place: USA: Trout Bog Lake...
ACGGCGACCGCTCTTTGTGTACTGAATGCTGGATTGAATTCAATTTGCTGCTGCCTAGAGATTGCACGGATGGCATCAGATTTAGCATACTTCACCTTGCGTATTTGCCGTGAAACAGTGAACTTTGCGTTTTCCAGAGACGGAAGCGCCGCGCTCGAAGGAATGCCCATCAGGCTTCAGACTCCGTCAACATCGCATGTGCCGCCATCTCTTCGCGCAGCCGCCAGGCGGGGCGCGGCTCTCTTGCGTGATGATAATGTGACCGCGTTGCGTACAGCAGTCGAAGAGCGCACGCCGAGTACCTTGCGGGTTGCTGTCGCAGTCACTTTGACTATGATGCAGGATTTCCGCCGATGGATTGCTGCAGCTGCTGATGCAAGACAACCTGCAGCGCAAGATGAGGGGCCCGCAGACCGCGGCGTGGCGATGCCAACAGTTGAAGCGACTTCCAACAAGGAAACATCTTCAGAGCGGCCTGTCCCGCGCCGGCCGCCGAATGATAACGACCTTTGAACTACAGCTGTGTGACCTCTATCGAGCATCCTGATCATGATCATGTGTTGGGGCCCCGAGGGTACTTTTCGTGTGGTGCTGCACGCGTGCAACCCCTCGGGAAGCACCGCGTGACCCGCACGCGTGCTCCGCAGGCACAATGCCTCGCCATAACAATGTGATTCCGAACGCGCACTTCAGGAAGCAGTGGGACGTACGTGCACTCTCGACTCATCATCGCATCGGCTCCTTGCGGTCCATCCTTGGGCTTCTCCGTGCGGCGCAGCAGCACTGCGAAGAGCGAAACGCTTGCCGCACACATGTCTTGACCTGGCAGGGCAGCTCCCTGGGCGGCTTCAGTCCCGCCGCCGTCTGGTTGGTGTCTGGATCACGAGCGCTGACAGATGTGTCCTCTGTTGGTTTTCTCGACGCACAGGTCCGCGTTCGCACCTGGTTTTCGCAGCCAGCGCGCAAGCGCAGCCGTCGCGAAGGTGCGCCGTGTGCTCGTGAGGCGAAGCGCCCGCGTTCGCGCCGTTTTTGCACTTTCGGCGCTAGAACCCTAGCCCTGACATCGTCTCCGTGTCCCGGCAGCCCGCGCGGCGAAGGCCAAGGCCGTGTTTCCGCGCCCTGTGGCGGGCGTGCTGCGGCCTGTGGTTCGGGGGCAGACGAAGCGGTACAACACCAAGGTCCGCGCGGGCCGGGGGTTCACGTTGGACGAGCTGAAGACTGCGGGCATCCCCGCCAAGTTCGCACAGACGGTCGGCATCGCGGTTGACCACCGCCGGAAGAATCGGTCTGAGGAGAGCTTGCAGGCGCGTCGAAGCTGGGCTGTGAAGGGGGCTGTGTGCTTCACGAGCGCGTCCAACGGCGGCTCACATTCCCACCTTCCTCCGACCAGGCGAACGTGGAGCGCCTGAAGGAGTACAAGTCTAAGCTGGTGCTCTTCCCACGCCGCGCGGGCAAGGCAAAGGTGCGTTCACCATTCTTGTCGTCTCTGCGTGACCAGTTTGCTGACAAGCCCTTCCTGCAAACGCAGAGCGGCGATGCTACGGCTGAGGATATCAAGGCGGTTAGCGACAGCACACACGTCACGCGCGGAGCGGTCCTGCCCATCCGCAAGCCGGTACCTGTGGTGGGCAGTGTTGCTGTGACGGCCGAGATGAAGGCCACAAAGGCATACGCCACGCTGCGCTTGGAGCGCATGAATGCACGCCTGGTTGGTGCGTTGTGTGTGCGATCTACAAGGATCACATTTCTGTGCGTCGCTGCGTGACAGCCGAGCTGACGCGGGCGTCTTCCTCAGGCATCCGCGCTAAGAAGGCTGCAGAGAAGGAAAAGGAAGAGAAGGCAGCAGCTGACAAGGCTGCTTAACGACTGCAATCCAACTCGTCAAATTTCCTTCTTTCGTTTCGCGTGCGCCTTCACGTACGCCTTCATCTCCGCAGTTAGACTTGCTTCGCCTGTCAGTCTAGCGCTGTCCGTTGCTGGTCTCCGAGCCGCCACCTGTTGCATGCTCAAGTGCGGGTACGGACACTGCTGGCCGCGCGCACTCCGGGCACACGTGCGACCCTCGGCAAAGGCGTGGCAATAGCCAAAGCCGGATGACATAGGAGCTGCAACCCTACTCGCCGCCTCTTGCTTGCCATCTGCCAGGCGCTGTTGGCGCAGATTGCGCCGCGAGGTTGAAACCGGCTGGCCAAGTGGTGGATGCGTGAATGGGATCTGAGGCACATTCGACAGTGATGGCTGTGCCGCGTTCACACGAGTCAGTATGATCCCGCTGGACAATGAATAAAGCAGCGCAAGACATGCCGTACACACCTGCCATCGCATGGGGACGTACGCCAAGTCGTGTTCGTCTGTTGCACCTGCCTCCATGCGGGTAGCCCTGACCTTCGACAAGGCCTCCTCTGTCGCGGATGATGTAGCGCGAAGCAGCTGCACCACACTGGTGCCGGACTGGTGGCTCAGCACGTAGTTGCCGACAGGCAGCTGCTCTACCTGTAACAGGATAGCATGGACGCCGGCCAGAGCCTCAGCAGGCTGCGCACCGAGTCAAGAGAACGGTGTCAGCTACGGTGAATTAACTTTTTCAACTGGAGTAGCTTGCGTACCCAGAACAGGATGTCCTTCTCAGCATTCGCTGGGATGGAGTCCTTGTGCTCCAGAGTCAGCAGCGCAGACTCTACCACGCCCACATGCGCCACTACGAGAGTGGCGCCGGGGCGCAAGGTCAAGGCACACCACTGGCGCGCATGCTCGAGAGTTGTCGTCTCCTGAAAGGACAAATTTGTTACCACGGGTGGAGAAACAGATCCACAGACACGGAATGCGAACCTCCCAGCCACGCTGCGGCGCGTACTCGAGCTTCACACGAACTACGACGCTACTGGTGCCGCCTCCGGGTGCTTGTGTTGCAGTCGTTGCGTGGTCGGTGCACCTGGTTAGCATCCGTACAGAACCAAACTGCCACAACCTGTACTGCAGCGCCTGTGCTCAGCAATGCGTCAGCATCATCCGATGCGGCGCACAAGCAAAGTCTAGCCGCGATCAAACGCACCGGCTCAGGCGAGTCATCCTGAGCACTTGGCACTAGGAGCTGCTGGACAACTCTCTGCGAATTGAAAGCCAGCGTCAGCAACCACTGACGAAGTGCATGCTTATGCCACGTGCCTTGTAGTAAATCTCGTTCTTGGCGCGCAAACTCATGGCATTGGGCAGGAACGGCTTGCTAACAAATGCCACACGTTTGCCTGCATCTCGAGCGGCATCTATTGCGCGCACGCGTACTGGCAGCTCCCAGCTCTGCGTCATTGAAGCAAGGCATTCGAATGCGCTGGAGCCGAGGACGACAGTGGCCTGTTGCGAACTAGCAAGGCGCTCGCATGTGATGTCCTCTTCCAATGGCGGCGGCAACGCCTTGGATGACTCATCGCCTGCACCCAGTTTCGCATGTGACAAGACATCGACGGCGATTGGCGTGCCCAGTGGCAGAGTGTGCAGCGGTCGCAGCTTGCCAGCAGTGGCAAGCAAGCCCAGGTGCTTCAGCGATGGCAGCGGCGCAGCAGGCAGGCATGACAAGTCAATTGTGGCTGCAGACTCGCAGACGCACGCGAGCGCAGCGTCTCTTTGTCGTCGAGCGCGGAGGATGGCTTCCACCTGTGCCTTGTGCGTCAGCTCCTGACGAGTGCCGGGCTTATATGGAGGCCTCTCACTACGTGCCTGAACCGCAATTTGCGGGTGAAATGTCGAGAGCGCAGTAACGTCAGTGTCTGTCGCTCGCTGCGCCCGGAAAGCTGCTTGCTCAGCGCTAACAACGGCGTGCAATTTCTGCAGCCGCTCCGTGTCATCCTGCGACAGACGCTCTGCCTGTTCCGGAGCGCGGTGTCGCAGGTACCACGCATGCTCCGCCCACGACAGCTGCGAGTGCTGGCCCGTCGCTGAAGAGGGCGCTTCTAAGCTCTCGCGTGCTGTGGCCTCGCTGTGCAGCGGCCTTTGCTTGTCGCCATTCGGCGGTGGCAGCAGCGGTGGCGGCTGCCGCGTCAACCAGCGCGCACAAACGCCGTGCTCCGTGTACTGCGCCTCTGTGACCCACACCATGATTCAAGGGCCGGCAGATCAGCTGGCGCGCCAGGCGCTTGCAACGTCACACCCAGTTGTCTCAGTCATCGTATCCTGCGAAGAGAAGCTGATTCAGATATTGCGATTTTTGGGTTCACGTTCTGAACTCTGCATTGCTTGCTTGCGCTCGCCAGGCCGAAAGTCGTTGTGAAGCAGTCATGCAAGCGCTCCTTGGCCGCGTGCTATTTGCAGCCATCTTCATCACGTCGGGGCTGAACAAGTGCGTGGCTCTGTTGTGCAGCAACTGCTGCTAATGAAGCTCTGACTCGCCTGCCCCTACGCCGCCTCCCGCTGCGGCACTGCTGTTCGCTATCCAGAATCCAGACGGTGAGTCCCGGGAAAGCCTGAGATACACAAGCACGCTGCAAGGTTCCGCGAATTGGCCACAAATGGATGCAGCCCCATGCTCGCGCCCTATTCTTGCCCGTGCCCTGACTCGCGACGCCCGCAGTTCGGCACCGATGGCGGACCTACCGCCGCGTACATGAAGCCGAAGATGGCGGCGTTCAAGAGTCAGGTTCACGGCGCCACGGGCTTCTCGCTGGATCAACTGCCGCTGCAGGTGTGTTATGACGAGGCCCACCTTCGCAGCCTCCGCACTTACAGGCTTTGTGGTTGTGTCAGGACAAGCACTACCTGGCGGTGGCCACCGCGCTGGAATTCCTGGGAGGCATTCTCTTCGTTCTGGGCTCTGAACTGGGAGCAAAGCTGCTGCTTCTCTTCCTTGTGCCCGTCTCCTTCATCATGCACGACTTCTGGACCATCAAGGACACGGCGTCGCAGGCGTACATGGTCGAGATGATCATGTTCTTCAAGAACGTGGCCATGGTTGGAGCGTGTCTGTTCTTCCTCTCCATGAAGGCCGACCTTCGCAAGGCCGCCATCTCAAACAAGATGAAGACGCACTGAGTGCACTCAAGAAGGCTCAAGTGGCGCCGCATGCGAATACTACGCGTTCGCTTCTGGTGTTAATGGATCAAAGAAGCTGTGTCCCTCATTTGTGAGTGAAGCCCAGCCATTATTGCCATCTTCGTGGGCCAGCATCAACAGAATGCTGGCTTGCTGCGCTTGACCGCAAACTGCATGCCGGCCTCGTCAACGTGACTCTGTAGAGCAGAAGAGGCAACACCGCCCTGGTGGAGATCAACATACTCTTCGAGCACAGCTTTCACTCGCTTCTGAAGCAGGAGAGCAGCCCGGGGATCACCAGCGTCTGCGTGTTCTCCCCCAAGGGGGAGGGTCTCTCGATCGACGCTCAGGACGCACGCAAGCCGGTCGCGCGCAGTACGCGCCGCGCTCCGCGTCCGACCAGGCAAGAAAACGCGGCATGCTTCAAGCAGGCGGTCCATAGGCTCGGCATGTTGCGAGGCCTTGCAAGCTACTGTGCGCCTTGCTGGTGCCTTGCGAGCCGGCGGGGCGGCCTCGGAACGAGACCGCTTGACACCCGTCACGCGACTGGCTTCAGGCTGACTCGAAGACGTCAACGCAGCGCACGGGGCCGACATCAGAGCGCTCAAAGAGGGGTCCCTTTGTAACGGACCGTGCCACGTCATCAGCCAACTAGGAGTTGAGTCCTTCGCCATCACGCGCTGCGGATGACGCCCGTAGATTGCGCGCAGTTGTGCCTCATTCCACGCTGTAACGGCAACACTGTTGCCTCTCATAAATGGGGACTGCTGCGCTGCGCCGCGAAGCGCTATCTGAATTGCAAGCAGTGGCTGCGCTTGCAGCGGGGTACCGCTCGCATAGGGCTCGCAGTACCGTGTTTTGCAGCTGCTCGCGCCGAGGTCAACGCTTTCGTTACAAGCAGGCATCAACGCAACACTGCCCTCTTCGCTGCGCTTGAGAGCATGCCTGACGTCGGTGATGGTACGCTTTGACTCGCGTGTTGCTGCGGCAGTAGTGTCAAGTCCAGCAGCGAAGTCTCTGAACGCCAGACACCTTGCAGAGGCAGAAGACGCTGACACAAGTCTCCAGCCTTTTGGTGGCGGAGTAGAGGAAGACAGTACGCACTACGTGTACACTTGTCCAGTGTGTAAGACGCCCTTCAAGCGCTGGCGGAACGCTTTGCGTCACTTCAAGGTGCAGCAACTTGCCTTCCTGTGTACCTCCCTGCCTTTTTCCCTTCTGACTCTTTCGCGTTTCAGGCAACCTTGCATTGGACCGTGCCCGAGAAAGGCGTGCGAGCATCGACGCGCATGCGCAAGAAGTCGAAGATTTCGAGCCAGGAAAGAGTGCGGGCATCAAGAGCGGGAGAGACAGCCGATATTCCTGGCATAAAATCAGCATCGTGAAGCACTGAAGCATCGCCAGATACAACGCTCTACGACTCTCTACAATGCATTGTAAAAGAGTCACAGTTACACGTGTCGACGCCCTCATTTTGGCGCGACCACGCCGACGGCCATGTTCGACACAAGCTTCCCTTCGTCGTCCACAGTGGGAGGGTTCTCCACCACCACCATCTGTGGTCTTTGCGGCACCCGGCCGCCTGATGACCCTTGTCCTGATGATCCGCCTGCCGAGCCCTGCGTCACAAAGTTGCACACAGCGCACTTTATGGACTGCGCCCCGTAGGCATACATTAATGTGATGCCGCATCCACCGCAGTTGACGTGCGCAATTTGATTGGCCTGCATGGCCAGGTTCACCGTATTGCACACGGAGCACTGCACACTGGAAGCCCCCCTGATGTACATGAGCAGCGTTCGGCAGCCGCCGCACTCCAGCTGAGCCATTTCTGTGCCAGCTGGCGGCACTGGCGTGACGTTGTTGCACAACGCACAGCGCACGTTTGATGCGCCCTGCAGTTGCAGAGGGGCGACCGTGTCAGTGGTGCACACGAGCGCGCTTGAGCAGCGCTCTGCCGCGTGCCGCACCTGCGGGTAGAACAGCAGCGTTCCGCAGCCGCAGCATATGATTTGGCTCTGGTTGTTCTGGGATGCTGTTGTTGGGCACCAACACGCAGGCACGCAGTGTGTTAGCAGCGGTACAGCCCACATGGCGGGCGTGTTAGCGTCGCAATAGGCACGCGACACGTCGAGCACACACCTAGCGCCATTGGCGGCGACCGTCAGTCGAACCAAGGGGCGTATGGAAATTGTGGGGACCAGTGCTGCACACGTAGAGTCAAGCCGCCGCGTCGAAGACTTTCTTTGTGTCTCTGGCGAATGAGTAGGCCTTACGACTGGAAAAGAAGCGAACAAAGAGACCTGCGACAAAGCGACCTGAGTGCCAGGTCATCACGCACGCGAGTTACGAGCGCGTCGTCAATAGCATTTCGCGCGAGTCGCGAGCGAGTTTGATGTGAAAGCCAGCAGCGTTGGAGGAGAGAGACACAGAGCACAGCCGACATGGCCGACGACGGTGCTACCGACGGGCAGCCCAGCCCGTTTCTAAATCCGGCGCCGGGAACACAAACGTTTATTTCGACTGCCGGTGGCGAGTACGTGCGCCAGCTACTGTATGTGTCGGAGCCAGGGGAGGCCATCGACGAGGTGCAACGCCGTGGTGCACTGCGCGACGCTGCCTGCGAGCCTCTAGTTGGCCTGCTGGACCACATGGGACACTCTCGTGCTGAGGTGTGCTGGACGAACAGGCACAGGTCGGCGCAAAGGGAACGGAGTCTGACAGAGCTGTCCTTCCTCGCTGCCTCCTCCTTACTACTGCAGGTCTACCACGAGATGCTCAACTCTGCTCTGGAACTGCTCAAGAGACGGGTGGACACGATGTCCACTCCGGCGCTGGAGCGGCTGTTGGACGTGCGCTCTGTGTTCTGCTTATTGTTCGCCAGAAACAACAACCTCCAACCAAACACGCACCCGCACACAGACTTCGTATCCTTTTATTGGCATCGAGGAGTTGCGGCAGATACCACTGGCAGTTCTGAGTCGGTTGAACCCGGTGCCGGCCAGCTTTCTGAAGCAGGTGTGTGTCGAACACTTGTTCTCTGATAACGCGTCTGCAGAAGTCGTCTGAGCCGCGCTCGGTTCGTTTCAGTTGGCTGCCGACATGGACCTGTTCCGGCTGCTGCCGCGCACAGTGCAGCGCCAGGTCTGGGAGATGGACGGTTCCCTCTTCAGGCGGCATGCATCCTTGTCATTCGACGTTTACGGCGATGAAGTGGCCACTGTCATGCGAGAGCTTGACATGGTGTGCACTTGCTGTCGTCGTTGTAATCCCGTGTGTCGGACGCTGACATCGCTTGTACAGGGCGTGCATCTCACACACCCTCCGGGACAGGCTGCGCCGGCAGCAGCCACGGACAAGGCCGGCATTGCCAGGCCGTTGCCAGTGTTACCGAGAAAGGCAATTCGCAGCGCAAGCGCCAGCATCCAGCGTCTGGTGAAGCTGGTGAGACATTCGCAAGCAAGCGCAAAGGTCATCACTCTGTTGACGGCCCTGTTTTTTGTCTCTCGCCAACCAGGTGGAGTCTTCAAAGCGATTATACGCGTCGCTTGTGAGCTTGTGTCGCCTGCACTACATCAAAGAGAGCATGATGGCTGCATGCAGTCTCCGCAGCCAGCTGGTGCTCGCGTTTCACGAATCCAAAGCACTCGCCGGGGGGGCGTGCCCATTCGATGTTGGCTCCTTAGGCAGCTTCTTTGAGCTGGCGAAGGATCTGGACGCGTGCTTGAAGGTAGGCGTTGCCAACATGTTGATTGCAAAGAGCATACCTGACAAGTGGATGGTTCCACAGGACGGGTTCCTCGAACACGAGCGGCTAGCGCGCGTGCATGATGTCGTTAAGCGTTGCGAACGCGCTGTGGAGTCGGTCGCTCCCGCACGCAAGACGGTGAAGCTGAACGTGAAGCTGACTGGACCTGCGCTGAGCGACAACAGCAACGGCGGAGAAAGTATTAGCATACCGGAGGACACGCCCGTGACCATGCTTGCAGATGCAGCCATGATCCTGCGCGACACGCCGGTGTTCCACATGTTGTTGCATGAGACTGTACGTCTATTTGGCGGTCTCTCAACAGCACTGCAATCGGATCTGACGCGTGCTTGCATGCCAGATTCGCGCATTGCAAGGTGTAGTTGAGCGCGAAGGGGTACCCAAGGACGACGAAACGCTGGGCATTCTAACTCAGGTGAGACTGACAGTTACCGCAGTGCCCCATTCACACCAACATCTAACCATTTTTTGGGCCTGCTCTCCAGTTGCTAACCTTGGCGTGCCATTCGCACGACGTTGTGGCACATGCGGTCGACAAACGCGTGTGCAGCGTGCCGGCTGTGAACAGAGACATCATCGACAAGTTCTATCCCCTTCTTGCCGACCTCGTTCTCGAGGTGTGCTTGTGCTGTTTATGTCCGCCACACACCGTTGTATGGCTTGCGTGACCATTTGCTCCTCTACAGGCGCAGCTGCGTGACAATCACGACGAAGACCAGGTGTCCAACGAGCCCGATATCAAGCTTGTGGGACTGGTTCAAAGCGATGTCGTCACTCGCAAAGTCGCACTAGCCTACATCGTGCAGCGCCTGACCGATGGCGACTTGGCGTCTGCGAAAACGATGCTGCTTGCCGTCGCCCAGGTTTGCATCTCCTCGACACTGCTCGTGGACCGCGCAACCTCTCAAATCGCCTCCATGACCGCAGGCACTTACAGAGGCCGCTGTCCTAGACGAAGGCGCATTTGCAGCGACGATGGCTCGCCAGTTGGCAGCTCTGTGTTCTGCAGGCAAACTTGTGCCTGAGTCCACCCTGTGGAAAGCAGCTGTGGACGGCATTCTGTTTCGGGCGGTTGCCGCATCCGTGGAGGTCCATGAGGAAGTGCTGCGCCTGTTCCTCGCTGCTGCGAGTCGCATGACGCCCGCATACCTGGCGTATTGCTTAGACACCACGCTGTCCAACTCCAAGCGCAGTCGCAAGCAGCACAAACGGCGCCGCATTGTGACCGAGTATGAGTATGACCCTGGCGCATCCTCAGCTGCAAGACGCATGGGTGGCTCAGATAGTACGCCCGCTGGATACCAAAGCCCGGGATACATTAGCAGCAGCACCGATGGGTATAGCACAGCTGGCGACAGTGCCGCAGCTGCGAGTGGGCGGAGTAAGGTACGCTGTCCTGAAGGAGGTGTCTTCGTCATCATCTAACACGCGCGCCCACAGGCGGCGGCCACGGATGGCGTCCGCGCGACATATGCGTTAATCGCAAGCCAAGAATCAGGACGGCTGACGGAGGACATCGCACCACGCGTCTTCGAGTATTTGCGACAAAGCTGACGAGCGTATGTTCCATGAATCACTCAACTCAACTCAACACAACCCAAGTCTATGCGCGTTGCAAGTCTCCCAGCACGTTGCCGGCGGCGAGAGCAGCCAGGCCAGCACCTCCCAGGAGCACAGCGCCTGCAGCCTGAGCGGCCAGCAGCGTGCTGTCCGTGTCAGGCACGGCAACAACGACAGCGGCAGCAACACCAAGGAGGGCCAGACCAGTGATGGTCAAAGCGGTGGGCGTGTTGCGGTCCGTGGCCAGTGAGAGCGCGCCCAATGACTCAGCCTTGGACAGCAAGCCTAGCGACTCGATGGTGGACAGCGTGAAGCCCGCCTTTTCGGCTGTGCAAGGCAGGAAGGTGTCAGAGCCCCACGTTGCGGTTTGACAACTGAATCAGGCGCATACCTAGGCTCAGAAGACCAGCCTCCTCAACTTTGCTAAGCAGGCGCAGCGCCTCGATACGCGACAGCAGCTTGGGCGCCCGCTGGTTGTTCTGTGGGGCACGCAGTACGGCTTTCTGCTTCTGCGCAGGTGTATTCACCTCGATGTTCAGGCGAGCCGCAAGTACCCTCACTGCCCCCGAGCGGCCTGCGCAGCGGCGGGCAGCCGTGACACGGCTCGGGCCAAGCACTGCGGACGTGCTTGCCATGGCAAATAGCTCGGCGACCAAGTTTTAGAGTGATAATGAGAGCCGGTGTTCTTGCGGATTGAATATATTCCGACGTGACGCTGATCACTTTCTTGTTTCATGATTGTAGCGGCATTTGGGCGACGATTAGGGGCGAAGGCGCTGCGCCAGCGGCTGGTTTGGTTGCGGCGCGGGCTGTCTTCCGCTTATGCACGCGACTGTAAGTTTTCTTCAGGTCCTCCTTCAATTCCTTCGCGTCAATTGACTTAGGGAAGATGTTGCTAGCCACTAGGTTGTTGTAGATGTTCTTGTGTCCCCTGCAATCAATCAATCGATGTAAGGGTGTGCGTGCACACGAGTTGGTTCAATACGCACTTATCCATGCGCTGGCTGTTGATTACCACCGTGTAGAGAGCCTCTTCGCAATCGCGGTCCCACTTGAAGTTGTGCCTGAAATCGTCGCCTCCCTCAGCGCCTGGATTTAAGCTCGCACATCGCGCCTGTACCCGCGTTCGCAGAGTCTCCATGCCCCGGTTAATCTCATCTTGCGTAGGCGGCGGTCCCAAAGCAGCTGCCGCTCGCGGCGGCGCTGACGCCTGCGGCGCTGTTGGCGACTGAGTCGCGACTGCTGCTGCGGCGGTAGGGTCCCCGACGATGGTATCTGGTCTTGCACCGGGTGGCGCATCGCCTTGCAGTCTACGGCGGAGGGTGTCCTTGCTTGCGAACGGAGCGATGAAATCCAACAGTACCCCGGTAAGACCGCGCGGCATCTCGGGATACTTGGCGACGATGAGCTTCATCTTGTCCAGCATTTCCGCCATTTCGGCTGTAAGAGCCCGCCGTTTTTGATCCTCAGGCGGCGGAGGCGCCTGTGGCGCGCGAAGACGCTTCTTAGTACAAGGAGCCTTGTTCCGTGTCGTACTTTCGGGCGCATACCTTGATGACGACGCTGCGCAGCTCCTCGACAGCGCTAGCGAGTGCGGCATCTGAAGCAAGAGCCTTGCAATCTTGGCGCCGCCTTGGAGCAGCAGTCTTCTTGACTCCACCCTGGTCAGCGTCGTGTTCCGCGTGCCCCGACAGCTAGACAATGCAGTATGATTGAGCGCCTCAGTGCTATTTGCACAGCAGGTGTTTCGGCTTAACGCACCTCCAATCTGCGCCGCATCTCTGGCTGTATTGCTTGGCCCCCCTCACGCTCAATCAGGCCCTGCATTCGCCGCAAGTTGCTTTGAAATTAGGCTGGCGGAAACTATGCGGCGTGCAATCTTCTGCTACGCGCCTTGTTGATGAAGAAGCCCGTGTGCTTGGCCTTGCCCGCAAGGTCGAGGGGCGTCTCCAAAATTTCCGAGTCGTCAATGAAGGTATCGTTGACATCGTAGCCATGTCCCAGTTCACCATCATAAGATGGCTCGCTCTCATCGTCGTCTGAACCGCCCTCACGACCGCTGCCGCCGCCACCTTCCTCATCTGCGCCTTCCTCGTCGTCACCGTCCTCCTCCTCGCCGCTTTCGCCTTCCAAGGAGCCTTCTCCATCATCGGCGACAGCTCCAGTAGGCGGTTCCTGGGCGCGGGACAGCAGGCGCGCTCAGATGCGTGTGGCACGTTTCGGAAACACAACACGCAACAATAAGCACCTCCATATCTACGTCTCGCTCTCCTGGAGCGCCATCCGTAGCGCGCTCCTGTCAGCGGTTGAGTGGAGGAGTGAGACGAGCAAGCAACTTGCGACCAGGAACGCCGCACGAACAAGGCCTGTTGTTGGCACCTCTGTTGGCTTGGCAGCAGCCTCCTCCTCCCGGCACAGCTGTCTGTACGATACCGTCGTCATTTCTTGACCCAGGACAACATGGCTGCCCACGCGCGAGTTATGAAATGTTGATTCAGCTTCGTGAACGCGGTGACAAACAATGCTCATACGCAAACGCACAAACGACGGCCTAACTGGCGCGGTGGAGCTTCACCTGCCGCGGCTCCGGGCATAACTGCGGGTCCGGTGAACATCATGCCCGTCGCCATGATGGAAACGCAGTTGCGCCACTGGCCTCACGACAGGGCACTGACTGCCAGTTGCCCGGTGCAGCCCGTTAATGCTACCCTGCCTATCACGGGCTGCCTCCTCCGCAAGACAGTCGCAGTCGTAGCTTCGTCATGTGAAGCACGGTGCAGCCCGATGAAGCGTCGAGGCTCGGCGTGAAGGTTAACACAGCGCTGCTGACCCATGGACGCAGGCCGCATAGGTCGCGCGAGGCACACGTCGTCGCTCTATGATTATGTCAAGGTGAGCTGCTATGCAGACAGAGTGCGCCCCGGTTTAGCAACAACGCCGCTGACCTGTTCGTTTCTCTGTGTCTGTCCAGGTCCGTGTATTTCTGGGTGACCAGGCGGAAGCCAGCTGCCACAGCCACGTTTTGTCGCGCTTTCTCATCGCGCGGACGCTGATGGCGACGCAAGTGCCGTTTGCGACGGCCGTGAAGGTCGCCCTCGAGGTGAAAAAGCACCTCGTGGATAACGACCAGCTGAACGTGACCCAGGCGCAGCTGGAGGCTGCGATATTCATGTTCCTTCGCCGGCGTGGACTGCCTGAGGACTGCATATTTCAGTATAGGCTGCTCTCCTCGTTTCACCAGCGGCGCCAGGCGCTCGTCATCCTCATCGCTGGGAGCGTGCTGTGTCACAAGTCCGCCATAGCCTCGCAGCTTTCACAGCGCATGAACCTTGGCAACGTCTTGAACGTGGACTGTGTAGCAAGGCTCATGCTGCAGCCAAATGCAAACGAGCGCGTGCCGGCCTCCACACAAGACGGATCCGCGCAGTCCTCGTTTGGTCCGTCGTTGTCGTTGATGAGCACTTCAGTAGCGTCGAACCGTCAATTGACCCGCTGGCGACCTCCCTCCAGCGTTGCGCTACCACGCAGTCAAAGACGACATGGATGGTGCAAGAGCGATGTGGGCCTCCGATTGTGATCGTGTCTTTGAAGGTGTGTGTTCCTTGCAAGCGTTATGTCTCTGCTGACGCCCTTAACCTGCATATCATGATAGGAATCAAAAGCGACCTGGGGAAGTGCCTGAATGTGCGTCAACACCTACATGTGGGAGTTGAGTGGCACATCTGATGTCCTCACGCACAGGATGGCAAGAGCATTGTTGCCTCTGGGTTGCACCTCAATCTGGTGCGGCGAGGCTGCAGGGGGCTCATGCAGTAGCGGTGTGTCGTTTAACATTACCTGTTCACATCTCGCAGCACGAGTGCGTTAGCAGAGTTCGGGCGCTGGTTGATGCAAGTCGAGAAATTCGTTATGCTCCCATCATCCTCCCCTTCTTCGTGGTGGCCACCGATAGAGAGGTGCGGGCTTGCAGTAGGCCACGCACATGTCACGCGTATCTGATGCTCCTATACAGCTGTTGCACGCTGTGACATCTTCGGATGAGGAGCGCATGCGTGTTGCGTTCATAGACGACCTCGTCAAGCCATTCAGTGGTTTGGGGAAGGTGAGTGTGTGCATTTCGTCTACTCTTTGATTCGCGCTGATGATAATAACAGGACGAAGACACACACGTGACCCTATTGGAGGCGTCACAAACGTCGCTACCGAATCTGCTATCAAGCGTGCACGCGCACGTCCTGAAATCGATACGCGAGAGCTTGGAAAGCGGATGAGTTCCATTTCATACGTCTTAGCCTTCATCAACGCCGCCATCAGCTTCGAGATCAATTATGCAGCTGCGGCTTCTTCCCATGACGCAAGCAAGACCGCGCATCGGACTGACTGCAAGAGGTGGCACAGCACCCATACCACGCGGCAGCAGAATCTGCTTCAAGGATGGCGCGTCAAAGCCAATGGTCGAAGCACGCCCTGCGGCCATGCGTTGGTGTCAGCACGCCGGTTGTGGGCTCAGATGTAACGACACAAAATTTGTGCGCACCTTCAAAGCTCCCCGCATGCTTGAATTCAAGTCGGCAGCAGTCGACGATTTCAAGGCGACATTCATCACCAGGCGAGGCCAGCAGGGCCACAAGTTGCATATCTTTGTAAAACTGCGCGTCCACGATCGTGCAACCTTCGGGACAACACAGGACAGTCGACGATGTGCCGGCAATGCTAAGATGCTGAATGACCATGCGCGCTGCAGGGCCGTGGGGCTTTGAAGACCAGGCTAAGAGTTCCACATCTCCGCTGCTCCGCTGAAATGAAAGAAATGTCCCGGTGCCACACGAAATTGTTGGATGAAATACAAGTGTTGCCGCAGCGGCGCATGCTGGCGCCTCAAACAAGGCGCTGCTAGCTTCCTTTATGGCCGCGTGCACATCAGGCAGCGAACCTGCGACATTGCCAGCAGACGTCGCGAAAAAGCGCGAAACGCTGCTTGTCTGTACACCGTTGGTGATAAATCTGAGCAACTGTACATTATCGACACGAATTGCGGCCTGGTCAGCATCGCTGCTCTCAATTCCGAGCCTGGGCAGCACATGTGCAGTCAGTGGCTAGCGTAGTGGTATACCAAATTCGAGGCCGCTGTACCTTCTCATGTGTTGTTGCAGCCAGAGAAAGAAATTTCTGCAATCTTGAGCCGTCTCAGTGCATACTGCGAGCGCTGCATGCGTAAGCTTCAGGCCAACCACTACTCGTGTAACCAATTTCTCTGCGTGCTCATTCGCGCCGATGCAGTGCACGCCTACCAGGGCCCGCATATCGCCAGCGACAAATAGGAGCTCATGAAGGAGCGGCACCAGGCGGGAAATTATGATGCTCTCGACTTGAGCGAGCGCAACGTCGACGGTCTTAGCTAATCGCTTCAATCCCACTTCGCCAAGCGTGACCGACAAGAAGTGATTGAACGGCGCGCTGCGTGAAGGGCTTTGACATTAGGCAACATTTCGCAGACTGGATGGTAGTCTCACGCACCTCACTATCCCGGTCGTTGCTAGCGACAACATATCCTCCTCAACGACAGATGAATGCGAATTGTGCTGCCGCAGAACGCTTTGCATAGCATCCAGCTTTTCTCTAAGCGGCACAGATACCTCTGAGCAATGTCGCTTGCAGTCTGCAAGACAAGCGTCAAGCAACTCGCATGCCATTCCAATTCGATGTGCGCTGCGGCCGATGTGGCACAGAGCAGCAGAGGTCTCTCGGAATTGCGGCACCGAAAATGAACCTACACGTAGCTCATCAGACTCTGCTGCTAACACAGCTGTCACCACCTCTAGCGAGGGACCCAGGCTCACGTGCATGAAATGCTTTCCCTGAATGGTGGGAGCGTTGCACAAAGAGGGTGCATTTATGCGACACATCTATAGCCGGAAAATCAAGTCAGCGTCACGACGTGAGAGCGTTCTCTTGCAACATTTACGCACCGGGAATGTGCCAAAGGCAGCCAATTCGCAGCAGCCGCGGATGTCACCGGAAAGCAGGACATTCACGCGCGGAGACTCGACTGTAACGTTGCTATCTGGGTTTCGCTGCTCCTCCTCGTCATCCGGCGCGCCCGGGTGCACAACGTGGTGTCCCCTGCAACACGCGGGAACATTGCGATGGCATCAAACATCTTCTTCAACTTTCAGATGTCGGAGCTTGGTGCGCGCACCACTTCTCATATTGGCGGCATGACCACGTACAGTCGAGCTGGCAAGGCAGAGCAATTGTTGGTTGTATGGAGAAATTAAAGTCAGTTGCAGGGTCTACCTTGACAACATATGGATAAGGAGTGCGCAGACCTCTCCGACGCCTTCTGCATCAGCACTTTGCCATTGCAAGAACGTGACTGCAGACGAGTGCGCTCGTCGTGTCGCTATTGGCTGCACGTGAGGAAGTGGCAAAAACCCGGACGCCAGGCGTCAGTCGTGCAATACCACACGCTCTTCTTGCAAGAAAACCACGGCCACTCGCCTCCCCATGCTCTACGCTGTACAGTGTCAGGCTCCCGTCTGCACACCGTGCGACGAGAGCTCAGAAGGACAGTGTGTGGAGTGTGTGCCAGAGAACGACGCGCTCAGCGCTGCACTTTGTTTCTCTCACGTGCCTGCAAATCCAAGGGCAACAACTCGGCCGTCATATCTCCAGCACATTGCCGTCACCTAGGCCGAAGGGAGTCCGCAGTAAAGATCTTGCGCTGGAGTGGGTCACCAGAGGATGACGCACCTCTACGTCGCAACTGCGTGACCATAGCCGCTGCCAGTTGAGTCTGTACATGACCAGCTGACGCTCTTCCACGACAGCGAGGAGGTCGACTGTTGACGACCAGGACGCTAGCTTGCCCGCACAGCCGGCACGTTCTGCGACGGACTCTGAACTCATTATGCTAGTGTCTCCCTGACTAACGCAACGCTGTGATTCTATGCCACGCGCTGTCGCAGACTCATTTCTTTGGCACACACGTCAACGCGTGTGTGGCTTTCAACGCGTTTGGCGACGGACACACCCTTTTTGGAATCGCCGAATTCCAGCGTGGCCCGGGCGTCTTGTGCAACACTGCCACTCGATTGTTACACACATGTGGATTTTGTGCGCGTATCGCAGAACGTGCATGCCGGGTCGCTGGATCCACAAATCATTCTCAGTCATCACCCTCGTCATCACTGCCATATTGAGCCAGCAGGCCGAGACTAGCGGGTTTGCTTTCAGTGCGCTCCGCAGATGTTTTTTGTCTCTGCGCATGAACATTCGGATGGCGTCAAACGGAGCTCAGACAGTTGCTCCACAACATGTGAAGTCTCAGCTCACCTTTGATATAGCCACTATGGCTGGCCGCAATGAGCTCTGCTGTTTAGGCGCCGCCACTGCGGCTACTCTAGATGTGTGTTGCGCTGGCGCTACAACCGGCTCGGGTGCTTTGCGCATGAGGACCTGCTCCCGCAGCATCTTCTCATCGTCCGGCTTTGTCAGCGTGCATTGCATGGGGCATCGATGCAATGTCTTCGGGCGCTCACCTGGAATGACTGTACCTCGCGGTCGATGGCTGCTCTTTGCGCTCGCTCGTGCTCCATCGTCGCCGCTGCACAATCAGTCAGGAACGCAGCCTCGTCCTCTTCTAAAGGTTTATTCTGGCCTTGCTTCATGAGCCTCCACTTATCCTGGAACTCTGCCTCCTACAGCAGCGGAGAGGAAGACGGCAGCGGGAGTCAAGCTAGCGGTCTCGGGCGACAAGCTCTCACCTCTGCGTACTTTCTTCTCCTTATTTTCACGAAGCACTTCGTGCAACGGTCTGTCAGCACTGGCAGTGCCATCTTCAACAGAGCCGCCTCCTCGCAGTGCCTTGAGCTTCTCGAGCTCCGACTCGGTGACGAACTTGGGGGCAGCTGTTCAGGCCGATGCACGCAGAAGTCAGTCGCAGCGGCAAGGCCGCCGAGCTGTTTGGACTCACCTGCGCTGTCTGCAAAGTCAACTAGTGCTGCATTCCTTGCAGTGGAAGGAAAGACAGACGTGGTGTCGCGTCCCAAGACAGCTTCCCTATCGAACACTCTTTCCGGCTCTTCCACGCGCACTAGCTCTACAGTGTCCCTGCCACTCATGGCCGTCTTCTGTCTGCGACGTGGGGATGAGAAATCGTTCTGGCGATGGCCTAGGTTGACCGAACTACCTGGCTCACCTAGGTACTCCTTTTCCTGCGGCCCTTAGCAATCATTGCGACTCTCATTTCGAGGCGGGTGCGTTGAATTGTACTATCTATATGTCGAAAAGTGTCTAAGCCACAGCTGCCTGCGGCACAGATGCCGCCTGCTCTACGCCATCCACCCGCGTTGTTACCAGGTGGCGGTCGCCGTACACGTTGTCCACGCGCGCGCATGTGGGCCAGAACTTGCCCAGTGTCTTGGTCCAGGGTGCCGGGTAGGCAGCCTGCTCGCGCGAGTACGGCCGTGTCCACTTTTCCGCCAGAACGACGGAGGCGGGGTGCGGCGCGTGCTGTGTGAGGAAGCGGAGAGTTGCGTGTCAGACAGGGACCAGAGTGCACGATGCCAGTATGCAGCGCCCGGCATCTGTAGGGGGAGCGTACCTTGAGGACGTTGTTCAGCTTGTCCGCCTTGCCCATCTCGATCTCCCGGATCTCCTCGCGAATGGCGATCATGACGTCGCAGAAGCGGTCGAGCTCAGCCTTGCCCTCGCTCTCAGTGGGCTCAATCATGAGCGTGCCAGAGACTGGCCAAGACATGGTGGGCGCATGGAAACCGTAGTCAATCAGGCGCTTCGCCACGTCCTCAGCCTCGATGCCAGCAGAGGCCTTCAGCGGCCGCAGGTCGAGGATGAACTCGTGCGCGCAGGTGCCCTTCTCGCCGCGGAAGAGGATGGGGTAGTGCTTCTCCAGGCGCTTTGCCATGTAGTTGGCATTCAGGATGGCCAACTTGGACGCATTGGTCAGACCCTTGGAGCCCATCATGGCGATGTAGGAGTAGCTGATTGGCAGAATGGCCGCGCTGCCCCAGGGCGCAGCAGCCACGGCACCGAAGCCGCGCTCACCACCCATCTTGACAACTGAGTGGTTTGGCAGGAAGGGCGCCAAGTGCGCCTTTACGCCGATGGGTCCCATGCCGGGCCCGCCGCCGCCGTGCGGGATGCAGAAGGTCTTGTGCAGGTTCAAGTGGCACACGTCTGCGCCAATGTGGCCCGGGCTTGTCAGGCCCACCTGTGCGTTCATGTTGGCGCCATCCATGTACACCTGGCCTCCGTGGTCGTGCACGATCTTGCAGATCTCAGCGATGCTGTCCTCGTACACGCCGTGGGTGGAAGGGTAGGTGACCATGAGCGCGGCCAGGTTGTCCTTGTGCTTGATGGCCTCAGCCTTGAGAGCTGCCACATCGACATTGCCCTTCTCATCGGACGGGATGACTACGATCTGCATGGAGCACATGCTGGCGCTGGCAGGGTTCGTGCCGTGGGCCGAGGCGGGGATGAGGCACACGTTGCGGTGGTGGTCGCCACGCGATTGGTGGTACGCCCTGATGGCCATCAGGCCAGTGTACTCGCCCGTAGCACCGCTGTTGGGCTGCAGCG